>JAABUW010010786.1_pt1 | contig 10078 bp, 12 predicted proteins | sample 5560081 | NCBI WGS metagenome assembly JAABUW01 (sample SAMN10711882, study PRJNA513363) | rock metagenome | isolation source: Antarctica rocks | place: Antarctica: Victoria Land, Knobhead sud | reverse complement strand
AGCCAGCAATAAGGGCCTGGCACGGCCCTGACAGGAGGGCATGTGCATAGGGCCCCCGCTGGCTGCTGTCCCACACCCAGGTGGGGATGGGGGCTGGGGGTGGGGCTGTTGGCAAAGTAGGCACCGTGAGGAGCAACTGCAGCTCCAAGGGGAAATGGTCAGATTCATGCCGATGAGCACCAACCCTGGAGGACTGGACTGCAGGAAAAAGGCCGCAATCAACCAGCAAATGGTCCAGGCGAGAAGGCTCAGTGTTGCTGCGGGCCCTGAAACTGGGCTGAGCTGGAGTGTCCCCAGGAGTCCTGCCTGTGCACAACACCATGGCAGCCTCCTCGCAAAGGCGCATCAGCTTGCAGTCTGGCAGGTCTTGTACTCTGTTCATCTCCTTCGTCCTACTCAAGTATTGCAAGCTGTTTTAGTACCAGTAAAGAAAGCGAATTATCTGTTTCTCTACTGGCTGATTCAGAAGCTAACTACGGTACGTTGTGATCTCTCTTTCTTCAACAGAGCACAGCACATATGTATGCACATATGCACATATCTAGATCTGCACATATGCATACGGTGTAGAAGCGTCAATCGTAGGTCAACTAGCGTGTGAGCAAGTTCTGTTGCCATCCCCCGGTCAAAATATATTTAATTGCACGGTCCAGAATCACATGCATGTGATTCCAGGAAAAAGTTTTGTTGCCCAAGTGCACAGATATGCACCAGCTGACCCCTGCCCGCTTCCTTGTGTGTGTCACTCTCAAGACTCTGTTGTCTACAACAGCTGACAATCGGAGGCCCCTGCATTGATGTATTTGGATTATTTTGAGTAACGAGGATAAGGACATATTTCGTACTTTGCCAGATGCAGACGTGGTCATCTTACAATGTGATGGTCCCACGGTCACTGTGAGCTCTTGCTGTAACATTCCACTGCACTGCACAGCCAATGCATATCATACTGCATTCCCAGCACCCTGTACCCCAAGCGCTTCCTTGGGATCCCTCAAGGACAGCTGATGCTGAGCAGTCATGAGTCAACGTTGCTCAGCTAAAATGATCAGAGGCTGTCACTTGATGCACACATCTCGACTGTGAGCACAAAGGTTGTTCTTAACAAGGTCGTGCAAAGGGGCGGTGTTCCAGCAGCCTTCAGCAATGCAGCAGCAGCCGGATGCTTATCTGCTAGATCTGCCAGCGAGCCTGCTGCAGCAGGTGTTAGCCCTATGCGCACCTGCTCAGCTTGCTCGATGCGCTGCCGCCTGCAGACTTCTACGTCAGGCAGCCACAGGCTGTCCAGCTTGGCAGCAACACTGCCTGCAACGCTGGTCGCATTGGGGGCCTGGTATTTGGAACGAGCTGCAACAACAGGAAGCCTGGAAGACACTATACGCTGCAAGGCGCCAGGTGCTCAGCTCGATTGGCGTCACACGCTATCGTAGAAAGTGCAGTCGTTCTGTGAAGCCGCATAATTCTTGTCAAGTTTCCCAAAAAAGTCTCAAATATGTAACTCCAGCCTGTGCCTGTTGCAGGTGGACCTTCAAGCAGATCAGCTAGTGGCAACATTGGTTTGGCCTCTTGAACGATATGGATGCATTGCAGAGCTGCAGCAGCTTGGTCATGATGCTCTGGTAAGACAAAGTTGTGTGTTGTACGCCTGCCAGCAACCAAAATTGCCAAGCAATCACACACATGGCTAGAACCGCTTGCACTTGTCAAGTTCACCACAGTTCACACCCTTCCCCCCTCCTCTGCATTGACAAGTACTCTGTTACTGCTGCCTCCAGGACCAGCTGCGGCGTTTGGCTGTGAAGCAGGGCTCTTTGATGATTGGCACGCGGTATTGGGCAAAGCAGGCCCTCACAGCTGTGCTTAGTCATTTCCAGGCCAATAGCATGAAGCAGATCTTGCAGCATCCACAGGCCACACAGAACATGCCAGAAGCTGGAGCCCTCATGGTGGTAAGCTGAGACAGTTCCTACTGACAAAGGTAGTGAGAGGTGTACTCCATATGAATGCACAAAGCCAGCTTCTTGTCCAGACAAACGTTGATGTCATTCTATGGTGCACACTCCTGCTTGACAACCTGTGATGACCATACAACTCCAGCACTGATTGCTTCATCATTCTCAGACAGCTGGGGCGTTCCTTCCGTAACCGAATGCTCGAACAGTGTGCACACTTGAGTGGTAACTGCTGTTGAAAACAGACATTCACCCAGGCTGGTCAATCTGCATATGAACCAGGCCATTTTGTCACCATCCCAATTTCGATCATTGTTCTATGACTGTCCCTTTAGAGTACTCAGCTTGTTTGAAACACAATCAAGGAATTCTGCGTGACAAGCAGCGCAACTTCTTCTGTTGCAGGCGCAAGCACACTACCCCTTGGTGGACGTGTCTGCAGTGTCAGCCTACCTAGACAGGCTGGCAGAGGAGTGCAAACACAGGATGGCAGCAGCAGGGACTCGCACTGACTTGGAGGCCTTACTCATCCTCAATCAGCTGTTGTTCAACCCACCAGCAGATGGCAGGTAGGCTGCCCCAGGGTCTCTGAGCATCATGCATGGAAAAGTCATGCACACATACAGAACGGCCTGTCAGCAACATGCACAAGTGAAGCATGATGCATCAGCAGCAGCAGCAGCAGCAGTTTGCAGCAGCTGTTTCTGGTCCTAGCAACAGGCTGACTCACCAGGAACACGTGTGGGCTGGAAAATGACGTCACCAAAAGTGCAAAGCTGATGTGGAGTTTTCAAGGTTGTGTGTGCATTGCAGCTCAGCAGCAAGTCCAGGTCCTGATGATACCCCCAGACAGGCAGAGTTGCCGTATCCCATGTCGGCTTGGAGTTGGGAGCAGCAAGACTCTGCGGCTGACTGGATGAACATCCCTTCATGCAATGCCGGTCTGGGTCTTCAGGTGAGTGAGCTGTAGCCCTACTGGGACAGCCTTTGACCTGTGCACTTTTGCAATGGTCAATGCTGGTTGTTGCTTTGGTCTCAAGCCTACACTTCTGCAGGTTTGCACTGTATACTTGTCTTGTCAGGTTAGGTCATGCACCACACAGGCTCTGGGGAGGGCCAAATTACTGATTTGCTTGGGCGTCAGTTTTCTGCATGCAGGGCAAAAATGGAAACCACCGCCATTGCAACAGCTACCTGCTTCCCTTTGTTTGATACCTGCTGCCCTTTGTTTGGCACCTGCTGCCCTTTGTTTGCCTTTCAGCTCTGCCATGCACCATGGCCTATCTGCCTGCAGGGGGACAGTGAGAACTATTACGACCCCAGCAACTCCCTGCTGCCCTTTGTGCTGGCTACAAGGAAGGGCATCCCCATCAGTCTTGCCATTGTGCACGCTGCAGTAGGCAGGCGAGCTGGCCTGCCCATTGAGTTCGTGGGCATGCCCATGCATTTCATGAACAAGCTGGGGGATGCTGAAACCCCAGATGAACGCTTCATCGATGTGTTTGCTGGTGGCAAGATGCTGGACAGGTGCGACTGCTGTCAGCGTGCAGAAGATGTCTGTTCATCCATGCTTTCATGTGCACGCTTGCTCAACTCCAATCGTCTTGTTATGGCAGTTGTTGGACTTAGGCGGAGTGCCACACACTGTGTATGATGCAGCAAAGGGTGTGCTGATAATGCTGGCGTGGATGCGCATTTTGCACTGCATGCTCAGCATCCTTTGCAGTCAGCCGTCTAGGGTTAGTGCTGTTTGTCACACGCAGTCCAGCCATCAGTGCGTGACATGCGACCAACAGAGCTCGTTGAGTCACAGATCTGTCGCCTGCACTGCGTGTTCCTCTGATGGGTTGCCTCTCAAATACATGTTCCCAAGGCTGCACTGATCTGCAGAGCCTGGGAAGATGCCTGGATTGTGAGGATTCCACTAGAGTCTGCATTCATCCTAGGCTGTTTTAATGCTGAAACAATGCATTCAAGTGCTGCACTTTTGTGTCATGCAGGGAGGCAGTCAAAGCCATGATGCAGCAGACTGACACCCTCTTCCATTGGAATCGGCCATTGCAGATCACAACTCACCTGTACTGCATGTGGTGCAGGGGGGGTTATCACAGCCATGATGCAGCAGAACGACATCCCCTTTCGATTTTGCTACAACAGGCAATCTTGCCAGTTTGTTTTATGCTCACACAATGCATGAAGTGCCACACTTTCTGTCATGCAGGGAGGCAGCCAAGGCCATGATGCAGCAGACTGATCTCCTCTTCCATTGTCCCTGGTTGCAGATCAGAATTCACCTGAAAAGAAAAGAAAGGACTAGGCCTTTCAGCGTCAAATTGATGAGGAGTCCAGTTTTACATTGAACTGCCCAGGATATTTCACCTGTACTGCATGTTGTGCAGGGAGGCAGTCAAAGCCATGATGCAACAGAATGACATTCCCTTCCATGAGAGTCGGTTGCAAGCTGTGGGTTTGGCGGAGGTGTATACTCGCCTGTGCGGCAACCTGATCAACATCTACAGCCACAGCCGCAACACCAGCAAGCAGGGCATCCTGCTGGACATGCTGCTCGCCATCTCCCCAAACAACATTGAGTACTCCATCAGGCATGCACAGGTACTCATCTCCCCAAACAACATTGAGTACTCCATCAGGCACGTACAGGTGGTCACCAGAGCAGCTCGGCATGCAGCATGGTATCAACATTGAGGTGTTTACATGGTTGCTGGGCAGGTTCAGGCTGCATTGCATCTTTAGCATACTGCTTGCAACCTGTGCACAACAACACTTTGTGTTTCTGTCATAATTGTCACCATTACTGTCTTTCTGATTGTTCATGGTAGAGTCAGTACACGATCATATGCATCACTGCCACAAACGGAATTGTGCTGCTGAAACACAACAGCATATGCTGACAATGCCTTCAGCTTGCTGGCAATACTTCTGGTCATGCATTGCAAAACTGGTGAAGTACACATCATCATTGTTACCACACTCACATGCACCACAGAGGGCTTTGGCACGGCACTGCAAAGCTTCCTTCCATTTGCTTAGGTACAGCTGTCAAGTTCTGTATCACCCTATACTTACGCAGCATTATAAGAGTCTGAATGCAGCATTATAAGAGTCTGAATGCAGTGTACGCAATGACCACTGGCCGGAGACACAGTCACGCTTCATTGCACTATATCTGAGTGCATGCATACAGAGGTCAAGTGAAAGGCAGTGCCAGTCAGGCACAGCATTCTCTGACTGGCATTGCAGTCAGCAGTGATGTTGTTGCAGCAATGTGCGCCTCTGCACTGACGTTCCTTTTTACCTTACAGCTTGCGGTAAACAGAAACCAATTGGACTCTGCAGACAGTGTGTATAAGCGTATATCAGTGCAGTGCTGCTTACCATGTACAGGATGCAGCCTGGGCAGCCCAGTATAATACTGGGCTTCTCACTAAATTGACGCTGACAGGCGTAGTCTTTTCTTTCCTTTCTACAGGATGCAGCGAAGACAGATGATTGTGATACAGCCATGAGCAACTAGAAGCACAAATGATTGATGACAAAAACTGGCTGCTGCTGCACACAGGTTGCAGTGAACAGAGATGACTTTGACACAGCAATTAATGACTACAAGCGCATAGCTGAGCTGGCAGGGAGTGTGGCTGCCCCCGGGGCGCTGCACCCACCCCCAGCTGTCATCCGCTCTCGCATCTCTGCTGTTGAAGCCATGCGATCAGCCTGGCATCAGCAAGCCCTTGAGTAAGTATCTGTCCGTTTGTCTGTGCAATCTGCATTGGAAGTCGTGCAGTTAGCCTGCTATCAACAAGCGCTTGAGTAAGTATCTGTCTGTACAATGGTCGGTACAATCTGCGTCAAAAGCCATGCAATCAGCCTGGTGCTAACAAGCCCATGAGCAAGTGTCTGTCTGTCTGTCTGTCTGTCTGTCTGTGCAATCTGCGTTAAAGACCATGCGATCAGCCTGGTACCAACAAGCCCATGAGGCAGTGTCTGTCCGTCCGTCTGTCTGTCTGTGTCCTATGCTTTAGAAGTCATCTGATCAGCCTGGCACCAACAAGCCCTGGAGTATGTGTATGTCAGTCTGTTTGTCTGTCCATTCTGCATTGAAAGCCATCATGCAAGCAGCCTGGCCAATGCAAGCTCTTGAGGCTGATTGTCTGTCTGTCTGTCTAGGTAGTCTGCTAATGTCAAGTGAATAGCCTAGCACTATTGAACCCTCAAGTACTCTCTGTCTGTCTGGTAGACACCTCTCTTATGCCTGCTTGCCTCCCTGCCTGTCTGTTAGTGGCCGTCATTTTGTCCATCTATCAGCCTTTACTTTGCAACACTTACAACACTTCAGCCTCCTCATGTATATCCTCCTCAGCATTGTGTTCAGTAAACTTGGAGATGTGCTATAATGGGGTCAGCACCCGTCAGTGTCTGTCTGAGCGTAAGCCTCCTGTCTTCAGAGCTTCAACATCATGCTGATCATTGTTATGGACCTTCTGTGTTGAAAGCCATGTTTTGTCGGCTTGACAGGACCTATGACACCTAGTAGGTACCTAGCAAAAATGATTAGCTGGAATGCCTGTAAACTGTTATTATTATTATCAAAAGAGCTATGAATCTGTCTGCAGACAAATACGGCGGCCCAACCAAGCAGTGACTGTCCAGTTCAAGGTGGGTGACGTCATCAGACACAGACGGTACCACTACCGCGGCGTCATCTACGGTTGGGATGCCGAGTGCAAAGCAGAAGAGGACTGGATGCAGCAGATGCGTATTGACCAGCTTCCAGGTATGCCATTGAGACAATTTTGGCATTTGAACAGTCCATACACTCCACCTTTGACTTGCCTTCAACCAGTGTCTCAGGGTCGCAATTTGTAACCTTACAGAACCAAACAAAAGGAAGGTTCTCCAAAAGTTTCCCAGACAAAAGTTTCCCAGATATAACTCTTTTGTTGAAGCAGTGTCTCAAAGCCGTAAGCTTCTCCTTGACAAGCAGTGTCACAAGGCCATACCAGTTTGTTTCCTTTGTTACCTGGGATGCACATTACTACTGTCTGCACGTGAGTGCATGTTGGCTCACAGGACTAGGGTTTAGGCACACCTAGTAGGTACCTGGCAAAAACGATTAGCTGGAACGCCTGTGAATTATTATCAAATTATTACTGTCTGCAGGTGGGCGGCACCAGCCCTACTACCATGTTCTTGTGGATCATCGGGACAGGCCCTTCCAGAGTACCTACGTAGCCCAGGAGAACATTGTGCGCCCCACCCCTGACCCCACGCCAAGCGCCCCTGCCACAGCAGGACCCAGCGGCGAAGCATCAGAGGTGACTGCACTACTTTGTTTGCAGAAGTGATGCTTGCTGGAATGGACTATCAGCTTGGCTACATGCTTGAAGTCATTGGCAGATCCCATCCTGCAAAACAGTCAGTGAGGATGTGTATGAATCAGGCATTAGGTATGTGAGTGTGTGCGTGCTTGTCTGCCTGAGCAGTAGGGTACCAGACAAAGTGACGTGTGCAGTGAGCATGCTTGTGCTGATTGGGCGCTAGAATGAGCCAGTTGATGAAATCACCAAGCAAGTATAGGTGTCTCTGCAGCAACACTGCTATCCAGCTTTGTGCTGTTGCAGCGATCTGAAACATCCCCCACAATGTAGAAATGTAATTTTATTGTCTTCGGGCGTTTCTTTAGCTTCATGTGTAGGGATGACGTTTCTGAACTGTAATAGACGTATTGGGATTGAAACGAGCTGAGTGCTCTGCAGGTGTGGGACATGTGGAACAATAGAGATCTGCTGGCACCTCACTGGGAGCACAGCCTACAGGTCCAACATCCTGACGTACGCCTCCTCGCCTCTACTGTTGCAGCTTCTTCTTAGTAATTGTGCCTGAACCTTGCAGTGGCTGCAAGCTAGTTTTGACTGATGCACTGTATGAACATTCTGGCCTGTCTGCCTGAGGCTCACAACTGTTTTGCTGGTGGTGGTGTAAATGCTTGACTGCGTTCTATGTTAAGCTTGAGGTACCAATGGGTCCAGCGTCCTTTGTGCAACCACAGCTGCTGCACGGTGCTCAATATTTTGGTGCAATACCAATCCTATGCTGGGCTAAGGCCAAACTGTTGTGTTGCAGATTGGGGAGTACTTTGAGGGCATAGAGCCCGACGAGAGCTGCTATCATGTCAATGCCTATCTTAACTTCCGCTTTCCTGAAGACTGGATTGCTGCCATCTGAAAGCAGTGACAGATCTGCCATGTGAAAGCAGTGACAGATCTGCCATGTGAAAGCAGTGACAGGCTAGAAGCATTGTGCGACCTTGTGGCATGTAATGCAGAGACGCTTAGCAGTCATTGGTGTGCATGATAGTAAGCTACATCATCTGCGCTTTGGGGCTAATTGTTGCGCTAGTTATGTGCTTTTCTGCTATGGTGACATCAGCAGCTGGATGTAACAGTGCATGGCACTCAGCAGTTGCTCTGGCAGGTGCACTAGCAATTGTTGCCTCAGCTGCATTGGCAACTGTTGCCTTAGCTGCACTGGCATTTGCTGCCTTACCTGCTTTGCCTGGCGACGTTGCAACTGAGCACATGCATGTAGCTGTGTATTATATCTTTGCCCAGCTCATGCTGCCTTTGCAAAGTCAGCTTACGTCACAGCAAATGTTGATGGTAAAATAGACAGCGTACACCATGCTTGCGCACATGGCTGTGCAGGCAACCATAACTGAACACGCCACACATGATAACGAGCAAAGCCTGCGTGGTATGGCCGTTGACATGGTCATCATGATATTTCAATTTAAACAATAATTCAGCTGCATTCCCTAGTACAGTACAGTATAATGTGACGCATGCCCAATTGTCATACCGGTATGCCACCGTCAGTCAAGTCTGTCTATCACACATACACGGTAGGTACATTTGTTTAATGTGAATGCTGAGGCAGCAGCTAAACCATTTGCAAGCAGCCGCTCTGCAATCTGCCTAACACTTTACCAAGCTCTGCAAATCAGTGTATCCTTGGGAACATGTATCTGAGGTCCAATCTAACAGGGAATCTGCCTAACACTATGGACCAACGCTGAAAGAGGTTCAGCCTGAGTACACAGTGGCTGATATCAGCAGGTGCATTCCAAATATGACATATGCACTGTGCTGGAATTGCCTGCGGCTACTCATGAACAATGGCGTTCAAGGGGGAAGGGGAGGGGTTGGGGCTGTGTAGGGGGACAAAACGAAAGCGGAAACATCTGTGTAAAAGCAAAGCAGAGTAGATCGCTGCAGCACACGGCAAGTATGTGTAGACTTCAGCACAGTGTGGTACATATTCACCAGCTAGCAGATGTCCTCAGCTGCTTCATGTTGAGGGATCAGAGGTTGACGCAATGGGTTCTGGCCGCAAATCCAAAACCTGCTAGAACTCTCAGATGCCAAGTGTGCAGCTGCCTGCTGACCTGCCCTGCTCTTGTTGTACTTGTACATGCCCAACATCAGTGCTGCAGCCATGAAAGGTGGGGTCAGCTGGCCAGCAAGAAGTTCAGCATCAGCAAGAGGTATGAGTGTTTACGTGAACCCTGAGCCAATCCTGCTTGCACTTCAACTGTTGTATCTTATGTTGTCCAGTTTGGGTCTTGCAAGCATGGGAAGCCAGCTCAGGTATAAAAGGGTCATGGAACATGTTGGTCACATGCCAGAAAGCATGTGCATATGCATGCTACATACACCGGCTTTGCAGGCAGGCATGCTGTCATGGAGTGTTGACACTCGTGAGCCGTGTCTGCTGTGCAAGTCTGCGCATTGCTGCATGCAAAGTGGATGCAGGTAACAGGGCATACCAGAGAATGCTGCCACGAAGCCTGCAGCGCAAATGAGCAATTCTAGACAGGAGCTTTGCAGGCCATCATCGACCATCTGGCCTTGCATCACCGCCTGCAGGCCCAGCAGTTGAATATAAATTCATTTATCGCTGTGGTTAGCATCTGGGACCTACTGCATTGCATCCAGAGTTCAAAGCACAGTGGCTTTCATTGCACGCACTCATGCTGGCTGCCATGCACACTTGCCTACCACAAGTGCAGAAAGAGTTCTCAGTAACAGCGTCTCTGCATGCTCATCGAC
>JAABUW010010785.1_pt1 | contig 10078 bp, 1 predicted proteins | sample 5560081 | NCBI WGS metagenome assembly JAABUW01 (sample SAMN10711882, study PRJNA513363) | rock metagenome | isolation source: Antarctica rocks | place: Antarctica: Victoria Land, Knobhead sud | reverse complement strand
TATACACTTATAGATATAGGTAATGCATTATAGTAATGCATTTGTGTTCTCTACAATAAATTAATAATTAAACAATATCTATAGAATTTATTTGGAAATTTAAAATTTAAATCCAAAAATAGAAATTATTGGCAAAATAATGTAATTTTCGATTTCTTGGCGATTCGATTCGATTCCTAATATTGGAATCGAAAACCGAGTCGGGTTGTGTCGATTTGTGTCCAAAATATTAGGAATCGACTCGGGTTTCGGGTCGGTTTCTAGGGTTGGAATCGTCGGGTCGGGTCGGTTCCAATATTTGGAATCGAAATCCGACCCGACGATTAGTCTATTTTTTCTTAATATTACTATAGATTAAAATATTATTTATATAGATTGTGCAAAAATTGTTTAAATAAAAACTAAAAATCTTATTAATAAAAGACTAAAATATAATTAAAACATTATATAATTTAAAAAATATTATAATATACTTAAACAAATTGTAACAAATAATAAAGATTGTTTTGTATTTATTATTAAAACATATTTAAATCTTGTTAAAGACAACAATAATATTAAACTTATTATAGTACTTAATCTTATATAATTGTTGCAAGATTTTTCGAATTAACAATAAAATATTGCAATTCTTAATTGTTAAAATATTAAAATCTCTATAGTCTATACAAATGTACAAACTTTTATTAAACTTTTTAATTATAAAAATAAAAGTAATATACTATAAAATATTATTGCAAATTTGATTTTTGATTTTTATATTATTTAGATAAGCTCTAATAATCTCTTTTTTTTAACAAAATATATTGTAGATTTTTTTAGTCGAAAAAGTTGCGTCTAAAACAAAATTAATAATATAATTATTATTTTTATTAAACAACAACTTGTTAGCTTCTTGCGAGTTAAAAAGCTTAATCTATTGTTTAGACTTCAAATATATTTACTTTTTAAATTGCTTTATATTTAAAGAATTTTGTTTAAATTTAATATAGAACTTGTTATAATTATCGAAAATAATAATTGCAACATTTATAATAATATTGTTGCTTATAATACAAGCTAGATATCTATTATTTTTCTTTAATTAATTTAGTATAACAAAATACTTAAACAATATAACAACTATTTTGTAACTTTCTTTGTTAACAAATTTTAAAAATAAAAAAATATTAATTTAATAAATATTAATTTTATTTAAAAACTTTAAAGACAAGTATTTTAATTGTTTGCGTTGTTTGCTAAAGATCTCTAATAATTAATAATTTAATAAACAATACTCTATACAATAATTAAATTTAAACTAAAGAGATTGTATATTTTCTTTAATTTGTACATTATACTCTTCTATTTAAAATATGTCGAAAATAATTGCAAATTGTTTTAATTTAATTATTAAATATTATAAGATATTAATATATTTGTTCAAACTAACAATAATTCAAGCAATATAAATAATATTAGAAACAAATTTGTTATTAACAAAATGTAGTTTGATCGAATTTTGAAACAATATAATAGAAAGTTTATAAAGTTTGACAAATTTTTTATTAATAAAGACTTTATCGAAGATTTCAATATTAATAAATAGTATTAATTTAATATAATATTTATTAAAGAACAAATAAATTTAATTTAAACAAATTTTAATATAAAAATCTAGTTGCTAGTTGTTAAACAACTTGCTATTAATAACGCTAGAACTAAATTTAACTTTAATAAACAAAATTTTATTTTGTAAATTAAATATAATTTTAAGCTCTTTTATTGTTTTTTATATAAGTATTAGTTTCTATTTTAAACTAAAACTCTTATTAAGAATATTTAGTTTTTCGATTTGCTAAAGTTATTTAAGTTGTTAATTAAGATATTAAAGCAATTCTCTTTTCTAAATATTATTAATTCGAGATTGTCAATATTATAAATTATAAATTTAATAATTGCTTTTTTTTTAATTTTAGCTAGCTTGTTTTTGCAAAAAATATTTGAATAATTAAAACAATACTTTAAACGCAAATACTTTCGATAAAGATTCTTTTTTTTTTTTTTTTAAGTATTTAAGATTAAAAGACTAACTTTGTTTCGAAAAAAGTCTTTTGTTTAATTATATAATTAATTAACTTGTTGTTATAGATTTCGAATCTATTTGTAAACTTGCGCGTAATATTTTAATTTTTGTCTATTTGCATAATAGTAAATCTATTACGCGCGTTAGTTTAAAACAATTAATAATTTTTCTTTTATTTTATTCTAAAATTTATATTGCGTAATCAAAAAATTAAATTATTAATATTAATTATATTAATTATATTAACAAATTAATTGTACAATTTGTTGCTTAGTTTTAAATCGAATTAATATATTTTTTAATTTTTAAACAACTTAATATTTGTTGCAATTAATATAAATCAAGTTATATACTTGTTAAAGATTTTAAAAAACTTTATAGCAAAATTAGATAATATAAATTTGATAAAGTTTCTATATTGTTGATTAAACTCGTTAAATTAAGCGTAGAAATCTATTATTAACTTAGTTAATATATTATAGAACTAAGCAAGATTGTTGTTTTAATTCGACAATTAATATTTAATATTTTCGAAAATATTCTTTATATATTTAATTGCAATATATATTAGTTTAACTAATTTGTTATCAAATATGCAAAAATAGACTCTAAATTTAACAAAAAATACTATTTGTTATTAATCGAATTTCTTTCGATTATTTAAGAAAATAACTAAATCGAGAAATTTAATATTGTTATATATTAATTTCTTGATTTTAAGCAAACTATTTCTATAGATTTTGTTAAAATATTTGCGATTCTATTAATTTAATTTGTAAAAAAATACTCTATAATTGTTGCTATTGTTGCTAAAATTTTAATAAAACAATAAATAATAAATAGATTTAAATTGCTTACAATAATTAAGTTTTTTAATTAATTTATTTTGTTTTTTAATTAATATTTTAATTATCTTTTTTTATACTTTGTTTTTAGCTTGTTTTATATTTTGCTTTTTTTGTAGATTTTTACAAATAATTTGAGCTTTGTTTAAATTTGTTTCTAATTGTACAATTTCTTTGTTTCGATCTTTTTTATATTGTATTAGATATTGCACTTAAAAATAGACGCTATTAATATATTTAAATTAATATACAAGATTTTTAGTTATATCTTTAATAAAGTTGTTACTATATAAGAGTTTTGCAAAAAAAAATTAAATTTTTTGTTAATAGCAATTGTAATTAAAAAGAGACTAATAAAATAAAAATTAATTAATTTTAACTTTAATTTTATATTTAAACTTCTTAATAAATAGAGATAATATATTAATATTTTTAAAAAAATTATTGCTAAATTTAATTAATTTAAAAATTTTAAAAACAAATTCGAATAAAGTTTGCAATTGTAGTTTTAATAATAACAAAGTTTTAATACTTAATTAATAGCAAAATTAATCTTAAAATATAATACTTTTATAAAATTTAAAATTAAAATAAGATATTAAGTTTTTTATAACAAAATTGCAATATATTGTTGTAATAGATTTGCACAAATATTGTAAATCTTAATAATTATAAATAATAATAAAGTAGTAGATAAAGATATAAATTTAAATAAAATACTTTGTTTAAATACGTTTGCTCTATTTAAATATTGTACAATTTATTTTGTTTAATTAAATTAATAAGTATCGAAACAAAATTATCGATATTAAAAACAAGTATTGCTTAAATATTGTATCGCATAATAAGTTTTATACAAAATAAAAAAATATTATTTAAAGACAACAATATTGCAATATAGATATTAATTCTAGCAAACTTGCTTATTTATTTTTACAAAATTATTCAATTATAGTTAAAACAATTTGTTATCTATTTATTTTAGTAGATTTATTATCTTTTTTATAAAACTTTTTTCAACTTAGCGTAATAAAAATTAGAAAATATTTGTTTAAAAAGTTAACAAAATTTATTATTGTTAAGTTATATATCTTTTTTAAAGATATTTATTGTTGCAATTTAATTACGTTTTGCAAAACATTTGTTTTAGTAACTTTATATCTAGAATTACTTTAGTAGCTTTGTATTTAAAACTATTTTAATAATTCTATATCTAAAGTATATTTTAAAGAGAAAAAAAGTTAGCAAATATAAATATTTTTAAAATACAATTCGCAAAATTGTTTCTAAAAAGATAGCTAGTATTATGTTAAAATTAGAGCTTTAATAACTAGTATATAGTTAATTGATAAAAATACTAACTATATAGAACTAACTATATATAGAAAATAAATATAGAAAATAAATATAAATATTATAGATGTCAAGACGCTAGACTTTACTTATAGTATACTCGAGACTAGAGAGCGAAGATTCAAAGAGTAACTAGAGAGCAAAGTCTATCTAGCCTGAAACCATAATAGTATTAAATATTTCTCTAACAAGATTGCGTATAGTTTAATTTTTATACAAGCTATCAATCTATAGAAGATTTCTGCAATCGAAGTATTATATTCTGCTGCAATATCTAATAACAATATTAAAATATTAAAGTTTTTTGTATTTATTTTTAAGAATTGTTATCTTATTGTTTTTGTACAAATATATACAAAGTATTGCTATAATTTTAAGTATTAGTTTTTTACAACAAAAGTATATAATACAATCTTAATACAATTCTATTACAATTATAAATTTATAATATTTCTTCTACTTTTATTATCGAAAAGAAATTCGAACAATAATATATTAATTTATTTATAATACTAAAAAAGATTAAATATTTAGTATATTAACTTAATCTTTCTTTATATTAATATATATATTTAGTTTTTTTTGTTACTTAACTAGAATTTGTTAGTTGCAATCGAAAATAATTTTTTTAAATATTTAACTATTTAGAGTTTATCTATATTTAAAATAATATAAAGAAAGTTAGATCTTTTAAAATTAAAAAAATTATAAAAAAGTATTTCAATTTTGCTTATTGCAATACAAAATATTTAATATATTAAAAAAATTATAGTCTCGAATTCGATAAATAATAAAATTTATTTAAAATAAAAAATACTATAGATTTAATATATAATTTTAAAGAACTTCTTAAACAAACAATATATCTATTAGATTATTTAAAAATAGCTTTTATTTTGTCGCAATTATATATAAAGTTTTTGTCTATAAAAAAAACAGCTTTTATAGTATCTATATTTTCTAATTAGAAATTTGTTGTTATTATAATTAAAAAGTTTACTACTACAATAAGAAATTTTCTATTAAGACAAATTATCGAATTTCTATTAAAACAAAGTTTTTTTATAGAAATTTCTGTATAAAAATCTTTTAATACAATTATTATAGAAAACTCTTTTAATTTTTTATTTAAACAAATTGTAATACAAAAGTTTTTTGCAAATATTATATTACTTTTTTGTTACTTTTTATATTTTTAAAAACTATATTTTTGCTAACAAAATTTCTTGCTTTGATTGTCTTTATAAACTATAGATATACTATTACAAAAAAAATCGATTATTGCAATTGCTTTACTTTGTATAAATTATAATATTCTTACAATACTAAAACAATATTTTTCTTTTTTGTAACAACAAAATATTATAGTATTTCTAGTATAGAGAAAATTTCTGTCTGCGAAAGTCTTTTGTAGACGTCTCTTTTTTACACGCTCTTATATACTATTGCACTAGTAATATATATAGTTATTGTATATAGCTCTAATACAACTTATCTTTCTACACACTTATAATCTTAACAAAAACAAAAATAAATTTAACTAATATGGTACTCTAATCAATTAGCTCAACAACTTTAATAAAAATTAATAAAAAATATCTTAGCTTCTTTAAAAAGCAATCAAAAATAACGTAAAAAAAATAATTTCAACTACTTTATAAAAATAGTATTATAATTGTTAAACTTTAAATTAATAAAAAAATTAATTTCGATTCTATTTATAAGCTAAAATTTTAAACTAACTCTTTAAAAATCTATTTAAGTTAAGCGAAATTAACAATAAGTATTTGCAACAAAATAATATATTGTTTTTAATATAAACGCAACAATACTTTAGTTTAATACAATCTCTTTAAAGCTATTGTATATTAACTAAAATAAAAAAATTCTTTCTTTCGAAATAAAGAAATTGTATTTATTGAATCTACTTATATAGCTTACAACTTTAATAACAACAACAAATATAATTACTCTTATAAATTTAATTTATAAATATAAGATTAACTTAATAATATTTATTTTGTTTGTAATCTTAAGTCGAAGCTACAAAAAAAAACAATAAATACTTTTTCGATTCTCTTATCTTTATTAAAATATTCAAAAGTTTAAATAATAAATTACTATATTAATTTCTAAGTTTGGTAATATTTCTCGACGTTTTATTTTTAAAAAAGTTAAATTTAATCTTGCTATTGTTAAAATTATTAACAATGTCTTTAAAGAAATTAAGTATTGCTTGTTCAATAAATTTATTAATTTTTATTTAATAGTAAATAATTTGCTTAAAGACTTAAGTACTTAATAAAACAACTTAAACAAGAAACAACGCAATTTTGTTAAGATTATATTGTTTAAATTTGTTATAAAGAATATTGAAATCTTTAATTAATATATTAATTGTTTTATATTTATAATAGTTGAAGTCTCTATATTAGAAGTTAATAAAATATATTAATTTAACAAAAATTTAAGCTATAGACTTTAAAATCGATATATTATCTTAACAAACTATATTATTTTAAATTAATTAATTAGATTAATTTCTAAAATCGATTTAAAACTTTAACAAATAAAGAGATCTTATTTAACAATTATTCGAATTTTTATTTATATATAAATTATTAATACTATTATTAAACGCAATAATCGTATTAGTATCTCGAAATTCTCTAAATATATTACAAATATTTGCGACAATAATAGCTTTAATATACGTGTCTCTATTTGCAATTAGAAACAAAATATAAAAATATAATTTTAAGCTCTTAAAAACAAAATTTGATTCTTAAATCTTTGTCGAAAATATTTCAAGTTAAAATATAAATTGTATTGTAAAAATATTTTTTGCAAAAACAAATTAATTAAAATTAAAAATAAAGCTTTTGTTAAATTTAAAACTTATAATATTAACAACTTCGAATTAATTATATTTGAAGAAAAAGATTTCTCTAATATTTCAAATAACAACTTAAATAACTTTAGCAAATTAAAAAACTAAATATTCTTAATAAGAGTTGCAATTTAAAACAAAAATTAATATTTATAAAAAAACAATAAAGAAATTTAAAGTTATATTTAATTTATATAGTAAAGTTTTGCTTATTAAAGTTAAACTTAATTCTAGTATTATTAATAACAAGTTGCTTAATAATTAACAATTAAAATTTTATATTAAAATTTACTTAAATTAAATTTATTTGTTTTCTAATAAATAATATATTAAAATAATATTACTTATTAATATTAAAGTCTTCGATAAAGTTTTTGTTAATAAAAAGTTTGTTAAATTTTATAAACTTTCTATTATATTACTTTAAAAATTTATTGAATTGTATCTAATTAATAACAAATTTGTCTCTAATATTATTTATATTGCTTAAATTATTATTAATTTTAGCAAATATATTAATATTTTATAATATTTAATAATTAAATTAAAATAATTTGCAATTATTTTTAGTATATTTTAAATAAAGAAATATAATATATAAATTAAAAACAATATATAATTTCTTAAGTTTAAGTTCGATTATTATATAAAGTATTGCTTGTTAAATTAATAATTGTTAGAAATCTTTAACAATTAACGCAAATAATTAAAATATTTGTTTTTAAAATCTTTCGATAAAGTTAATATTTGTTAAATAAATATTTTTGTATTTTTAAAACTTGCTATTAAAGAAAACTATAAAATAATTATAGTATTACTTAAATACTTTATTATATTAAATTAATTAAAAAAAAAATAGATATCTAATTTGCGTTGTAGATAACAATATAATTATAAATATTGTAGCTATTATTCTTAATAACTACAACAAATTCTATATAAAACTTAAGCAAATTTTTTTAAATATAAAGCAACTTAAAAAACAAATATATTTAAAATTTAAATAATAGATTAAGCTTTTTAACTTGCAAGAAGTTAACAAATTATTATTTAATAAAAATATTAATTATATTATTAATCTTATTTTAGAAACAACTTCTTTAACTAAAAAAATCTAAAAAATATTTTATTAAAAAGAAGAGATTATTAGAGTTTATCTAAATAATATAAAAAACAAAAATTAAATTTGCAATAGTATTTTACAATATATTGTTTCTATTTTTAAAATTAAAAAATCTAATAAAAATTTGTATATTTGTATAAACTATAAAAATTTTAATACTTTAACAATTAAAAATTGCAATATTCTATTGTTAATTTAAGAAATTTTACAACAATTATATAAAATTAAATACTATAACAAATTTAATATTGTTGTAATCTTTAACAAAATTTAAATATATTTTAATAATAAATACAAAACAGTCTTTATTATTTGTTATAATTTATTTAAGTATATTATAATATCTTTTAAATTGTATAATAATTTAATTATATTCTAATCTTTTATTAATAAAACTCTTAGTTTCTATTTAAACAATTTTTGCACAATTTATATAAATAATATTTTAGTTTACAATAATATTAAAAAGAAATACAAGAATTATATAAATAAAATTCTTGCTAAATTTTATAATACAAATCTTTATTTAAATATTAATAAATATATTTTCTTTATTAAAGAAATTAGATATCTAGATTTAATTATTACTATTAAAGAAATTCAAATAGATTTTAAAAAAATTTAATATATTTTTAAATAGAAAATTTCTATTTGCGTATATAATATATAGATTTTTCTAAATTTTGTTAACTTCTATTAACAATTTATTTATAATTATTTAAATTTAGTTAAATCTTTATTAGTATTTAGTAAATTTAAAAACAAGAATTTTAGTTTTTTATAGCAATTTAATAATTTTAAAGATCTTGTATTTAAAGTTCTTAAAAAAAAATATTAATTAGTTTATTTTATATTATTTGGATCTTAATTTAAAGATTTAGATTAAAAGCAATATTTTTAACTTTATAATTATTGTTGTATTCTTATAAATAAATTCGAATAAATTGTTTTATTTAATAGTTTATATATTTAAAATTATATTGTTTGCAAAGTACAATTACTCCGCGGAACGGGTTGGGTAGTGCACGACTTGCTCTCTCTCTCTCGCCATAGTTTTCTAGGTTTAACTTTTCTTGTTTTTGATCTTCAAAATTGAGTTTTAGAGATTTTTGTCTAATTTTTGAATATTATTACTTGAAATAGACTAGTTTATTACAAAAATAAGTTTCAATACGCTAGCTCGCGTATTTATCGAAATAACCCTAGTTCGGGTTGGGTATTTCGGGTTCGGTCCGGGTTGGATCCAAAAATTTGATCCAAAACCCGGACCAAACCTGGACCGTTCCGCGGAGTAAGTACAATTACAAAATTTATAATAAAAAACTATTAACTATTGTTTGCACTTTTAAAAAGTAGTATCTAGAATATATTAATATATTTGTTAAGCAATCTATTAAAGTTATTATTAATTGTTGCAATTTAAAATATTTTATAACTATTAAGCAACTTAATTGTTATTAAATTTATTAAGTCGAATTTTTGTTTAAATTTAATTTTAAGATTATTTATTAATTAAATATACTAAATACAAAGTTAAACAATTTAATTAAATAATTGTAAAATTTGCTTTCTAATAAAAACAATTTTTGCAACTAGTTTTAATAATAAATAATTTTTAAATAATATAATTAAAGTTATTGTATTAATTTTGCTACTATTAAGTATTATCTACAATTTAGACTGACCGTTCGGTTCCAACAGTTGGAACCGAATTGCATAAATTATGAAAATACTAACTATATTAGGTTAAAACTTGGCCTAATTAGGTATAACTTTCGGGTCGGGTTATAGATTTCGGGGAA
>JAABUW010010782.1_pt1 | contig 10080 bp, 9 predicted proteins | sample 5560081 | NCBI WGS metagenome assembly JAABUW01 (sample SAMN10711882, study PRJNA513363) | rock metagenome | isolation source: Antarctica rocks | place: Antarctica: Victoria Land, Knobhead sud | reverse complement strand
GTTTCCAGCGCCTCGTACACCGCCGACCGCGACAAACCCACCGAGGCGGTGAGCTCGAAACTGGTCAGCGGCTCCTTCGCGTGTTCCAGCGCCTCGTACACCAACGCCGCCGGGATGCCCAGCTCCAAGAACACCGGCCGAAGTGCGTGCAGCTTCCCGCCTCTCCAGTCCCGCCGCCCGGCCCGGTCGGCGTACCTGGCCGGGATTACCAGTTCGTACAGGTCGCCGTCGACGCCGCGGTTCCCGTCGATCAGCTCGATCAACGCATCCGGTCCGGTCCGCAAGGCCCGCAAATGGGCGGCGACGGTGGTGTGGTCCACACCCGCGCCGATGCTCAACGACCGGGTCCCGAAGTGCACATACCGGGAGCCACTCATCCGGGCCGCCTGCCCGACCGCGCGGAGCACCATCCTCGCGGTCATCCAACCCGCCCTACCCGGATCGTCCAGCTCAGCCAGCGCCATCGCCGACTGCCAGGTCCGCAGAAACCGAAACTCCGATTGGGTGTTTCTGTTCGTTTTCCCGTGCTCGGGTACCCCCCGGTGTGTATCCGGCCCGCTATCGGGGGATTGGCGGACAAGATTCTGGGTTTGTCGGTGGGCCTTGGCTGCGGTGACCAACGCGACGGCTTTCCTGAAGTCCCCGGTCAGCGCTTGACGGCGGGCGGCGGCGGTGCGGTACCGGGTGTAGAACGCCCGCAAACCGGGCCACCGCCCGGCGTGCAACCGGCCCAGCACGGAGGTCAGGTCGTGGCCGGCCCACACCGCGGCGGTGATCACCGCCTGCCGGGCGTGGGACGGGGTGGGATAGCGGCCGGTGTCATAGACACCGGTGGTGGCGATGCGCAGATAATCAGCGGCCAACTCCCGGACACCACCGCGGCGCGGAACATGCCGCCCGTCGTCGCCCTGCAGGTCTGCAGTCGACGACGTGAGATCGGGCGGGGTGGTCAGCGCCGCCAGTTCCGGGGCGAGTTCAGCAGACAGCCGCTGCCACACCACCGGCGGATTCCCGACACTCGCCAGGGCAACAGCCTCATCCAGCGGGCCGCGCAGCACCTGGAAACCCTTGGACCGGTGCCGGGAACCAGGAGGCCGGATCAAACCGTTCGTCAAACCCAGGTTCGGTGTGACGTCCATGCTCGGCGCCCTCGCCGCCAACGCCTTCGCCACATCCCGCGCCTGGCAGAAGCCCACCGGCTCCGCCAACGGCACGTACAGGTGCACACCACCGGACGGCGACTCGTCGCTGATCAACCGACCACCCCCAGCGGTCACCAAACGGCCGATAGCGGCGGCGTCGCGCAACACCTGACCGCGGCCGCCCCGGGAACAATCCAAGTCGACCACCAACACCCGGGTATCCCCGGCTGCACTGTAGATCGGAACCGCAGCAGGAACAGACAGCAACACCCGACCGGTCAACGGCCGCTGCCACTTCGCGTGATAGTTGCGGCCACCGTCACGGGACTCACGCACCACCGGACGCCCGGCCAACAACGGCGTCAACGCAGCCCACACCAACGAAGCGACCTCGAACTCATCGAGGACACCCGAAGACACAGAACCCGGCACAGCCGAGCCCGGCGCAGCCGAGGCCGGTACGCCACCAACGGAGGAGGGTGCCGCGACACGCCCATCCATCGGTTACCGGACACAGTCCGGGTACTGGACAAGTCAGTTCACCGCTACGAGAGCGCTATTGTTGCGCTATGAGCGTGGAGATCCGTCAGTCAGAGTTGCGCAACGACAACGCGGCAGTCATGCGGCGCGTTGCCGAGGGTGAGTCCTTCGTGGTCACCGTCAACGGTCGTGCGGTCGCCGATGTGGTGCCACACCGGCAGGGCACAGGGAGGCGTCTGTTCGTGCCGGTTACTGAACTGGCCGAAGCGTTCGCTGCGGACCCGGCGCCGGATCCGGCAGTGTGGCTGGCCGATCTGGCTGCGGCCGACGAGATTTTCGGTCTAGACAAGCCCTCCGATCCATTCGGCCCGCAGACGCAATGACCACGAGCAAGCCGCGCCGCGCGCTTTTGGACACCTCGGTGTTGATCGACTTCCCGGCGGCTCACGTCGCCAAGGTCACCGACGAGGTCGCGGTGTCCGCTGTGACGATCGGCGAGTTGCAATACGGCGTAACCGCCGCAGCGGATCCGCTCGCGCAGATGTTCCGGCGCCGGCGCGTACAGGCCATTTTGGACCGGTTCGAGGTGCTGCCGTTCGATGTAGGCGCCGCTGAGTACTACGGGACGCTGGCCGCCCTCGTCCGCAAGCACGGGCGCAACCCACGGCCACGACGCCTGGACTTGCAGATCGCCGCGACCGCAGCCCGCCACGGCTTGACGCTGCTCACCCGAAACGGCCGGGACTTCGCCGGCTTGCAGTCCGCGCTCGACGTGGTCGACCTGCCGAACCAGCCGAACCAGCCGAACCAGCCCTAATCGACATGTCGGCAAGCCCGCTCCAAGCCGTCAACCGCAGCGGGATCCGCCTACGGTACGGCTGCTGAGGTTGATAGCGGTTGTCGATGCGGAATCGGGTGGTCAGGTCGGTAGAGCGGCGGCTATAACTGGGCGAATGTCGCAGGAGCAGGTGCCGGTTCTGGGCGGTCCTTTGCCGCGATTGGTGAAGTGCTGCGTCATGGAGGGTTTCCTCGGTTGTCCCGGTACCTCAGGTTCACTGGTCATGCTTCATGAAGCGGCTTCCGCCTGGTCGTCTGCTGCCGGGATGAGGAAACGACCGGCGACTACGGCAAGGGCCAGCACCAGCAATCCGGCGGTGATGAAGACCGTCGGCACGTTCCGCGTCTGGCCGATCAGCCCGCCAAGTGCGGTTCCCAAGGGCAGCGCACCCCAGGCGATGGCCCGGAAGGTGCTGGAGACGCGGGCGATCATCGACGGCGGGGTGCGGCGTTGGCGCCTGGACGCCGACAGCACATTCCACACCCCGCCGGCGGCGCCCATCACCAGAAATGAGCACCACGCCACCACTGGGTGTGGAAAGGCCCCCATCAGCAGCAGGGTCGCACCGATCACCGCCACGGCGGCGACCATCATGGGACCGGATCGAATTCGTGCGCCCCAGCGCGACACAGCCGCGGCGGCCAGGACCAGCCCGACGCTGTAGCAGGCGAGGAGCGTGGGGTACAGGGTCGCCGGTAAGCGCAGCGACGAGGCGGAATAGATCACCAACACCCCTTCGGCGGCGGCGATCGCCGCTGACATGATCGCCACTGTGATCACCAGTGACCGCAGCTGGGTGTCGGAGAAGATCACCCGGAAGCCGGCGAGCACCGACAGCCGTTGGCCGGCCGCGGCCCCGATGAGGTCGGGCGCACCCGGAAAGGAGTGGCCCGATGTGGCGCCCACGGCCTTCGCGCCTGCCGGCGAAACGCCGGACGGGGAACCTGCGGGCGCAGAGCCACCGCCGTCGAAGGCCGGTGCGGCACCGGCGAAGGTGGGCACCGTAGAACCAGCCCCGTCGGAAGAAGGCCCCGCCGCAGCGGTAACGGGCACGCTGGAGCTTCGGCCCACCTCGGCGGAGGAGTACCCACGCAGGGTCAGCACCCCGTAGGCGGTAGCCAGAAAAATGCCGGCGGCGATGGCGAACGGAAGCCAGTGGGCGGTGACGAACAAGGCGCCCGCGGCCAACGGACCGATCAGGTCGAGCCCGATGTTCTCGGAACTGACGAACCGCGCGTTGGCCGTCTCGAGCCGGTCCCGTGGGACGACCCGCACCAACAGGGATTGCCCGGCGCTGTCGGCGAAGGTCTCCCCGGCGGTCAGCACGAAACCCACTGCGCACAGCAGCCCGATCGCGGCCCGGTCGCTCAGCACGGCGACCACCAGCAGGGCCGTGGCCAGCGCCCGACTGGCGTTGGCCCCGGCGATCACCGCGGCAGGATCGAGCCGGTCGACTATGGCGCCGGCGGGTAGGGCAATCAGCAACCAGGGCAGCGTGGTAGCCGCCGCGACGGCCGCCACGGCGACTGGAGACGGCGACAGGGTCAGTGCCAACAGCGGAAGTGCGGCGAAACGCATACCGTCCCCGGTGACAGAGGCGAACCACGCGACCAGCAGCCGGTTGAAGGGCCTGGGCATCGGGGCGTTACGTTTGGCTCTACGTTGCACAACGCCCCTGAGATTGATGTCGGACCGAGGCGCTGAGCCACGGCGTCAGCTGCACCTTCCCGAACAGCACACAGCACGGCCGTGAGCCGACTCCGCCGACGTTAACCCGAGGGACGGCGTTCCGCACAACCGCCCTGCCAGGTCGACGGCAGGAGCGTGAATTAGACCCCGATTCGCCCGTTCCGGGGTGGCATTCAAGCGACACCGCCTCGAGAGATAACAAATATCCTTCGGGTGAAGTTGCCCATCGAATGATCCCCGCTAAACGAGTGGTCCCATCCATTCACCGACGACTCTAGTCTAGAACTGTCAGGCGGCGGACTCTTCCACCACTGGCAATCCGGTTACTCGGCGCAAGCACGCCCGAACAAGACACTGATGTCCGGAAACGCATACCCTATGGTAGGTCCCAGGCATCCTGCTAACGCGTCGGACCAAGTCAGTGTCCACTTGCCACCGGACCATGCACAAGGTTTACGCAGCACCAGTTTTCGGCTGTTGAATTCGTTATCTGGTTTGGCTGCCGACCATCCTTGCAAGCTTTACCCAGACCCGCGGATCACCGCTGGTTAATCCAACTTGAAGGAGAACGACCATGACCCAGCAAATGGCAGAACTGATCGCACGTGGCGGCCGCGTTGGACGCGGTGGCCGTGTCGGGTGCGGTGGGCGAGTGGGCCGTGGCGGTCGTGTCGGTCGCGGCGGACGCGTCGGCTGACTCTGATCGGCCGCGCATACGGGTCATGAACAACTTTTGGCCTAGGGTGTTGCACGGGGTCTCAATGGTGTGTTTCAGGTTGCTTAGATCATGTTGGCGTGATGACAGACCACTGCGTCGGCCGAACCGAAATCGTCGAAGCCGCCCGCCTGACTCTGGTCGTCGGAACCTGACCGAGCGACCAGATACCGCGCAAGACGTCTCAGATAAAACGCAAATTTCACGTCGTCGGGTCCGAAGGTGCAGGTGTGGGCAGGTCGACGAAGCGGCAGCTTGGCCGGATTTGCTGCACGCCGCCCGCCGACTCAGCCGCCCAGGGCGTTCCGCCAGATGGCGCTGAGCTTTTCGGCGACGTTGGGCGCCCCCAGCAGGACGCCGCCGGTGGCCGGACCGGTGGTGGCATTGCCGTCGGAGTCCAGACAGACCGCGCCGGCCTCGAGACCGGCCAGGATCGATCCGAGGTTGTCGATGGGGGAGAAGGTGGAGATCAGTGCGCCGGCCGCCCGGCCAGCGGCTACCTGCAGCAGCGTTAACGCAGACGACCCGAGAATCCTGGCGGTGCACGATCTGGCAGCTAGACAACTACATCTCCTTGGTCGCCGGTCAGGCCCCGACGCCGGCTAATCAGGCCGACTGCCCGCAGTACACCAACGTCGCACCAGGCTTCCCCGCCCCGGACGGGCAGACCTACGCCGCTACCGGCTGCGTGTACCCGTCGTCGGTGAAGACGCTGTTCAACCAGCTCGATTCGAAAAAGGTGAGCTGGAAGGTCTACGCGCAGGACATGGGCAACGATCCGACTCGGGAGCAGGTGTACCGGTGTGGCCGTCCCGGTGACCCGTCCGGCGCCGGCGTCGTCGATCCGGGCGGGGCCACGCCGACCGATCAGTACGTGCCCAAGCACAACCCGGCGCCGTGGTTCCACGCGCTGACCGATTCGGCGAAGGACTGCAAGAACGTCGTCCCACTCGACGGATACGCCGCGACGCCCAGGCACAAGGCGATCCCCAGCCTGGCCACTGATCTCAAGTCGATCAAGACCACCCCCGCGTTCTCCTGGATCTCCCCGAACAACTGCTCCGACGCCCACGACGCCACCTGCAAGGGCGACAACCTCTCCGGCGATCCGAACAACCACCAAGGCGGCCTGTACGCATCGGACCTGTTCCTGAAGAAGTGGATCCCGACGATCATGGCCTCGCCCGCGTTCCAGAGGGACGGCGAAATTCAGGTCATCTTCGACGAGGCGTTCCCGCCGTACAAGATGTACGGCAACTGACACGGCCCAGTCCGTCGTCGCCTGCTGCAACGAGCTGCCTGGCCCGAACACCACGCAGCCCGGGTTCCAGGCGTTCGGTCAGGACACCACCCCCGGCGGCGGCATCACCGGTGCGGTGTTCATCTCCCGGTTCATCAAGCCCGGTTCGATTTCCGACCAGCCCTACAACCACTACAGCTGGCTCAAGTCCATGGAAGATCTGTTCCACGTCACCAGCGGCGGCACCGACGGTAAGGGCCACCTCGGCTACGCCGCGATGGATGGGCTGCGCCCGTTCGGACCGGACGTGTACAACAACGTCGGCGGCCAGGCGTACCGCCCGTCGGCCACCGGCAGCAGCGTCTACTCCGCGACCGCCTCCACCACCGATGCTGCTGCGGTGAAGGTCAACAAGCTCAACGTTCCGGTCGGGAAGCGCTGAACCTGTGCAGCCTGCTCACCATCGTGTTGTGCGCGGGACCCGAACCGGGTCCCGCGCACTGCGCGTTTCGTCAGCCCTGTTCCTGCTCACCCTCGGGTCGATCGCCATCGCCTGCACCTCCCACACGTCCGCGTCGCCCAGCAGTCCGGTGGTCGTCCAGCCCAGTGTTACCGACCCCAACGCGGCGGCCTCCGCGGTGATGGCTTCCCTTGGCGCCGTGCCGATTCCGTCCGCTCCGGCCACCGATCCGACCCCGACGGCTGAGCCGGGCCATCCGCAACTGTTAGCCATCGGTGCGCCGCTCACCGCTCACCTGGCCGGCGGCACGACAGCGTTGGTGAGGGCCCTCGGACCCGACCAGGTCAGCAGCGCACCGGCGAGCGGCGGGAAACCACCACTGAGCACGATCGGCGTCATCACCATCACCGCCAAGGTCACCCATGGCTCGATCACCCTGGCCGCGACCGACTTCAGCCCGCGGGACCAGACCGGCCGACCCATCGTGCTCACCGCCAAGGGCGCCGGTTCAGCCACCGCCACCCAGGGAACAACCGCCACCATCGCCATTGCGGGCCGCTTCACCAGCGGCGCCGCTCAAATCACCTGGATCAACCAGAAGTCGGTGGTCGCACTGTGGGACTTCAACATCGAACTCGACTGAGTCGAAGTGCACATAGAGCTGACGACGATCGTCGTCAACGACTACGACGACGCGATCCACTTCTTTCAACACATCCTTGGCTTCGACCTCGTGGACGACTCGCCGTCGTTGACCAACGACGATAGAGCCAAACGATGGGTCGTAGTACGCCCGCCAGGCGCCGTCACTCGACTTCTGCTCGCCAAGGCCGACGGACCGACGCAACTCGGTGGTCGGCCGCCAGGTAGCCAGCCGCGTCGGATTCTTCCTCCGCGTCGGGGACTTCGACACCGCCCACACGCAGATGGTCGCTGCAGGAGTCGAGTTCATCACTGCACCCCGCGATCAGCCCTACGGCCGGGTCGCCGTCTTCTGCGACATCAGCGGCAACCGATGGGACCTACTCGGACCACCGTGAACCTTTCCTAACCCGATGGAAACCATCGGGACGGCGGGGCAAGAAGTCATGTCGGACCTGGCGACGGGGGACCGTGGCCCCTTAAAGGTCAGGGGTACTTCACGCCGACGGTTCGTTGTTCGGTCCCCTCCAGCCGGCTGGCCGCCTTGCAAGGCAAGGGTTCTTAACCGGTCGGCCAGTCCGCGAGGCGAGATAGTCCCCAGCGGATTCGGCATCGACGCCGCGTGCTTGAGCGTGGCCACCAATCCGGCGGCAGATCCCGGGAGGTGAGGGTGACCGCGTTGTGCAAGTACGCGTGCAGAACTGCGGCCAGCGGAATCTGAATGTTCGTCGACGTGGCGGGCCACATCTTGTCCTGTCGTTCACGGTGAACTTCAAATTGGTCATCATGTTCATCGCGGTCGTAGGCCTCCGACGAGGTGGGCCAGAAAATGCGGCGCCGCCGCCAACCATGCAATGACAGTAATTTGCTGTCTACCAGTAACGTCGTCGGGAGTCTGGTGACCGGCCGAGGACAGCCGAAACTCGCCGGGGCTGCTCTACGAGCCGTGTCGCGGCTCGCGGTCCAGGAACGCTGCGGTCAGCACGGCTCCGGCGACGGCCAATATGGTGGGCACTGCTAGGGCCAACCCGGTGTGGGTGAATTCCAGAACCAGGACGATCGCGCACAGCGGCGCCTTCTGGGTGGTTGCCAGGACGGCGGCGGCAGCGATGATGGCGTACCCGGCGATCGGCGCGCCGGGCCACAGCAGGGAGAAGGCCCCGCCGGTCAGCGCGCCCAGCATTGCTCCGGTGGCCAGCGCCGGTGTGAGCAGGCCGCCGGCGGCGCCGGCAGCCAGACAGGCCGCCGCGGCCAACGGTTTGAGCGCGACCAGCGCCGCCAGCACCAACAGGGTCAGGCTCCCGTCGAAGGCCAACTGCGCAGGTCCCTTTCCGTTGCCGAGCAACTGCGGAAAGCTGATAGCGGTAGCCCCGACGGCGGTGAAGGCCAACGGGATGGCCACGGCAAGTCGCCATCCGGTGGGTGCCACGGCGCGCGCTGCGGCGGTCAACCGCAGGAAACCCACGCCGACGGCCCCGGCGCACGGTCCGATCAACAACGCCGACACCAGCAGCGCCGGGTGCATCGTGACGGTAGGGACCAGGTAGGTCGGTCGGTCGGACAGGACCGGCCAGGCGACCGCGGTGGCCACCGCGGAACTGAGCACTGCCGGTATCACCTCGGCCAGGGCCGCCGAGGTCAGCAGAATCTCCAGGGTGAACAGGGCACCGCCCAGTGGCACGTTGTAGACCGCAGCCAGGCCGGCGCCGGCGCCGCACGCCACGATGGTCCGCCGCTGCGCTGCGGTCAGACCCAATCTCTGCGCCAGCAGGTGAGCGAGCATTGCGCCGACCTGGCGCGGGGCGCCCTCGCGTCCCAGTGACGCTCCGGCGCCGACAGCCACGATCTGCAGCAGGGCATCGGCGGTGATCAGCAGCGGCGGGAATGTGCTCTCACCTTGGGCCAGGACCTGCTCGACCGAGGGAACCGGTCTGGCCCACCGTCGCAGTGCCCACCAGCCCAGGCCGACGATCACACCGCCGACCGCCAGGGCCAGCACCCGGCGGGCGGCCGTGGCCCGCTGCACACCGGTGAGGAAAGTTTCCTCGGTGTAGCCGAAAGCAAGGTGCTGCACCAGGTGCAGCAGCAACGACAAGCAGATGCCGCCGATCCCCGCCGCGACCCCGGTCGCCGTTGCCGCTACCACCAACCGCCAGGTCATTGCCCGCGCGGCCGGCCGGTCGGCACCTGTCATGGGCATACCCAAGCGAACACTGCGCGGATCCTTCGAAGTGGTACGCCACCGAAGCCACTGGTGTACACGCGATGTGTGGCGCGTTCACACCGACAGATAGGCCCAGCCCTCACGCCGGCGCTGGGTCAACTGCAGGACACCTACGGCCACGACCGACACTCCGGCGACCACCACCTCCGGGTGGGCTTCGGCGTCCAAACCCTGCCCTGAGGAAATTCCGGCAGTCGGTGATGGTGACGCTCACCGTTGCGCCGGGGCCTTAGGTAATGTGCAGCAACCTCATCAGGTCCTGCTCGGGCGGGCCGCCGGACAAAGCCAGAAAGATCCCTTCACCAAAACACACGAGCTCCACCTCGAGGTTCTCCTGCGCGGCGGCAATCAGATTTTCTGCAGAGCGCAGCACTTTGCCTCACCGGTCTGGACCGCGAAGACTGCGCGAACGTACATCTGCCATGTTCCCCCGTCATCGGTGCTGTTCCCAGGCCGTCGTCAGGATCGGGCGCAGCGGGGCGGCGAAAGCCCCCGCCGGTTCCCGCTCGGAGCCGGACGGGGTCAGGCTCGGCTGGACCGCTATGCGCTGACGGCCTGGCGATCTGTTGATGCGCTCGCAACCGGCGCTGTACCGAGGGTGGCGATGGCGGGCAGTGGGTCGCGTCCGGCGAAGCGCAGCTGCCCGATCG
>JAABUW010010775.1_pt1 | contig 10087 bp, 12 predicted proteins | sample 5560081 | NCBI WGS metagenome assembly JAABUW01 (sample SAMN10711882, study PRJNA513363) | rock metagenome | isolation source: Antarctica rocks | place: Antarctica: Victoria Land, Knobhead sud | reverse complement strand
CCTTCGCTGGTTTCTTTCTTGTTGTCACCGCGAACGTTGCAAAACCCATGCCCGTCGCATCTAAGGTATTTTGAAGTACCTCAAGAGCGTTGAAGTAATAAAAAAGCCGAGCCATATGACAGATATCGAGTTGCAAATCTATCCTAATTCGGAGAAAGAGCCTGAACCACAGCTCGCAAACCAAGAGCGAGGAAACACCAGATTCGATTTTGTCGGTACAATTGTCTGTTGAACACATATCAGTAGGACAGACTTGTGGTGTGAAAAATGATGAAGCTCGGCTTCAATCTCCGAGACACGTCCTGAGCAACAGCTTGAACCAAAACATATAACACCTTGTTCTATATACTGCCGGGAGCTTATGGGCTCGCGGTAGCATGATACGATGACAACCACCGTTCCCCAGACCTGAGGTCGTAGAGCTGACCGGGTGAGAACAGTCGTCAGCGTCATCCTCTGCTTATGAAAGGGGCAACTGGATTTTGTACAGCCGGAATGGATGGTAAGGATACCTGCACCTTTGGGCCAGAAAAGCCCTAGCCAGTGATCGAGGAAGCCTTGTTTCATCAGATCTTGGTGATGAATTTTGGATTCACTCAGCATCCGACCCCAGGGGTCGTTTAGCGGGTTGCAATATACAAGGAATTGACGTTGAAATAGAGATGTGGCTAGTTGATCCCTTCCGGTTCGCTGGCCAGGCGTTGCTTGGTATTTGTCATGCCAGGGGGTACCGCACGCATCCAGTCAAGCATCGTTTCTCAAAGCATAGGCAACGCCAGTTTCAAAGGGTAGATACATTCGACATAGGGGATAGTAAAAGAGTCACTACCATATATAACAGAACAACAGTACAATTAAAACCGAACATCGCCGTCAGGTAAAAGACCTACAAATGCCAGATGTCGTTGCAGTAATAATGCTACAAGAGCGGGATGCTTGACACGCTCCTACGCAAACTCAGCTTCAACCTCTTCAAAATGATCAAAATATCCTTTGAATAGCTTCACACCCAGTCCAGGATCCAGACTCCCGGTCGTCGCGCGGATGGAATGCATCGATAGCTGGGGCAACCCGCAATCAATGGCTCTAACTCCCATGGCAGAAGATAGCATCGGACCGACCGTGCCTCCGCTTCTCGAGTCGTTCCTGATCTGGAAAACCTGCAATTGCGAATCGCACTTATCTGCCACGCGTTGTAGAAAGGCTGTACTGACAGAGTCCGTTGTGGTATGGCCGTTCGGATCAGCTTGTATAGCGATACCCACATTGAGGCGAGGGGCGTGATTTTCTAGGTAGGCATTGAGATAATTTGGATTGACTGCATGGCTCACGTCGGCAGAAACAAGAAAACTGTTGGCATACGTCTGCGCAAGCGTGTCGTTGCACTCGGCCGTAGAACAGAATTTCTCACAAATCCTAGATATTGTCCGGGGTAAAAAATTACTGTGAGCGCCTTGGCGAAGGAGGGAACCGATCTCCTCATCGTCGAAGAGGCCGACTAGCTTGATGATACCCGTCGAGTCAGATCGCTTATCAGCAGGGATAGGTATGACAGCTTTAGAAGAGGAAGCGATCAGGGCTTCAATGGCGGAGAATCCGCAGAGTTTGTCATCAATACGGCCTGCGAAAATTAATTCTTTATCCAATCCGCCAAGCTGTGCTGGTTGCGTATCGAACAGCTCAAGCTCCCAATTGACGATCAACGCGTGATCTTTTATCTCGAGCTCGCCTGCAATGGCCTTCACAAGTCTTTCTGGTTGTGTTGCGGCAAACGTGACCGCTCCTCGCTCCGCAGACCTCTCGGCCTGCTGTTGATTGCCCGATAGGTCCAGGTCATCTAAGCCGATGATTGGTACCATCTGGGTCTCCTTATTCACGTTCGAAAGGCTTGATGCTGCGCCGAAATGCGGTGCTAGGGTTGGAATTCTCGCAACAGGCCAGCCCAGCTTTACCAATCTCGTCTCTATCTTCCCAGTCTTTTCGTTCTTGACCAAAACCCGTCCACCAATACCGAGGTCTCGATCGAACCAAGTGGTATTGAGACCGCCACCATAGGGTGCGACGCCAAGCTGGGTAAAGCCAGCTTTGGAAGATAATTTGGATATGGGCTTCAGTCTTGCAGCCAGAGCGTCGATATGAGCGGCTATCATACTGAATCCATTTCCTGCATCGTAATCATCGCCAATAGTAAATGCGAGCAGAGCGCTGCCGTTCCGGACAACGTAATACTTGCCGCCTCTTGCGAGCTCATCTTTCCATGATTTCCGTTCGGATAGCTTGGTGAAGCCAGAACTTTCTAATCTCTTCGAGAAGTACTCGACAGCGTGGAAGACAGTTGGGTTTTCAGACATGAAGGAGATGAAGGGCTTCGTATACGCCTCGGGCTGGATTGAACTACGCGATGACGATTGGATCTTCTTGTCTTTCGAATTCTCCATCTTGATCGACTCTTCCTTGACAGGACTATTTGATCTTGTATGCTCCATAGACACATTGAATGAGTGCGCCAGGTGCATCTTGGAAGGATTTGAAAACCTAGTCATGGCTCTTGACAACTTGAGGCAGAAATGTTCGGGCTGAAAAGGACGATCAGACAGTAAAGCTTAGAGACAACAGCTGATCTGTGATTCCAACAGGTGGATCACACGGTAGAAGAAGGTCCTTGATCACCTGAGTAGAGATCCGTTGCTCGAATCAGGTCAATAACGCGTAGGCGCGTCGTTCGTTGGCCGGCTGATCACCTCGGCATGAGGAAGGCGCTATCAACCAGTCAATCGCAAGCTCGTCGCTCTGTCCTCGCTTCTTTGACAGTATCATAGTGCTTCATATTGAAGGTCGAGATATTGCATATCATGATTCCGGCCGTTGTAGCAGGAAAAGGTAAAGGTAAAAGTCGGCTTCCCATGCATGTCGATCCCTTCCCAGCCAAGCGGGGCGGTGCGAGCAGAAGCTGGCGAGGCTGGGACAGGCAGCAAGCAAGCACGGCTGCCATACTTGGGATGCCGTCGACACCGCAGGATTGACTATGTGCGAGCGAGACCTCGAGCTAGGTTCACTCTCCTCACGACCTTCGAACATATCATATGATGCCGACGCCGCCGCAAGTCAGAGCTCCATCAGCTCCGACACACTTTGGACGAGCAGCTACGGACGGGCAGATCTGGGAAGAGATGGCCTTACTGCTATCCCGGAAGCACAAGCGCGCAATGGTTCCGACGAGGCGCAGGAAGTGGAAGATGATGGTTATGTGAAGCTGCCGAGGAGAAAAGTCGAAGAATTGATGGGCCTGTGGATCAATGTGTTACAGCAAAGCCTGCAGGCGGACAATCGCCAGAAGCCACTGCTTCCCTTGATATGTCAGCCAAAGTCAAAAGACCGTTCTCGCCTGTCCTCTTATGCTTTCGGTCAATATCCACCAATTCTGCGCTCCAGAGACGAGCAACCGTGGAGCACGGTTGAGCCTATGTCTGAGGTTGAGATCAGGGCAGAGAATGGATATCGTAAACTACGGAGAACGGAGTGGAAAACATCGGACCAGGCGGCGAATTCCGAAGATTGCTGGCGACATCTTTGGGAACCTTCAACCGGCGTCGACAAAGGGTTGTTTCAGTGGCCATGCTCGGAAGGGACCAGAAGGGCGTTACAGATGGAGCTGGCCGATGCCCTTATTGGCAACGATCGGATCGTTGCTGTTAACATGTACATGCAACGCGATTATCGCACCATTTCGCCTTGGATCAGCCTGATTGGTCTTAGACTGAACGAGCAGTACCGGTCATACCAACGGTACCCTGACCTTTCCCCAGTCAAACAGATCAGGATCCTCATCGAATGCATATGGGCCTGTAACGCCTTCGACCCGAATATCAGTCCCAAGCAAGGCTATCGGGAAGGACCACGACTGAGCAACGTGCTTTCTGCTTGTTACCGGCGTGGTATCTTGCATCGCCCAGAGAAAGGATTTGATGATTACGTGACGAAAACGTACCTTCAAAGACAATGTCAGTCTGTGCGGAGGGCTTTGCATCTCATCAGCCTACTCAAGAAGCATTTCATCGCGACGTACATACCGATCGCAGACCTCAAGGACGCCCAGGACGTATGGGACATGCCGTTCCCAGATGTCGAAGCGCCCGCTGCAGCGACACAGCTGACTCACAGAACCTCCGAGTTGCGAGAAGCACCCGAAGTGTTCCTCCGGATCGACGACTTCAACCTCCGGGACCTGCAGACGCTTGGGCATCTCCAGATCCACTGGACATCCTACTGGGACGAACACCTGCAGCTCGAAACCAGTTCGACGGCCAACATCCTCAAGATCTTCTGGTTCCAGCCGAAACTTGGCCGATATCTCGTAGAGAAGTAGCCATTCCCCACATGTACCTCAAACCCAGCTACCAGTCTCTAACCCGTCTACAGCCACCTCTGCACCTACACATCCTCCGCCGAACTCACCCGCCGTGAAGACGAAATCTACCGAACCTGGTGCCTGATCTTCACCTCCAAAACCACCCCCCGCACCTCCCTCTCCCGGTACAAATCCCTCACCGCCCCCCGCTGGCTCAGCCTCCTCGCCAACACCCGCCTCCACACCTGGACCGCCGAACAAACCACCAACTCCTCCCCGGACGCCGGCCCCCTCCTCTCCGCCTTCACGCCCCTGCAAGACTACTGCTTCGAAACCTCCGACCACCTCCTCCTCCGCTGGTCGCAGGATGGCAAACTCCCCCACGAGCGCATCTCCTACGCCCAGTTCCCGATCTATGCGGACCGCCTCCGGGAGTTAAGGACGTTCATGGATTCGCAGCAGCCGACGGGGTTGAGGGCGTTGTGGAAGGATAGGAGGAATAGTAATACCTATTATACGTTTTGGTTTGTCACGATTTTTGGGACGTGTAGTGTGTTTCTGGCGACGTGCGCGCTGGCGGTGGGGATTGCGCAGACTTGGGCGGCGTTTAAGCAGCTGGGCCCGTAGCCATTCGATAATAAAGGCGTAGTTGGGAGGGTGTTGGGTAGTAGATCATTTTGGTTTCGCGGTCTCGATATACCCGCCTCAATACTTCCGGTATCTCCGGGGTGCACGATTTTCTACGAAGTTATTATTGGACCTCTCATATCGTCACTAGCGTTCCCAACGTACATCCCAGTCCCCATGATGAGCGTTCCGTCAGCATAAACCTCGCACAACTCCAATGCATTACCACCTAAACCCGCGTCTCCATCTTCTCCGTTTCGTGCGCCCATTTCATCCCGTAAACCCACAAGCCCCATCCAGCCCCAACTAAGCCACATATCTCCCGTAGCTTAATCCCCAGCAAACACACCTCCATCACTCTACCTCCCACCCGCCATCATGGTTCGCCTCGCCCCCAGCTTTAGCCATACCCTTATAGATGCCCCCGCCCAGGGCAGCGCGCATATCATCTTCGTCCTCAGCGAAAAGGGTAACCTCTCCGGATCTCAACTCAACAGCCTCTGCTGCTAAAGTAACGTGCGGCACTCGTCAAAAGACACGCATTGACTAAAAGTATCGTTCCCCTAAAGTCAAACTCCTCTTCAAAGCCCCTCCCGATGTACATTGCCTCGCCGCGCCACATAACAGTATCGAGGACTTAAGCGGACTATGGGCGGCTGTTGGAATGTACAACCAATTCTGCACGGCGATAACCAAAACGACCGTCCGTCACCACTCCCAACAAGGTGCCCCATGGCATGTGATTCCAGGCGTTGCGATTTCTGAGAAGCCACATTACGTAACTAAAGCGCACCTTCGGAGGTAAACCAAATCTTTCAGCTCCGCTGTGCCATTTAGCTCGAGCGAGACCAGACAGAAACCAAGCGGTAACGGCCACGCCTGTCAATGATAATGCCGTCACAGCGAAAGTCCAGATGCTTTTCCCAGTGTTGTTGATTTCCTGCACGTTCATTCCAAATACCGAAGAAGCAAGAGTGGTGGGAATGAAGATGAAGGCTAGAATGGTGACTGTGGAGACACTGTAAGCCGACGCTTGCTCTTACATGTTGCAGTATGCTTCGATCTTACGCAGTTTGTTACGTTTTCCCTCCTCCATTGACATGCGAGACTCTTTTAGCGATTGGACGCCGACGTTGGCCTGCATAAGATCTCGGAGTAGGGTCTCCAATGCTTGTGCTTCCGCAAGCAAATCTTCTTGATCTTCCAAAATCTCTTGCAGTGGCTCTGGCAGCACGGACATATCAAACTCCCGCTTTGCGTAGCGAGAGAAGGCCCTGAGATCGTCCTGGAAATGAACGAGTTCTTCGCGAAAGTCATACCATCGTTCTTGGTCTACCTTGTCTGCTTCGTGAATTGTACTCTTAGCAGTCACTTGACGGAAAGTTGCGAGATGAATTCTCGCCACGAGCAACAAGCACTGGAGTAGATCTTCCTCGGACGAGAGTGTCTGTTGTGTACCTAATAGGCTGCCAAAGGTCTGGAATAGGTCAAAGTCCTTGTAAGGATGGAATTCTATTCTTGGGTTTTCAAAGTCGCCCACGTCAGACTGTTCATGAAGGGTGAACAAGAAGGGGTCTAATTCTCGAAAATATTTCTTCATTTGCCGAGGTAAATTCCCCTCGTCAATGGCAATAATAGCTGAGTACTTAGCATCTGTTCTCTCTTAAAATAATCAGGAAGAGAACCTACCAACAGACACGTCTCGCGAAGCAATTGGGCAATTCCTCTGTATCTTCAATGTCATATAATTCATCCTCAAGAATCCTCGAAGGCGAGGTACTTTTACTCCCAGAGAATTACCAGCACTCAACAAAGACCAGAAGAACGCCGGCTTGACATCGAAGCTCAAGCGAAGAAGATCCAGCACTCCCTGATTCACAATTTTACCATGGTTGAGGCCAACAACGATGAGCCGTGACCTCAACGATGCCGGAGGATTAGAGATAATATTCTCCATCTCCTGGATGTCCAAGTTCTCATCGGCTTTGAGTCTTAAGGGAGGGAGGATACTGTTGTCTGATAGGATGTCGTGGAATTGAACACGACCATTTACGCCATCCTCTCGATACCATGGATCGCCCTTAGAATTTTCTTCCAAGTACTCCCGGAATAGTGTGTACTCAGGCCGTCGACGCTCGATAAACTTGAGGTAGTTCACGTATTCCATGTTATCGCGAACTGAGACGCAAGATACTCCACCATCGGACATTATCGCAGAAGGCCTTCCTTGATTGTTCTGTCAGTAGCCGTGCAGAAAGTGCCTACCAACTCGTCGAAGTAATGTTCAAGCGATATGGACGTAAATACACGAAATGAATACTGGAGCAATGATGAGCCAGAACACGAAGAGCAAAAGAAATCGAGCGTGCGAATTTTTTTCTAACGATTTGAGGCTGAGGTCTGAGCCATGTTGCCTTGCTTTAGCTGAACTCGCTGTGCCCCGCCTCTGTACCACCCGAGTTTTATTTTTGGGAAAACAGCTACGCGCCCGGCTACAGATGCTTCGCTGCTGTTGACACATGATATTTGCAGTATGCAACCACGAGGGATGTTATCGAGCCAATTGAAAGGGCTGCAAGTACGAAGGTGGTGAGCGCCTCATGCATCGATTATGCGGGATCTATGCAGGTGTACTTCAGATTCAGATTCAACGCTGATTAGAAAAGTGTGATTGACAAAATCTAATTACTTTACATGTTCAGATAGAAGAAAAACTTGATCAGAGAAACCTTGACGACAGTCGAGGCGTGAGATCCAGAAGGAAGCCAAGCATCGACTACGGCGGACTGTAAGAGCCATCCGGAAAAAACTATTTTTCGGTTTTCCCGGGAAAAAGGTTTTCCGAAAAGTGAAAAGTGAAAAGTGAAAAGTGAAAACTGAAAAACGGTTTTCCGTTTTTTATTTCGACTACGCGAAACATCAAGCTTCGGCAATCTTGACGTCAAATGTTGTACTATTTAGTTTATTTTATCGCTTATTTCGACTTGTAGTACTAGTTGTATTGTTATCAAGCTTCTATTGCAAGCTTGTACGACACAGAGTTCGAAATTCAAAATCGTAAAATTAGGGTTAAATTTAGGGTTACTCAAAATCTTCGACTTTCGCAATAAGTGAATCACAAGTCTCTTACGAAAAAAAAGTTTAAGAAAAAAAAAAAGAAAAAAAAAAAATCGAAAAACAAAATTTTAGTTTTATTTTTATGCCAGCTACCTTGTTGTTTATCAATAACCCTAAAATAACCCTAAATTTTGAAAAGCTTAGTCTACCTTGTTCAAATTAAAACATACTTTACAAAGATGCTAGATGTTCTTTGATACGTTGAGTAATCTGTAAGTCACTAATTAGTTGCGATATTGATGTTTTGCGCCGTCAAAGTGAAAAACGAAAAATCGTTTTTCGGTTTTCACTTTTCACTTTTTACTTTTCGGAAAACCTTTTTCCCGGGAAAACCGAAAAATAGTTTTTTCCGGATGGCTCTTACAGTCCGCCGTAATCGACAGCAGTTCTGAAAGCGCTAAAGCTCGATGAAGGCCAAACGCTCCCACACCTGCTCCGATTAAAGTAGAGAAGCCTACATGTTCGTCAACCCGAGCCGAGCTTTACGTTTCACCTCGCCATGCTTCTCCTTCGTAAGTGAAGTTCGGCAGAGTAGGAACGGTGGGCACGAGGCTTCAAGTGTGAAAATGCTCTCATCTGCGAGGTCCATGGGTGTCCATGAAGCCGATTGTGACCTGGGATCCGTGGAAGCAGAGTATAAATGATGCCGACCCGGCGCAGTACCCACTGCAATGGCCGAGGAGGCAAGACTCAATAGAGACAACCGAGGTTTTCAATTGCAACGCCAGTGAAACCTGTATCTACAAGAGTTGAAAAACCCCATGACCGTATACCCAGTGGAAAACCTTAGAAACCGTGAAGCCGCAGAAGCCGCATCCTTCCTCACGAACGTAACCCCGGAGGATAGTCAACGCAAGAAATTCAGCCAGCCGAAACCAAAACAAAAGCCCAAGCTTCCCAGCCAACGTAACCTTGCGGTAGTCGAAGCCAGAAAGCCAAAGTCCACAGCCAACGTAACCTTGCGGTAGTCAAAGCTGCTTCTCTCCCTTCCCTTGAATCTTTCCAGCCAACGTAACCCTCAGGTAGTCAAAGCCGGTCCGCTCTCCTTCCCAAGGCCCCTCAAGCCTTTTGATCCTTCTTGACGTATTTGTACCGATACGCCTGCTTGCCCTCCTTTTCTCCTTGCTGGCCACATTCCTCCTTTCCCCATTGTTGCATCAACACCTTGCTCATCGTCTCACGCTCTTTCTTCATCGTCTCACGTTCCTTTTTCCACGTCTTGCGCTCGCTGATCAGCGTCTTCCGCTCTTCGACCATCGTGTCCCGTTCCTTGAGTAGGACGCCTATGCGACGCCGCCATTCGGCTTCTCTCTCTTCGGTCACGCTGGAATTCTGCTCTTGCGTGGCTTCATGGGCGATTGATTGCTCGGTAAGTTGCCGCTGCAAGGACTGGACCTCTTGCTGGGCGGTGTCGAGGACGGACTTTCGCTCTTCCAGCTGCTTTCGTAATGTCTTGACTTCCGTCTTGGAGTCCACCAGAGCGGCTTTCGTAGATCGGAGTTCTTTGGTCAGAGCGCTCGCCTTAGCACGCAGCTCTCGTGGATCGTTGCCCCTGATGGTGCTAACGTCCTTTTGGACGGCAATAATGCGGGTCAAGGTCTCCTTGTTGACCTTGTCATCGTGTTTCAGCATCGCGTTGCTCGCCCGGTCGATTGTCTGTTTGAGTTCTCTCATCTCGGTTGCGTTGGAGGTTTGAGGTGTGGCTATGGCTGTTTCGTGGAGATTTTTTATGAATGAGATGTTGGTGGTATGTGATGCTTGTATACTGGCGATAGCAGTGTTGTGCTGGGTTTTGAGATCAGATAGGTGGGTTTTAAAGGCTGCCTCGTGTACTGTGCCTGCTTCTCTTGACGCGGCGAGGTCTTTGCGGAGTTTTTCCCTCGAGGAAAGTGCGACCTGCAGTTGCTGGCGTAGATCCTCGTTCTCGGCTCGAAGGCCTTCATTGTCAGCTCGTACGCTTTGATTCTCCGCTTGTGAGGAGACACTAGCGCGGCT
>JAABUW010010774.1_pt1 | contig 10088 bp, 13 predicted proteins | sample 5560081 | NCBI WGS metagenome assembly JAABUW01 (sample SAMN10711882, study PRJNA513363) | rock metagenome | isolation source: Antarctica rocks | place: Antarctica: Victoria Land, Knobhead sud | reverse complement strand
ACAGTTAGCATCTCTCTTTCAAGTAACGCTCAATTACAGTCCATCTACTTCATGATTACGCAAGCACAGAAGCTTGCTTTCCACAGTCCAAAATGCTGTTAGTTTTGTGAAGATTCCTGAGAAATACTATTAGCCTTTGCTTGTCATGACCGCATCTGTTTACGATCAAAATCTGCCAACTGAAAGGCGCGCAATCACACTCCTCGCAAGACAAAGTCAAGCTCAACAAACTGTGCATCATATGGGAACCAAAACCTGATGCTGTAACAATCATGCTTGGCATCACGGTCATGCTGTCAAATCTGAACTGGCCGTGAACGAGGCCAAAGCCGGCCTGTACACCACAGCACTTGTCCAGTGCCGGAAACACATCTCTGAACTGCAGGCAACTGACCTTTTCACTTTAGCACATCAACGGCTGCATGCCTAACTAGTCACCCAGCACAGCTCCAGGTGCGGATGAGACTTGCACAAGTGGAGGAGGCCACAGCTGAAATTCTGGAAAAAAACCATAATGTCTCCCAATTGCAGAAACACTGTTTCGTAGTCCCCAGACGCTGTTGAGTGAAGCTCTACTCTGTGATGGAGACCTTCCTTCCTCTGACAAAAGTGACAGTATCCCAGAGACCTTCAATGTTACAAATGGCCACCTTGCTGCAGCCTGAGTAGTATGAGAGTGAGCAGAATGGCTGAGATGCTGGACAGGGTTGTGAGTAGTATGAGCCAGGGCCGCTCGCTTTGGGCAACAGCCTTCTCCATCAACTGCTCAACTTGCACCTCCTGCATGAATATATGCAAGCATATGGGCAAAGAGGTGTATAAGAGTAATAACAATATTTACGCTTTCCAGCTCATGATAAGCTAGGCACGTGCAGGACAAGTCAAGAAAGAGGTAAAGAAAGCCTTAAAATCCATAAGTACCTAATTTCAACAAAACTCCAGCTAGAATAACAGAACCAGCTGTAGATGCCAACCAACTGGCTGTGTCTTAGCAAAGGCAACAAAGGTGAGGAAGACGCTCCCTTCATGACAAAGAGACAACAGGGCTCATGCATTTAAAGGGCTGTGTATACCTGATCTGGAAGAAGTGCAATTCTCTGGTCACAACAGGTATGCATGAGCGCATGCCATCTGTGTGACCAGAGAACAGCACTTCTTCCAGATCAGGTGTTCACAGCCCTCTGAATGCATAAAGGGCAGGTAGGCATCAATAAACGCCTCATCCCTGTCTCTGCGCACACACACACACACACACTCTTACAGAAGGGCATCATTGCATACATGCATTGCAAGCGCAAAACCAGGGACACAAACTCAGTCAGCTTCATAACTGTAAGGAGCGCACCTTGAGATGCCAGCTGTTCTGTACTTCTTCTGCGATTGCTTCCAAGGGCAGGTCAGCAGGCACCACCACATCACCGTCATCCAGCACATCATCTTCACTCCCCATCAACCCTGTGCTCTTGCCCTTGTTGCCTGTCATGCATCATGCAGCTGGCTGGCTAAAGGCAACACACTATGGGCAAGTAAAGGTCTTGTTGCCTGTCACATATCTGGTTGAAGGCAACGCACACTGGGCAAGTAAAGGTGTTGGACTTCAGACAAGTAGACAATTATGCAGCTGGGTACGGAGGCTGCACCAGGGGCAAATGCAGGCCTGCGCCTTTTACGCAACAGGCAGGCAAGAATAGTCAAAAGACGTCATGTCATGCCATCCCAAGTTCAAGCGCTCTGGTTATTTCTGTGGAAAAGAGCTTTGCATGTCAGCCTTTGTGGATGTACATGCTGGCTGCACGCGTGATGAAGTGGAGTATGCTGATCAACACAAATTTCTCATTGCTGCACGTGGTAGCCCACAAGTCAAACACATAGACATGTCACAACTCAAGTGCAAGGGTGAGTAGCTCGAAGCACCAAAAGCACACTTCAATTAGGACAAGACAAGCTTGAACAGTGAGCATGCTTGGGTGACAAGTGTTGGTCAAGGTGAGATGGGTGCACAGGGGGGTTACCTGGTTGTTGGCTATCAGACTGTCCCTTACTGAAGTTGTCATACCCAGTGGAAATCGCAGACTTGACAGACTCAAACGCTCCTGACACAGATGCAGTAGCAGAGTCCCACCACGCCACCCCGGAACCAGACCCCTCACCGTCTGAGGGGCCCCCAGAAGGGCCAGCTTGGGATTCAGATGGAGGCGACAACCCCTGCTCTTCAGCATCCCTATCAGGGGCAACACGACCCTTGCCGTCTAGGGTTCTGCGCAACCCTGGCTTCTGATTCACAATGTCCATTACTGCAGTTGAGGACGGCTGATCCGAATCTGGCTGGTCAGAAAACTCTATGCCCACTGGCAGTCTCTGCGGTGTGTCTGCATCTGAGAAGACCTGCCCCCGACCAACATCCGGCTCTTGTGCTTGGGTCTCATCACTCGATGCTCGCGCAGCTGAGGCCTCAGCATGGGCTGAGGCAGTGTTTCGTGACTCGACAGCGGCTGTGTCAGCAGTATTATGAGACGCACTGGCCGGTGCACTACCGTTGCTGGTGCTGTCTGCTGCGCTGCTGACACTGGAGGCTTGTCCACCAGACAAAGTAGAGTGAGAGTCAGAGGTGTGGTCATGACTGGCAGCAGGGTCCTTTGATTGGGGTGCAGAAGGAGCTGGGTCCTGCTTTGAGGGGGCTGGCTTCCACCCGGGAGGCCTCGAGAAGGGAGAATCTTCATCGTACTCCTCGGTCACTCTGAACTCAATTCCTGTGAGACGCAAAGCATGAGCTCAAGTGCATAGCAGATGTTTAGTCAACTGTATTTAGAGCAGCGTGACAACAGTGGAGCCTGTTGGAGGCATGCTATAGCATGTATAAACTGGAGTGTTCCTGTACCTGTTGCGCTTTTGCAGTCACAAAAATTGCATTTGACATCACATGGGCAATGAGACTGGGGCCATGTGTCCAGCGCTGTGCCCATCTTCCCTCACACAAGCAACCTTCAGTGTCTTGCAAGAAGTCTAAAACAGTCATAGCAGACAAGCAGCTCCCTGGTTGCCTGCTATGAAAGTTATGAATGACCCCTTGCAAGACAGCAAGTATTACTTGGTGAGGGAAGATGCCGGCAAAGAGTTGGACACCTGGCTGTCAAGGATAACACAGCTTGCCATTAACTGTACAAGATTGCATGGCTTTGAGCTGCCAGCTGATCCTGAATCACCTTGGCAGCCCAGCCACGCAGACACCACACATCATTATCAAAGTTTTGCAACACGCACACACACCACTCATGCCTTGCATTGCTACAATGACCGCTGCCAGTGCTGCCTCAAGCTAACAACACAGGGAACACTGTTTGCCAGTGCTGTTGCATACCACGCTTCACATGTTCAGTCGGTGCACAGAGCATCAGAACACGATGTGTATCATCACGCATGTGAGTCACATACCAGGGAAAAGCTGCTCGGGGGTAATGCCCTGAGGGAGGGGGGGTTCAGGCAGGGGCTGCCCCGCCAGGCCCAGTTGCTCCCTCTGCATGCTGTTCACCCTCTTGAAGTTGCGTCGCGCTATCTCCACGTCCTTCACACTTAGTTCGCTGCCACTGCTGCTGTCACTGGCCCCCTTGCTGGCACTCATGGCAGACATCTCAGCCTTGGTCTCTGCACACATCAGGCATGTTACCATTTGCTTGCAGTTGCTACTATTGTGGCGAACAGTTTCAGCGCTCCATTTGTATGGTCAGGTTCTGGCTGACGGCTTGCTCATATCATCCAATAGACACAAGTTGAGACACAATGAGAGATACGTTACAGCCTCCTGCAACTGTGCTACATCACAGTGATTGGCGCAGCTGTCCCGTTGGACACTGGGCAGCCCGGTATGATGCTTGGCTTCACATTCAATTGACGCCGAAAGGCATAGTCGTTTCTTGTCTTTTGTTTTCTCCCATCGGGCTTTCAAGTGAACACACGTTTGCTGACCTGATAAAAGCTGCTCCTCTATGTCAGTGAGCGCTTTCTGATCCTCAGCGCCATCAAAACTCTTGTCTCCATCTTTGCTGTTACCAGACTTCCCAGATGATGCCCCGTTCCCATTTGCTCCATTGCTGCTGCTGGGGCGCTGCTGCGAAGCAGAGCCATTAGTCGCCGAACCCTTCTTCCTTCGCTTGCCACCTGCTGCAACCCTGGTGGCGTGAGCTGCCTTGGTAGCTGCTCTTGCAGCTGCTGCTTTGGTCACCGCCACAGCTGCGGCAGCTGCTGAGGCAGCTACTGCAGCCCTTGATGACGCATCTGCAGCGCTCTGCATCAACACACAGGGTTGTCTTACACCTATAGCCTGTGAAAGAACACTGCCGGCCATAGCCCTCAGATGAATGATTAGAGGCAAGATGCAACAACTGGGCTGATGGTATGACCAGTGCTGCAAACATATGCTGCAGCTGAGCACAGCAGCAAATGCACTCACATGCCTGCTTGTGATGTGTCATGTGTGACTTAGTATACAGTGGCACAATCAAGCATGGTGGGAAAGACATACTTTGACGTCTGTGATGGCTTGCTGTTGCAGCAGCAAGGCATACGCCTCAGCTTCCCTATAGCCTGAGTCTGTGTCGTCGTCCTCAAACGGCTTGTATGTCACCTCTAGGTGCAAGTCTCCACTTGCCTGCAGCATGCATTATCTGGTACTTCAGCCATAGCACTGTTCCTTACCACCTGAGAAACAAGGGCACACAGCACATGATCATGCTGATTCAATGCATGATCAGCATTTGATCATGATCAGCATTTGAGCATGCACTGTGGCATGTTTGCAAAGCATGCGTACACAGAGGCACACACACACACACACACACACACACACCTTGATACCCGAAGCAGAGGGTTGCACAGGTAGCCACATGTTCTGCTGACCCCCCAGGGGTAGCTGCCGCAAGGGGACCCTCACCACCCCCACCCCAGCGCGGCCTGTCAGATGCGAGTCCCAGATGGCTATCTCCAACACCTACAGGATCAATCATAGCTTGCTTTGTGCAAGCTTCAGGGAACCCTGGTGCAGGAAGCTGATTCAAAGTCAAAGCCAATTGTGCACACCAGAGTGCACATCAGGCTGTGCCTTGCTGCTTGGGGGATGAACATGGCTTGAGAATGATCATAAATATGGCTTGGGAATGAACATGGCTGAGTGCAGTCCAATCTGTGTATATGCAACGCAGCATCGTGCCAAGGTCAGATGACAAAAGACATGGTTGCTTGCATGTATTGCAAAGCCTTTGCTCAGAAACACAACCAGCTTTACGCTGTTGTCAGCTTCAGCCAACACATTACAGCAGTGACAGGAAATAAAGCGTACAAACGTGAGGCGTCTGTTGCACAGGGCGATATTTGTGAGACTGTCAACACTGCCAAAACCAGCATCATGCAAATGCTGCACTGTCTGGTCTTGCGAACACCAACCACACTGCAAGCTGGCAGACCTGAGTAGTTGTATCAGTGACCAGGAAGTGGAACTCCTGGTTCCAGACAGGCGCTTTGTGACTGCCTCTGTGACTGGTAGCATCATCTTTGCGGCTGCGCATGACTTGTGATCCCAGACTGAGGCGGCAGTAGGGATTGCTCTGCCATGGGAATCCCCAAACCGCCAGGTTGCGCGCCTCCATCAGATTCACCTGCAGCTCTCATTGGGACATTAGGCTCTTTCTCGAACAGAACTCCCACCAGCTTAGTTTTGTTGCACACCACATACACCCTGTGCTCTCAAGCCAGGATGTCTGGTAAGTCGCAACTGGCTCAACAACCCAGACTGTAAGGTATAAATGAATGTCTCATCAATCAGCCTGGAAGCTGCTTGCTGGACTTGAGGGTCTGATAAAGGTGTTTGCAGTGTACAGGGGCAGTGTAGCCAGCCATAGATAGAGAGGATTGTGTAGGCAGAGCTTCAAAACTTGCGTTGCTGAAAGGAGACTGCACCTACATTGGAGGTGAATTTTGGCATACAAGAGAAGATGCATGCCTTTGGCAAGGCCAAGACTGCTGTTGAGAAGGGCACTGCCAATCAAAGCCGGAAAGAACTGGATGCTCGTGCAGGACTATGACAGGACAACAGTCATTTTGCTGTGAAGAAGTGCGTCATCAAACAGACTGACAGACAGACGAGGGGCACACCTGCAGCTCCCCCTGGAATGAATCTGGCAGGGACACCCCACCAGCAGCACTCTGGGGCCCTAGGGGCAGGGCAGCTATCAGGGCATTTTCCAGGGCATCAGCCTGCAGCACTGCACTGGCAACGGCCCTCATGACTACATCTCTGCCGACAGCTGCTTCTGCGACTGCTGTCACTGCAGGCGGGATGTTGATCTCCAAGCGCTTGGGCAGTACCATCAACTTGGGCAAATCCACGGTCAGCAGGTGTGTCAGAAATGCCTGCAGTACAGCCATACAATGGGAAAATGTGCATGCTTGGTTGCCTAAAAGCCTGCAACGCGAATGTGAGGAGGCTGATCTGGCGAAGAGACTGTGTCAGGAGATCTCATGCCGCAGTGACAAAACAAATAAACCAACAACAAGCACGAAACATCAGAGGTGCCGGAACTCAGCATTTGCAGCATGTCACTGGTTGATTCACCCTACAGCTGATTTCCATGTCTGTGCCAGGCAGGGCATGATGCACAAACAGCTGACGCTGCACTGCAATGATGACACGAGGGATGAGCTCTTCTTGAGTGTCCGAGGCAGAGAGGCATATAACAACTGGCCAGAGTCTGACACACAACAGGACAACTTTACAGCATGTCCGTTCCTTATGCAGGTCGTCACATTTACATGCACAGGCCTGAAGGAAAGTTATTGACCCTGGACAAAGGATGCAAGACTGGCAAGGCATGACACTCTGCCTGATCAGCTTGACATGTGTGCATCAATGAAATGCAGCAACCTCAATCTCAATTGTATCAAGTGGAAAACAGTAACAGAAGAAATGTATCAAATGGAACACATATGCATGATAACATGCAGCAGGTCAAAAGCCTGAGAGGCAGAGGGAGATGTACCTGGACAATCGGCACTTGCATGAGGCGCACACGGTTGTAAGGCAGCAGCTGCACTTTGATAGTTGGAGGACCCACAAACGCCAATGATACCGTCCCAAAGTATGGTGTCATGGGAGCTAGCCTGATTTTCAGCCACAGCTGGCATTCCAGATCCAAATCAGACACTAGCACAGGAATCTGCATTACCACAGAAAATGTCAACAGTGCAGATGCTGTCTTGACTGTATGCATCTAAAAAACATAAGCATGTATGTATGCATGTATGTAGGTTTGCGTGTATGTATGGCAGATGCATAACAAGCCAGCCTGGCAGCATCTAATCCATCCAGAGGCAAAGTGACTAATGTGTCAGGGCACAATGGTCTCACCTTGAGGCGCCAACGGCCCTGCCCCACTTCCAGCTGTAGCAGCATCCTAGCACCCCCTGTGTACCTCACATCCACAACCCCATTCAGGTCAGAGTCCTTTCTGCTGCTGCGCCGCCTGATGTTGTCAAAGTATGGTGCTTCGTGATCCAAGGTGAACTCTAAAATACGTAGCCGCTGGACGAATCGTGGCACTGCCTTGTCAGAGATCAGGTTGTCAAAGACTGGCTGCAGCAGGTCTGCAAGCCATCTCTCCAAACCCCTCTGGTACACTCGCCACGCCTGCAGAGACAGAAGTTAGCTCAGGCAGCATGCTTTGTGTCTGCAGTCAAGGCTTACAGAATCATGCATATAAAACCTGGCTGGAAGAGCAGGCTTGTGACTCAACTCCGCGTTCTTTTGAACTGGAAGTTGAAGTACAACGCAAATGCGATAGACCAGACTGACAATGACCAGCTTAGGTAGGGATATTGTGTTGACAATTCTGTTCTGTACTACAACACACTTGCTTGCCGCCGTCAAATCATCAGAGGGGCAATTCCCTCCGGCATGTCACTATACATGTGTGTGATGTGCACATCACAATTGAACGCAGAAGAAGCTCAAGTTTCCAAACAACAAAGGCAATTGTACCTTACGCCAGCACATGTTGACCCACTCAACACTCTCTGCACTGTCAGAGTATAGCACCAGCGCAGTGCTCTCAGAGTTGGCTTGGAATGCTGGTGAATCAGGTGCAGGGGCTTCCCTCTCTCCTCTGTTCCAGACAAACCTACCAAAGAACCTTTCCCAGACAGGAGATACCGACAGCCATCCAACCACAAACTGAAGGACAATAGCAAAAATGGCTCCCAAACCAAAGAGTCTCCAGCCATGCCTTGGAGGAGGGGTCGAGGGTGGTGGGGTAGGCGAGACCCCTATATACTGAGCCTGTGCATGTGTGTGTTCATGCTGTGCCGCAGATGCAGATTCTGCAATGTCTGCGACTGGTTGAGCAAGACCAGAATCCCAAGCTTGTCTTGGGCTGGGCTTGCTAGCCTGTGGCACAGCAACCACAATCTGTGCAAAGACTGGTTGTGTTCTGAGCAATGATCAAGAGGCTGCTGAGCACCCATTCAAATGCAGAAGCTCATGGCAGATCAAGCACACAGCTGTTGTCAAACAGTCCTCTGTGCAGCTGTGTTTACCTCATCAAAGTGTATTGGCCGCTGCCGCCAAGCGGCAACCTGTTCAGCATGACTCTGGCTAACAGCTCTGATGTGGGTACGGGCCCTGATATTTTGTTGATTGTGCGCATGGCAGTGTGTCTCACGCTGCAGCACAGTCATCATAAGTGCATATTTCGATAGCAAGCATCAAAGTTCGTCGCAGCAAAAGATGTGGATGTCACTTGCGTCCTTTAAGCACACAAGCATGAGGTCAGACTAAGTGCCTGCGAGTTCTTCGAAAGGCTGTGCTTGTACAGGTTTTGAGAGGGGGCAGTACGGCGAGGGAGCGCCGCATCAGACGATGGCCGTAGGAGATGCTTTGAGGTGGGCATGTTCATATAGGACGCGCGGCACTATGTTCGTGCATCTGCACACGTCTACTGGGCAACGCAAGATGGTGGTGGCCTAGGCCTGGAGACAGCGACGCTTGCTCAGCAGGAACTGGTCGATCTGAGACTTGCAAGACGGTATGGCAGTCGGCATCAGCCCTCGCTGATGCCGGCGGTTCCTCCCAGAACGCATCGCGGGATTAGCAGCTGCTGTCGCAAGCATGCAACAGATAGCCTGACCAAAACCATAGCTTGACCATGACTTATCAAGGCTCACGTGCCCTGGCTCGGGAGACAGTGCCATGCAACAATTCAGCGTTGACCGCACTGCATTTTGCGGTTTGCGTTAGCGCTCAGAAGTGCCAAATGATACAGCACAAAACGAAGGCACGGATACAGCTGATGCATTAAGTCCACAAGTGCACGTCTATGGCCGCTGTTGATCACTTGCTTCACTTCCGACAGGCCGCAGATGGGCAGACTCCACCCGATTGCGTTGCGCGGTATTTGTGCACTAAAGCATCGTGGCGAGGCAAGTACCGCCGAGTCTTGTGCATAACGTCTAGCTGCATCACAACCCAGCACCCGGACTCGCTGACCATCACAAACAAGTGGGACTTCACGGCTGATACTGACATCGATGGCGTATCAGCGCCTGCGAGTACGGCGGAGGAGCAGGAGTTTGTCCTGTCTGTCCGCCAGGACAAGAAGGTAGGGCTGGCGACACACATAGCCATGCTGGTTGTCTTGATTCACAGCCCAGCTCATGACCCGCTCTTCCCTGTGCAGAGCAAGTTCAAGCCTGTGAAGTTCACATGCAAGCAGCGGAGCTCGCTGCTTTCCATGCTGTACCAGGCTATGGCCTTTGCAGCCATGCATGGCCAGTGCCCAGTTGCCACCAAAATACTGGGGTGAGTTGATAGGCACCATTCAGCTAGCATATGCACTTCTTGCATGCATGTGAACTCACCAGCAAGCCAAAGGCATGCTATAGCATGCTTGCACTGCATGCTCTTTTACATTAACGAAAACAGGAAGCGTTGCAATCCACAAATCTCAAACAGCAATACGTGACCATTGGCTCTTCAAGCAGGAGCCCAGACATCTTCTCAGCTTTGAAGTTCAGGAGGAAAGCATGGGTGCCTGTGAAGCTACGCA
>JAABUW010010768.1_pt1 | contig 10091 bp, 12 predicted proteins | sample 5560081 | NCBI WGS metagenome assembly JAABUW01 (sample SAMN10711882, study PRJNA513363) | rock metagenome | isolation source: Antarctica rocks | place: Antarctica: Victoria Land, Knobhead sud | reverse complement strand
TTGGCTAAACAAGGTCTCATAATCTGTTGAATAACCAGGTTCATATGCAATAATAAAAACGCATGACTACTAAGATGTATTCATATAAACGCGAACGCGCGAAACGCCTGTACCCTGAACCAGCCATGAACAAGGAGAACAGTAGAAATGGGCTGACTATGAACACGAGTAACTCCGGCTTGAAGAACAAGAAACCAACTTACACTCCTCTCCGAGCAAGCTCTCTCCCAGACCGGCACCGGCAACAGACCTTTGTGCTGCTTCAGCGGTTTGCAACGTCCTTGGTGCAGGGTCTGGATCTTGTTGCATCGTGAAAAGCTGGTCGTCGTCCTCATCCGGAAGTTGACAGCTTCCTGACGGTGGCTCTGTACTGCACGAGGAAGGGATGGGGTTGCCGACCTGACGTGACGATTTGGAGTAGATGAAGGCACCACTCACTGCTCCGTTTTCGTAGTTGATCTGGAGCTTGTGGCCGTCTGCGGTGACGGCATCTTCTCTACCGATTGATACACTGGCCGTGCGGGACATCCCAGGCCATGTGACATATTCCTAGGCTGGATCAAGATACCTTGTGGGAGAAGTACTCATACGGAGAAGCCAGTCAGATTCAGATACAAGCAACAGCGACAGCACAATAGATCATTGATCATGTCGGATACGTCTTTCAGTCTCGAAGATATCTTCTCAGTCGCCGGCAAGGTACGTCAAAACAATCCTCAAACTCTATGTACAATACACATATATCCTGAACAAACCAGACCAAGCGCTGTCTCCCTTTTGAGATGTTTGAGGGTGTTTGACACGAACGGGGGGAGGTGGTGGTGGTAAACGAAACCATACCATTCTTTGGAAACATAAACTGCCAGCCGGATGACGGTAGCGAGGACCATACCTGACGGGTTGTAAAGCGCCACGACCCCAACCACGACCACGCCCAACCAAGGAATTTCTTCTCATGAACCGAATTGACCGAATGGCGGAACTCCCCATTGAACATCGCGTAGAGGAGGCAGAATCCACTCGCTAGCGGCAAACCGGTGACGAGTAGCCAAACCCTATAAAAGACGATGAGCATTGGGTGATCCCAGAGCGAGCCGAGTAGGACTTCCCCCGGGCGCCATGAGGCGAGGTCATGGAATGTCAAGAGAAAACCCAACGGGTCCATAAAAGACGAAATCAAGTTCAAGGTGAGTTGATGGGGGCAGACCACCCCGTGTTGATAGTGATACCGAGGCCGCTCCGTGTGGTCTGATAGAGTGCCACAGGGACCCCTCTCCGTGGTCTGCAGCTTCTTCCATGGATCAAACACTGCATTCACGCACTGTCCCATCGTCTCCGTCGTCCATGATGCCACGCCACGTAGGTAGCTTTAAAGCAAAGCCAATCGGCGTATCTCCCGCGCCTCCCCCCCTCCCCAATCTCCACCTTGACCGACTTTGTCTAGCCAAGCCTGGGGCAGTTTTCGAGCCAGATACGGCGGGGTCTCAAGCACAGGAAACACCCCATCCGTCGAGGCGCTCGATGTACCTTCCTCCTCGGCAGCGGCAGCTTCCACAGCGAGAACCAGCGGTTGACCCACCACCAGGGCGGAAACGAGCTTGTCCAACTGTACCGGGGAGACGAGGTGGAGCCTGACGGCTGCGAGGAGGTGGGAGAGGGAGTGAGAACCAAGGTCGGAAGGGGAAGGAGGTGGAGGTAGAGCGGGCCAAGGCAGCGAGGGGGGAGCAACGTCGTCCGGCGAGATCGGGAGAGCAGAGACGGACTTTGCGAGCCAGGTTAGGATTCGTCCTGAAGAAATGTTGGCTCGAGAAGGAAATTAGCTCGGAACTTGCAGAGGGAAATCGGGGATGGTGTATCAAGCCGAATGGGAAATCACCCATGGGCTCACATTGTCCACCCGGATCCACCGACCAAGCACTCTCGCTCTGAGCCCCATCCTCCCATCCCTCGTCCTCCCTCTCCTCCCTCTTCCCCTCCCCCTGTCCCTCTGCATCTCTCTCGCCCTGTCCCTCAACATCTCTCTCCGAATGTCCGTCATCATGACGGCCCTCTCCACTGCCGCCGGGCCGAACTTGAGATCCCACTCCACCGTGTCCCGTTCCACCGTCTCCCACTCCACCGTCTCCCACTCCACCGTCTCCTCCACTCGGACCGGCAGATCTTCCTCCACTCCCATGACCATCAGCGTCCTGTCGCATTGCCCCATCCCCCTCTCCACCTCCAAATCCCTCTCCTTCACTCCCCTCATCAACCTCCTCAAACCCCTCTGCTGACTGGTCCCGCTTCTCCTTGTCCTTCTTCGAATTCCTCGCCATCGTCCTCTTCACAACCCTTCGCTTTTCGCTCCACGCCGCCCGCTGGAGCCCGGCCGATGCCGCCTGCTCAGATGTCGCCTCGACCTTCACGCATCGATCTGGCGCCCCAAATCCCGCGGGCAGTGTCTATGAGCTCGTCCGTCATCGTCGAAACCAGCAGGGAGCACTCACCTGTAGGAAAGGGCCAGTCCGATGCCGGGTCATGTTGGCGCCGACGTAGATTGCCGAGAGGAGGAAGTGGATGAATCGTTCGCGGCATATGGGGTCATAGTCATCTCCGGAAGGGGAGAAGAGGTCGTTCGGGAGGGCAGACCACAAATTTTGGTCGCTTTCGAGCGTAGAAATGGTAATCGAGGGGTGGGAGAGGGCGGAAGGGGAGACGGGAGGGTCAGGATTACCGGTGATGTTGCGGGCGGACGGAGGGCTTCCGGGGTCGTCGCCGAGTCCGGTGTGCGCTGCATCAGGTGAGGTTGGTGGCCGCTCAGGCGGCCGCTCGATGGCGACACTCCCGTCGTCCAGTACGACACATCTCTGATACCAGTGATTACACACCAGCAGCCCCAGCCGCGTCCCCGACATCCTCTTGCACACACAGATGTAGAACAAGAGCTGGTACAGCCCTTCGCGGTGAGTCGCCAGGTACACCGTACCGTCCTCGTTCAGGTCAAACTTGATCTCTCCTATGAGACTTGAATCCGCTGGCTGGTAGGGGCCGACCTGAACGGAAATGTCGGGGTGGTGGTGGCCCTCCGTGTGGGAGGTGGCCGAGGTGGCTGCGACCGAGTCGGTGGGGGTGAATTGAGATGAGCTGTCGCGTAGTGAGGTCTTGCTCCTCTTGGACGTCTCATCTGGTGTCCGCTCGGGGCCTCGTTTCCCGCCCCGCCCATCAGCCTTCCTCGCCGCTTCTTTCTCCCCCTTGTCCCCTTCTCTCGCCCTATTCGCCGCTGCCTCCTTATCCACCCTAAGCTTCACACCTCGCTCTTCCTCCAAGCCCCGGAGAAGCTGTACCTCCTTCATCTCGACCCATGCCTTTGGCTTTATCCCAAATACTTTGCGTAGACCCAGGGCTGCCTTGCCACAGATCGTGACCTTGTCCACATCTTCACTCGCATCGTTGGGGTCGACAAAGGCCTCGAGAACATTGCCGAGGAACTTGTGGAGCTGGGTCTCATCACGTATCAGGCTGTGACAAAAGCCGCGTTGGAGGAAGCGCCAGTGGTGGGAGGCGAGAATGTGATCGAGGGAGAGCGTTCTGACGCGGTGGTTATGGACGAGGGGCTGGGTGGTGTCGGAAGGAAAGGGACGACGCTGGAGAGGAGAGGTGTGGAATGGGGTGAGCGCCTGAGGAAGCATCGTTTGGGGATGATGTAGAAGGGGAATGGGGAAGTTGGACGGAGTGTTTTGTATTGACACGTGTGATTTGATAATAGAGACGGAATCGAATTTCTTAGTTGATGAGCGGCAGAAGAATAAGCGAGGATAATATCCTTCAAGAGCTCTTGTCCTCCAGTCACTCCTATTTCCATTGCATCCTTGGCAGTCCCTCAGCATGGATGCCATCATTGAGCTCCCGCCATCCCAAGGCTATGACTCCATCATGGTCTTTGTGGATCGATTCACCAAACAAGCCCACTTTGTCCCATATACTGCAAAGGGGTTTGACGCACCAAATCTGGCTCCGATGTTCAGGCAGAACATCGATATTCCTCTGATATCATATCAGACAGAGGATCACCACGTCACCATTCTGGCGAGCCTTTGTCACCGGACTAGGCATCATGCCAAACTTCTCCACAGCTTTTCACCCGCAGTCTGACGGACAGACTGAGCGTGTCAACCAAGTCCTAGAACATTATCTGAGGACTTACTGTGATCACTATCAGACACTGGGCACCTCTTGACATTGCAGAATTCGGCTACAACAACTCAGTTCATGCTACAACAGAACATTCCCCATTTGAACCTTTTAACTCGAATTTGCCAAGTTGCGAATTTCCGACTTGTTTGCGTTCAAGTTCCATTGCCAATTACACTGACTTTGTTTACACCTGACTTTGTTGGAATTGATTGCAGACTTGTCAGAAGGCCTTTGTTGGCTACTATGTGGTGTGAAGCGCCGATGTTCACAATGATATTTGGGTGGGTCGGTAGTTGTATTGACAACATTCGCTTTTGCAATAAATTTACTGCTGTCGGAAGAGTAAGAGTAATCTACAAGGGTATGAAACCTTCCACTCCAAGGGCGGTATTTGTCCTTGTCCTATGGGGTTTGGAGGGCGTCCAAATATGCTTCAGGAACACAGCTCCGCTCCTCCAAACCTTGTGTCCACGAGCAGACCTGTGACACCGTCATGGACCACGCCACACCACAAATCGCCACTCGACGAATCTCGTTCAGCCCTGTTAGACCACCCTTCCCCTGTATCCCATGACAACCTGGGTCAATACACTTGAGGGATGTAGAATTGGATAGCAAAACAATCAGACCCCGAAAGGACTCAAAGCGTTTAACGCTCGTTTAGAGCTGTTCGCTTTGAAGCCCGCTTTGACGCTCGTTTAGAGCGGCTGTTTAGGTGAAAAAAAAAATCCAGGCTGCACCGGACTCCGAACTGGTGAATCTGTATCATATAGCCCTGATCTCCTTGACTGCCAGTGAAATAGGCCCCAAAAGGATGCAACCGACAAGCGCCAGAGGTGCTTGATGGTCCATAGGATGATAAAAGGTTGAGTTTGCCTTCTTCTTCAGCGTTTGTCTAGGTCACGTGAGCATCCACGGGTTACCTCGCACCCAGATTATCTGTCAACCGATGTATCATAAGACAGCGAGATGACGTGTGTGAGGATTGGTGACAGTTTCCTTTTTCGCCCCCCCCCCCGCCTCCCTCGTTTCATTTCTTCCTTTTCTATTCTCTACATCATCAACGTTGTCAATCAATGTCCTTCCTTTCCCATCTCAAACTCGACACACAAAACTGCCTACTATCGGTTCAACTCCCTTCGATTGACTACACTCCCGGCTCCGATAGCTCCAGGACATCGACCGAGACTTCGGTGAACACCCAGGTGACCGTCAGAAACAGCCGGCTCCCCCTCGTATTCAAGTATCGTCCTGACCTCGCCAGCGAGCTCTTGCCCCATTGGTCACGCCTCCGATCGATATCTTCCAACCGGATCCTCGTTCTACACCAACATTTCCAAGACGCTAGCAACGTCAGCTCCCTCCCGATCGATGGTGAAATCGGTCTTCAGACCCACATCTACACCAACCTGCTTGATCCGATCAACAAGACGATACAGGATCTACAGACGACTGTCGAGACCGAATGTAGGACCCGCTATTATTCAAGTATCGGGACCGGCTCCGGAGGCAGGCCGGATTTAGGTCTGACGGAGAAGCCCCCGAAGGATGGTACCAAGGTGACGGTGGAGTTGAAGAAGAAGAGGGTGGTGGGACGGCCTGGGTTGGAGGAGATTCAAAGTAAGGCGGCTGGGGAGGGAGGGTTGAGGATCAAATGGATGGCCAACAAGCAGGTGGTCGAAGGTGCAATGCGGATCGGTAACGCGGAGAACGCTGTGGTCCAGGTGAGACGAGATGAGCCTCACCTAATTCCCAACCTATGATCCCATCCATCGATGATCGTACTGTGCTAATGCTGGTCCTCGTCGCTTAAGGTCAGGACCCAGATGGCCAAGCGATGTGCTCGTTGGGCGGTCCTCTACAACTACGAGGACTGGCTCGTGTTCCACGCCTCTGATGACCATATCGAGGTCTCGCCAGTGTATTCTCATGACTTCGCATCCCTTCTCCAGCCGATCAATGGATCGAGACCACTCACCGTCAACGACCTCTCCCACCAAGCCTTCAACAGCATTGACCCCTTCTCCTCACCCTTCCTCCTCTTCATATCCCTCACTCTCCTCCCCGACGCCGCACTTGACTTCTACGACCCGCCCACACTTTCTCGCCCGGTCCAGCAAGCTGAAAATTCGAGGAGAAGCGGACGACAGAGCGGTCCAGGCATTTTCAGTGCTGCGGTCGATCCTGTCAGTCCCAAGAACTGGGGGAATCATGGCTTTTTGCAGACTGCTGACTACTTTGCAGAAGGTCAGCACCCCTTCCACGAAAACTGTGAGCTCGCTCCCCGTTTCCTCTTTGTCCCCGAGACGAGACGAGATGACTGATCGGACTGGGATTAGTGGACCCGGTCCGGTGGCAGTACTCGCCAGGTTTGTTCCATTTCATTTGGGAATCTCCTAACCCTTGGCCATGCAGAACAAGAGTCTGACCGTATCAACCCACTCGGTGCGTTCTACGAAATCTGCTTGCTCTGGGAGAAAAGCATCTCATCGTCTTGCAGCCATCGTCGTCGGCGTCAGACTCGGTAGATCCGTCCTGCTATCACCTCATGTGTGGTTGTTGACTTTTGCTAGCCCGAGCGGATGACATACAAGTCGGTTGTGCGTCGGCGTCACATCCAGGTCAATTGGAGAGCTGACAATGTGATTCCTCTAGTCGTTCTCCTCGGATTCCTCTGAAGGTGTGTGGAGTTCGACATCTGCCGATGACAAGGTGCGAAGCTGTCTCCCTTTTCGTCGTCACGGATCATCTAAATTGATCCAGGTCCGCGTGCTGTCTCTGCAGCCGGGAAAACCCGTCGTGCTGACCACTAGCGAGATGGACTCGCCGATGATGATCTCTACCGACGTAGGTGCAGGTGCAACGAACCAAGACCACTCGCATATGATTGATTCCGAGTCTGATTATTACTACAGCTCGGCATCATCCGTCTCCTGATCAGCGTCCTCGAAGGCGCAGGCGATTTTGACGAGGCTTGGCATTCGATGAAGTACATCCGGACCCTCGATGGCCACTTCACCGGCCCCTATACCCCAAACGGTCATCTCCCCACCCTGGTCGAGGATATTCCCACCTCCACTCCCATCCAGAGTGACGTGGTCTTCCTCGCCATTACCGACTTTCTTAATCGAGGAGCCATTTGGGATGCGTTTCGACTGTCGGACCCGTCTCTGATCGTCAAGCTTACTTGTCCGACAAAGTTTCGTCGCATCAGGCAGGAGTTCAACGATGGTCCGCGTTACACCGAACTCGACGCGAGGAGGAGCATGACCGCCGAGCACGATGTGCTCGTGGGCCCTCTCCTGAAACTTCAGAACAGCGTCGTTCCAGAGCTCGTCGGCCTATTTGGCAGCGTTCAGGAGGGAAGCGAGATGTGGGCAATGGTGATGGAACATGCGGGCGAGCCGATTCGGATCGAGGAATATACCGAGAACGACAAGTGAGCATCTCTCTCTCTCTCTCTCAACCCATCCATTGATCGACATGACGCCCCGAATGTAACGGAAACCCGATCTGACGGTTCTTGGCTTTTTTTATCTTTTTCCCGCTTCGCTGCGATAGACAACTCGTCATCCATCATTATCACCTCCTACACCGCGCCGGTGTCTGTCATGGCGATCCCGAGGTCCGGCACTGGTTGTGGTCGGACAACAAGAACGAGCTCCGGATCATCGATTTCGATCGAGCATACCCGGGCGGAGAGGCGGAGAACAGGGAGGAGATGGAGCTGGTGAGGCACTTACTCAGGATGTTTTGATGGCTTTGGATGGCTTGTGAGCGGTTAGCTGTGAGGGCTGTTAGCCGTGAGCTGTTAGCTGTGAGCTGTTAGCTGTGAGCTGTGAGGCGCGGAGAGTTGGGACCTCCCTCTCTTGCCGTCCAAATAAGAACGGGCCAAAGCGTTCCCGCACCACCCCATGTTAGGGGGCATCATCTCTTGTGAGTCGTGAAAGATGTCGTTCGACGTATGGCGGGGCATTTGGTTGATTCTACAGGATGTTCTCTCTCTCTCTCACCCTCGACACTTTCTTGGAAAAGGACCGCAAGGACCCCGATGTGATATCAGGTAAAAGCAAAATCAATTGAACGGGATTACGTGTCTTTTGTTCGGGTCCTACTGTAGTTCGTTTGTCGGAGGTGGCGGTGATTTTGGTGGACGCTACACAACAGTGTTTTTCGTGGTAGGGTGAAAGCTGGGAAAGCGGGCCGAGCGAGGGTGAATGGTCACCGGTGCGTACATCCCAAGATAAGATCGATTCTTGGCCTCGTAATCGAGGGCGAAGAGGGACACTTTGAAAGTGGGGTTGGAGGTAAGGAAGATCCAGCAGGCTTCGGATCCGAAAGCCAACAAGTGATACCGAGACGTGAGCGAGGACAAGTATATATAGGATACATGTGTGAGATGTATGTTTTGGGTTGGGAGGGAAACTGAACTTTTTTCCAAGCAAAGTTGACGCCACAGAGAGCTCCCATTTGGCGAATTTATTTGCGCCCTTCAGGATGATTGTCTGGTAACCAGACAAAGCGGTACAATTATCATTATCGGACATGATAAGGGATACCGGACTTATCAGTATGCAAAAAGCGTGAGCATATCAAGACGTAAAGGTTTAAGTACTGAGCTTCGGTAAGGCAAATTTGCGGTCTAGCAGGTTAAGAAAACGCGCAGTGACTTGTCACAGCATGGATACCTGATTATTTTACCACACAGAACGTGCAGCACCTCCCCTGTCTCTGAGATCGTGTTGCTGCTCCCAAAAGGGCAGAGTGAACCGTCTGGTCAAAAGAAGAGAGTCCGGCTTTTAAAGAGGATTGCAAAGAAAGGTGGGCAGTACAAGCGAACACTGCCGTTGTCCTCGTGCTTGTTCGGTGCAAGTTACCGCACGCGCTGTCGAGAACGCAGCCACTGAGGGCAGATCCGACCGAGCGAAAGTGTGGAGGTGATGAGTAAGGAGATGTCGATTTTGTGGAGTAAATTGTGAATGGACGACATTGAGTCGAAAAATTTGCTATCCAGAATGGCTTCCACTTCGTGTTCTTCTTGTCCCTCTAGCTCTTTGGGTGGAGGTGGAGACTGAACTCGTCCACAAATAGTAATGTCCTCAAAGGGTTCCAGGAGTCGGACATGGAAGACGTTGTGGCACATATTGCCAGGGGGTCAAGTCAGTATGCGTGTGTCGAAACCTTTTTGTTGATTTTGTATGGTCCCAGGAAGCAAGCTTCTTGGTAGGTCGGGTAGTCTTGATGTGTTTTGCTGATAGCCACACCTCTTCCCCATTGTGACCTGACCTCTCCGCGGTAACTTCCTCACTCCGCCAAACCCCCGGCGTGCCACATCGAAAAACCCCCGGCCTCTTCCACTTCTCTCTCTCTCTCTCGACTCGTTCACCATCACCATGTCAATCCCAGACTTCTTCCGTCCCCACATCACCTTCAACCGTTCCATCACACCTATCGCGTTGGACCAGCTTCAACAAGCTATCGAGCGTCTGGGTGTCGATGCGACCGACCCATCCGCCGTTGGGACCTCGACCGAGCCCAACGTGCGTTTCTATCTCCTGTACTTCCTGAGGCAGGTGGCGACGTATTCTGAGAGCGGGACTTTAAGACGGACGATTGGGGTCATTCGTCTCGTCCCGGAATTTCTTTTGACCTTCTTCATGTCGCGGATGAGGATGACAATGAGGGGAGCACGAGCCGAGCGGCCAGGGTTCGCAATACGATCAAACCAATTTCGCGCGCACGACGAGGCAAGTGCTGGGTTACCCTCCTCGTGAGTCACCGGACGTTGGCAACATGTCACCGCTCATCTTTCGTATGATAGTCCGAGCACCCCCTCCCTTACCCTCGGCGACCCCTCGGGATCGAGTCGAGGTGGTTATCCCGGTCCGTCACCGTACGTTTTCACGGAGGTCTACTCC
>JAABUW010010766.1_pt1 | contig 10093 bp, 2 predicted proteins | sample 5560081 | NCBI WGS metagenome assembly JAABUW01 (sample SAMN10711882, study PRJNA513363) | rock metagenome | isolation source: Antarctica rocks | place: Antarctica: Victoria Land, Knobhead sud | reverse complement strand
TTTATATATTTAATATTAAAAAAAGTAAATTTAATAAAATGTTCGCGATATTAAAATATAATATCAATATAATATATTAGTATTTTAAGATAAATAACTTTTTAAGAACTAAATTATGCATCTAAAGCAATAAAGACACATTAAAACTTTTTTAGATCTAATTTGATTTTGTTACAAATTAAATCGAAATTTGTAAAAATTAATTTTAATAATTTAATACAATCTAGAAGTACTAAATTTGATCGAAGCATTTCTAATAGCTTTCGAAAGTTTAAATTATTAATAATTCGAAAGAATAAATTCAAATTAACAAATATTTTGCATAGTTAATTTTTTCAATTATTTTAACTAAAGAATAATAAATTGATATAATTTTTCTTCTATTAATGCGTTAGTTTTGTATTATTTATTTGCATTATTAATAATAATTTATACAAATAAAGATTAGATTAATTATTAATTGTAATCGAAATCTTTTTCGTTTTAAACAAAACGCAAATTAAAGATGTTTCTTTATATTAAATATATTTAAATAATTGTGTGCAATAAAATAATTCAACATTTTTTAACAACTTTTGTAAACAATTTTTGACAAGTTATTAATAATTGAGATTATTTAAACATATTTGTTTTAAAACTTAAATTGTGCTTTAATATTAATCTTTTTAATTTAATGTAAATAAACAAGTTTATTTTAAGTTTTGTGCAAGATACTCTTATTAACTATAGTATATAATTATTATTCTTTAAACTAAATCTTAGTATTTGCATTTTATTTAATATATTTGTTTTTATCTTTTAGTTTAAATAATAAAAAATTACTTAAAATTTTATTTAATACTTCTTGAAACTTTTTTTTTTAGTATTAAATATACGATTAAAATTTTAATTAAATTGATTTGCAAATTGATTAAGATATAAAGTACTAAATAACAAATTGCGAAAAATAAATTTATTAAAATTATCTTCGAATAAAAACAACTATTGATTAGAAGCTTTTAAAAAATCAAATATTTTGCAATCGAAAATAGTATAAACAATATCTTTAAGTAGTTTAAAGATTTTTTTTTTAAAGTAAAACAATAATGCAAAAGAATAATGCAACTATAAGATAAATTAAGCAAGATTTTATATTAACAAGTAATTATAATCTAATAATATAGCAAATTGTAATCTCGATAACATATTATAATTACTCAAATCTTAAAATAGTAACTTTTGACATAATAACGTGATTTTCGATTTCTTAACAATTCGATTCGATTTTTAATATTAGAATTGAATATTAATTCAAGTCGAATCAAGTCGATTTTAAAAAAGTAGAAATCGACTTGAGTTTCGAATTGATTCCTAATGTTAAAATCGTTAGATTAGATTGATTTCAATAGTTGGAATCGAAATCCGATCCAACGATTAGTCTATTTGCGCTAAGCAAATAAAAGCGTATATTAAAATATATAATATTTGTTAATACATTAAAGTTTCTTATTATAAACTATATAGTAAGCTTCGATTTTTATTTATTGCAAAGAAATTATAAAAAGAAATTATTATAAACTTTATAACAAGTTTGTTGTCGAACAAGTATTATAAAGTCGTATATAATTTAATTTTCGTAATAGTCGATTGTTGTACAAAAATAATTAAATATATATTTGTAATTATTAGAATCGATATTGTAAAGCTAGCAAAAGTATTTTTTAATAAAATTGTCTTATATTTCGAAACGCTAATTAACATAGTAAGTAATAGAGAATTTGTCTTTATTAGTATCTTTTGATTTGCTATATGTTTTTATATATAAATTAAAAGACAATTAAGTATTGTCTTTTATTCTTAGATAAATAATTTAATCGAATAACAAAATTAAACTTTTAAATATTATCTTTGTATTTATATTAATACTAAATAGACAAAGTAGACAAATCTATTATTAATAGTAGAATTTATCTATAATAATAGTTACTACGTCTTAGTTAAAGTTTTGTTGTTTTATTTAATATACAATTATTATTCGAAGATTTACTATAAAGTTAAAAACAACTTTATTGAAAAAAAGATACTATTAATACAAAAACGCGTAAAATAGCTTCATAATTTAAGAAAAATTCTAGCAAGACGTCTTAAAAACGTTGTTGCACAATAGACAAAATACTACAATAAAAGATATAAATTAAAGAGCTTTGTTATAAAAGAATTAATTATACTTTTAACTAAGAATCTAAAGCAAAAGAGATTTAGCAAAAAGATATTATATAAATATATCGAACTATTTAAGATTAAAAATAAAATTAAAACGCAAATTTATTGTTTTATTCTATTTAATATTTATCGAATTTATAATACTTTTTATATTTTATTTCTAAAATTATATTTGTATTGTGCTAGCAATTAGTAAACAAAACAAATATTGCAAGTCTTAAAACTTATTAACAACAAAATTTAATAAAAGATTAAAAAAATTCTAGACAAGACTAAGTTAAAGAGACAAATATAATATAAAATTAAATAGATAAATTGAAACAAAAAGTACAATTAATAGCTAAGAAAAGAATCTCTAGATAATATTAATAAGTTGCAAAAGAATTTTAAAAAACAAACGCATAACAAACAAAAACAAAAAAAATAGCACAATATATATTGCAATAACAACAATTATATTAATAATAATTTGTTCGATAAAATATTGCGCAATTGTTATTGTATTGTTGTCGTATAATTAAGTTATATAGAAAGATCTCTTTATTTTGTTATACAAAATATTAAAAATAATAAAATCGTCTCTCTTAATATAAATGCTTAAAATATAATTCGAAAACAAAGCTACTTTATTATTGTTAATTAATCGACAACGTATTGCAACAACTTAGCAAACTCTTAATATTTTATTAAATTTGTTTTAGAACAACTAAATTTTTTTTTTAAATTTATTCGAAAATAAATTGTCGAACTTCTTAGAGTTAACTATAGATAAATCTTCGAAATTGTTCAAAATACTTATATTATTTTAGAAAAAATAGATTGCAAAAAATTTATTTTGCACAATTTTCTTTAACTTTGTTATAGATTTGCTCTTGCTATTTATATATATTTTTGTATTTTTTATTTTTCAAAAAAATATAAGCAAATAAAGCGCAAAAGAAATTGAAATAAAATTTATTATATTTTTATTTAACAATTTTGTTAACAACTTAAAGTTAATAAGAGATCTTATCGCAAAATTATAAAACTTTGCGAAAAAAAAATTCAAATTTATTCTATTTAGATTAATAATAAATTTAAAGACAATTTGTCTTAACTTTGTTTTTTTGTTTTTATTAATAATTTATTTTTGTTTTTGTTTTTATTTTGTTTTAAATTTTAAATATATATTAGTAAAATATTAAAAAGCAAACAAAAATACTTATTTTTAATACTTTTTTGAAAAGTAGATTAATTAGTTGTTGCGTCTTAGCAAAAGTTTTATTTTAAATTATTTTTGTTTTTGTAAGCTTTTATTTAAGTTCGATTTAATACTTTTAAGCAAGAGTTAAATCTTGCTTAAATTGTCGAATACAAAATTGAATTTAATTTGTTATTAATAAATTATATTTTTTATTGTATTATTAGCTCTTTATATTGCGAACTATACTCTTTCGCACGCATTTTATTATTTTAAAAATTGTATTTTTTATCTTAAACGTTTTGCAATAATTAATAATTTTTTTTTTTATAAAATCTTAAAAACATTTAACAAATTAGTAAATATTAACAATTGTTATATTGTAAGCGCACGCAAAACTTATTACAATATAATAGTTTAATTTGCAATAAAATTTTTTGTAACAAACACAAATATTTCTTTTTTCGCAAATATATATATACTTGTTTACGCAAGTTATATATAAAAAATTATTATAAACTATAATATATTAATATCGTAAACAACAAGATATTAAGATTGTTTACTCTTTTATTTTCTTAATCTCTTAAAAAATATAATTAAAGAGACAAAAAAAGAAAAAGTAAAAAACATGTTAATTTAAGATATGCACTATATATATAAGCTTTATGTATTGTTGTTTTTGCAACAATTTATTTATAACAATAAAGCAATTGCAATTAAGAAAAATATAGAAAAAAAGAAAAAAAAGAAAAGAAAAACAACAATATTTATATTTATAGTTTATTTAGCGTTTGCGCAATGTTAACTTTACTTTAAATTTTATTTTAAACTTTAATAACAACAAACAACAAAGCAATAACGTATTATAAATTGTTATTGTTGCTATTACGTTATTTTACAAATTGTATTAAGTTAATATATAAATTTACTTCTATTAGATAGAAGACTCTTTTTCTCTTAATTTTTAAAAAGATTTAAGAATTTTTTTAACAAGCTTTTGCAACGTTAGCGCTTAATAGACGTCTTTGTCTTAATAAAACTAATATAGCTTTTTACATTATTAAAAATCAATGCTTTAAAAGAGAAGATAACTATAATATTATAGCGCTCTTAATGCGCTAGCGCATTAGAGTATAGCAAAGCACGTAATCTTAAATATTTATAAAAGTTTTAAATAATACGATATCTCTTTCTAATTAGATAGCAAAAAACAAGCTCGCACGTTATAGCAAGTATTAGATAGAAAGAAAACTTATTTCTTGTTGTTTTTCAACAATTAGTTCTACTACTATCTATTTTAGATAGTTGAAACATAGTAATACAATTCTATTATATCTTACGTCTTTTATATCTTAGTGCGCCAACAAGAAGCAGACGCACTCGTATCTTACAATATTTTTTGCAAAATCAATTTGGAAATTTTTGCAAAATAAAGTTGTTAGCAAAGAAAACAATAAAAAATACTAAATTTAAGTATTAATCTTGTTAGTTCTTTAAAAAATTATTAAGAATTTTATAATTAACTTTTTCTCTAATAAATGTATTATTTATTTGTATTATTATTGTTTCTATACAATATATATTAATATTTTGCTTTATATATTTAGATAGTAATCTTCTTGCTATTTATATTAATTATAAGACTATTAAGTTTAAGAATTTGTAATTATTGAAGCAATTAATATAGAATCTAAGACTTTATTATAATAAATAGTAATAAAATTGACGTTTAAATATTTTCGTTATATTGAAATTCGAAATAGTTAGCAAGAAATTAAGAATTTAAGTTATTTTACTTATTGTATTTTATTATTTGTATTATCTTGTTATATTATCTATTAAATATATTATTTTATTATATATATTTTTAATATTCTTTTCTATTAAATATAATAATTAAAAAGTGTATTATAATTATATATTTAAATTATCTAGATAATTAGAGTTAAATTATTAACTTGACGTCTTTAATTAAAGAGTTTAACAATTTTGTTTTATATAATCTTATAGAAAATTGCACAAAAAGAAAATTACTATATTTTAAGAAAGATTTGAACTCTTGTTTTTTTATTTTTTATGCTAATAATATACAATCTATAGTATAATTTTAGATAATATTATAATACTATTTCAAACAATATTATAGATTGCGCGTTATTATTATAAGAAACTAAATACGCTATTATTAAGCTATTAAGACTTAATTATTTTATTTAATTTTATTTAATTTAAATATATGTTAAAATTAGAGATAATATAATTCTTAAAAAGTTAAAAACATTAATTTAATATAATATTAAGTATCTAGTTATTTTAAATATATTATCTATCTATATTATTGCTAATAATATTTATTTATTTATAATAATATTACAAATGTAAAATCTTTTGTACAATAATCTAGCTATAAATAAATTTTACTTAAAACAATCTTAAACTTTATTCGAAAAAAAAATTTATTTCTATTAATTTACTAATTATTATTTTGTACTTTGCAATATATATTTTATAATTTAACAATAATTTTTTTTGAATTTAAATTTATAATATAATTATAGTATTTAATTAATATAATTTGTTTAATTGTTTGCAAACTTATTTAAGATTAATTTTATTAATATATTTTTTAAATAAAACTAAAAGTTTGTTTAATATCTATTAATAATACTAGACAAAAAAGAGTATCTTTAATTATTTGCGTTAACTTAAGATAATTCGAAGTATTATCTCTTTAATATTTCTATATTAAATATTTATTCTTTATAATATTAACGCAAAGATATCGATTGTTTTTGTTTTAAATTCAACAAAAGTATTAAAATTATTAAAGTAAAAATCTTGTAATATTTGCGTTAAACTATAAAAAAAGTTAACTAAAAATTAAATATATTACTATATTGTATTATTTTTTTAACAATATTTGCTCTTTGTACTTTTGTTCTTAAAACAATAGCTAAATTATAATAATGTTAAAAATAAATTTTAAATTTTGTCTAATATTTTGTTTTGTAGTTTATAAAACTTTTTTTTTTTATTTTAATATTTTGTAAAAACTTAATTTTTATATAGAATTTAAAATATTAATAAAATTATATAATATTCTATTAAGTTTGTTTGTTTTCGAATAATATTTAAGAAATTTTGTCGAATTTTTTTTATAAGTTTTTAATATAATTTCTTTGAAAAAACAACTATAATTTGTTATAGTTTTCTTTAAATAATTTAAATAATTAAACATTGTATCGAATACTCGAAATTTTAAATAAATATTAATATTAGTTGTTTAAGAAACTATAAAAGTATATTTATAGAAAGAATTTAATATATTGTTAAGCGATTAAATTAATTGTTACTTGCTTTTGTTTAATCGAATATACTAAATTTTTTAATTTTTTAAATATTTCTCTATTTAAAGATTAATGTAGTTGCGTAGTTAATTTATATAACAAAATATTAAATAAATAAAATTCTAACAAATACAAATATCTTGTATTAGTTTTTTAGTTTTTTAATTTTTTTGCTCTCAAAAGACTCTAAAACAAATTAAGTATTAAAATAAACTATTAATAGCAACAATAAAAGTACAAATCTAAATAAAATTTAATAAATATATTAGTTCTTTATATTATTATATAAACAAATATCTTTTTAATTATAACAAATAAATTTGTACTTTTTGCAATATTTTAAACTTGTTTATTCTTTAATTAGAAAACAATATTGTTAACAATTGCTTTTAATTTAAGAGTTATAATAAAAATTTAAACTATTAAATTAATAATATAAATTAAACAAAAAATAAAATTTTGTTGTTTGTTTTATTAAGATTTTTGTCGATTTAAAACTTTGTTAAGTTTGTTTTTAAAAGTATTGTTATTGTTTATATTATTAGTAACAACTTTAAAAAGTTTGTTCTTAATTTTAAAGAATTTTAATATTTTTATAAGTTTTAACATTAATTATCGATTTATATATTTAATATTAAAAGAAATAAATTTAATAAAATATTTGCGATATTAAAATATAATATCGATTTAATATATTAATACTTTAAGATAGACAACTCTTTAAGAACTAAATTATATATTTAAAACAATAAAAATATATTAAGATTTTTTTAAATTTAACTTGATTTTGTTACAAATTTAATTAAAGTTTATAAAAATTAATTTTAATAGTTTAATACAATTTAGAAATACTAGATTTAATTAAAGTATTTCTAATAGTTTTCAAAAATTCGAATTATTAATAATTCAAAAAAGTAGATTTAAATTAATAAATATTTTGTATAGTTAATTTTCTTAATTATTTTAACTAAAGAATAATAGATTAATATAGTTTTTTTCCTATTAACTTGTTAGTTTTGTATTATTTATTTGTATTATTAACAATAATTTACGCAAGTAAAAGCTAAATCGATTACTAATTATAATTAAGATTGTTTTTAATTTAAACAAAACGCAAATTAAAAATAATTCTTTATATTTAATATATTTGAATAATTGTATACAATAAAATAATTTAATATTTTTTAACAACTTTTGCAAATAATTTTTAACAAATTATTAATAATTAAGACTATTTAAATATATTTGTTTTAAAATTTAAATTATATTTTAATATTAATCTTTTTAACTTAATATAAATAAACAAGTCTATTTTAAATTTTGTATAAAATACTCTTATTAATTGTAGTATATAATTATTATTCTTTAAATCGAATCTTAGTATTTGCATTCTATTTGATATATTTGTTTCTATCTCTTAGTTTAAGTAATAAAGAATTACTTAAAATCTTATTTAATACTTTTTAAAGCTCTCTTTTTCTAGTATTAAATATACAATTAAGATTTTAATTAAATTGATTTGCAAATTAATTAAAATATAAAATACTAAATAGCGAATTGCAAAAAATAATTTTACTAAAATAATTTTCGAATAAAGACAATTGTTAATTAGAAACTCTTAAAGAATTAAATATTTTACAATCGAAAATAGTATAAACAATATTTTTAAGTAGTTTAAAGAAAAAATTTCTAAAGTAAAACAATAATACAAAAAAATAATACAAATATAAGATAAATTAAGCAAGATTTTATACTAACAAGTAATTATAATCTAATAATATAGCAAACTATAATCTCGATAACATATTATAATTATATAGATCTTAAAATAGTAACTTTTGATATAATAATATTATTTTCGATTTCTTAATAATTTGATTCAATTCCTAATATTAAAATTAAATATTAATTCGAATTAAGTCGAATCAATTTTAAATTAGCGCAAATCGAGTTAGATTTCGAGTCGATTTCTAATATTGAAATTGTTAAGTCAAGTCGATTCTAATAGTTGGAATCGAAACTCGATCCAACAATGAGTCTAAAAAGTTGTTATAAAATTTTGAATTATTCTATTGCTTACAATTATTTAAGTATATCGAATATAAAGAAATATCTTTTATTTTTCTTTTGTTTAAAACAAAAACAATCTCGATTACAAACAACAATTAATCTAGTCTTTAATTGTATAAATTACAATTAGTAATATATATAAATAATATATAATTAACAATTTATTAGAAAAAGAGTTATATTAGTTTGTTGTTATTCTTTATTTAAAATAATTAAGAAAATTAACTATATAAGATTTTTGTAACTTTAAATTTGTCTTTTCGAACTATTAATAATTTTAACTTTCGAAAATTGCTAAAAATGCTTTGTTTAAATTTAATACTTTTAAATTGTATTAAACTATTTAAAATAATTTTCTCGAAATATAATTAAATTTGCAAGAAAATTAAAATAAATTTTAAGAGTTCTTAATATATCTTTATTGTTTTAAATATATAATTTAGTTCTTAAAGAGTTGTCTATTTAGAAGTTTTAATATATTAAGTAAATATTATATTTTAATTTCGCGAATATTTTATTAAATTTACTTTTCTTAATATTAAATTTATATATTGTTAATTAATATTAAAGTTTGTAAAGATTTTAAAAAAATTCGAAATTAAAAACAAATTTCTTAAAATTGTTACTAATAATACAAGTAATAACAATATATTTAAGAACAAACTTAACAAGATCTTAAATCGACAAAAGTTTTAATAAAATAAACAATAAAATTCTATATTTTGTTTAACTTATATAATTAATTTTGTAACTTAAAATTTTATTTCGACTATAGAATTAAAAACAACAAATAATACTATTATTGTACAATTAAAGAATAAACAACTTCAAAATATTGTAAAAAGTATAAACTTGTCTAATATAATTAAAAAGATATTTAAATTTGTAATAATACAAAGAGATAATATATATATTAAATTTATTAAATTTGCGTTTTTACAATTGTTATTAATAACTTAATTTAATATTTGCTTTAATTTAAAGTCTTTTAAAAGAAAATTAATAAAAAGTTACAAAAATTAATACAAGATATTTGTATTTATTAAAACTTTATTTATTTTATATTTTGTTAAATATATTAATTACGCAATTATATTAATTTTAAAAAAAATTTTTTTTCTTAAAATTTAAAAATTTAATAAATTAAATTTAATAAAAGCAAATAAAACTTAGTATTGTTTATTAGCAATATACTAAATTCTTTTTACGAATATACTTTTATAATTTTGCAAACAATTAATACAAGTATTTATTTAGAATTTCGAGTATTCGATACAATATTTAATTATCT
>JAABUW010010764.1_pt1 | contig 10095 bp, 10 predicted proteins | sample 5560081 | NCBI WGS metagenome assembly JAABUW01 (sample SAMN10711882, study PRJNA513363) | rock metagenome | isolation source: Antarctica rocks | place: Antarctica: Victoria Land, Knobhead sud | reverse complement strand
TGCAGGTACACTTTACTGACACAATGCAAGCCTGAGGCAGTCTCTGATATTTGTTGCACCGTGCAATTCCACTAGTTGTAGCTTGGACGGTCTTTACGTCAAGCTAAATGAACAAAAGACCGGTTTTCTGTAGCCGAGTTTTGATAGTCAAGTCACAGCTTCAAAATCACTGACGAAAGAGACACACCACACACAAGGAACAGGCAATAAAACTTATATACATGCTGACCTTTACATCCACACACTTATACAGCACAGCTGACAGCAGGTATTCTGCCTCTCCTTTAGCCCTAATGTGTTTGGTACATGCATGCGTCAGGGCTTATGAGTCTCAGATACACACTCCTTCTTCAGCACAAAAGACTTGGACTCCCTGAAGCACTTGGAGCAGTATGGGCAAGCATGTCCAGCCACAGGCACTGGTGCTTTCTGCTCAGCTGTACACGCCGCACAGCACTTGGCAACACCCTTGCCACCATTGCCAGTGCCCATGTTGCTCTTCTTGCCCAGTGAGGCATTCCTGAACCTCCTCTGGTCTCCGTTCATCTCCGCAGCTGATCGTTTCTGGCCAATGAAGGCCCCTGCTGGAACCCCAGGGACAACAGAGGCTCCATCCATGGGTTGTGCAGGCAGCATAGCAAGAGTGCGTAGAGCTGGCATTCCCATGGCTGCAGGAGCTGTCTGCATATCAACCTGCATGACGCACGGCAGACTGCAGGACTGACTGCCATGTAAGGAAAATGCAGATGTGGTCAAAGACCTCCCTCACAGAACAGCCATACATCCTTTGTGGGAACTCTTTACAAGTAGCTGCAATGCTTGGCTGATAAATACAAAGCCCCATGATGTCATAGTGCACAGCATTACACCCTCTGCAGATGTGCCCAATGAAAACCTGGCAACACATGTGCTCGGAGACCTGCCCCAGTACATGGATGGGACCACTAGATTGTTGCAGAGCATCAGCATCAATGGCTTGCCAATGGCAGCAGGCCAGCACCCCAAAAGACTTTCAAGCTGAAGGTGTAAGGCCAGTGTCGGCAGCAATCACAGTTGTTACAGGCGTGTGTGCTGACCTGTGAGCCTGGTGAGGAGGGCTGCCACCGCCCTGGCAACCTCTCTGCAATCAGGAGCACCTTTTCAAACACAGCAGTACCTAATTTCCGCAGTGCATGATTGTTTGTGGAGCCATGAGCCAGGGCAGCAGATAAGCCTTACCCTTCCTTAGCTGTGCAATCTGCCGAGACAAATCCTCTAATCGGAGCTCTGGATTGTCGCTTGCAGTGTTTGCTTGTCTTCCTGATGAGCGTTTACCTGCATTTGTTAGGCAGGTACTGTAACTGCTATTACAGCACCATATAAGCAAAAGTATCATATGCCAACAGGCGCGTACTTATAACAGCATCAATTTTGGCTTCCAGTCTTGCAATCTCCTGCGCAATTTCCTGATCAACCACTGCCTTGACGTCAGTTTGACCTGCACTCACACAATGTAGCCATATGCAGGCAATTGCAGACATATGATGTTGTCATGGACATTTATGCTGTTGTTGAGATAGTTTGTATATGGTGCTTGTGCACTTTGCCAAACAGAGGGTGAGCAAGCAGGTGCACTGCCTTGCACAAAAGATCATTTGCTCAGCAGCATGACAAAAAACTGCTAATGACATACCTGACATGACAGCAGCTTGCGCGGGAGTGCCGCTGATGTCAAGAATGCTGCCAGACATGTATGTTGCAAATGTGAAGCCTCTGTCATCTGCTGGTTCCGCTACACCATCTATATCTATACTGCTGAGGGCAAACATGTCCTTTATGGTGGGAATGTGCAGCTGGTTGTTGACTAGCCTAGTGGACCGTTCAATATCCCCATATTTAAGTCTGACCACTGACGCCATCTGAAAGTCTGCACAGGCATACAGCCTTGACCCCACCAAGCTGATGATACTGCGCAGGCTCCTGGTCAAGGCAAGAAGGCAAGCAGGCGTCCTTGAAGCTGTTCCAGGTCACCTGTGCAGTCCCACAGTGTGCTGCTCTCCGTGTACGTTTTGCTGTCCGGAGCGCTTAGCTCGAGCCCTATATGCCGGGAGCAGCCTTCCTGCAGATCCTGCAGTCTGTGTGCACTCGTCCTGCCTTCTTCGGACACCGGGGAGCTCCGATTGTTACAGGCTGTCAGAAACGTGTAGGATACTAGCACTCAGGCTGTCCGTTGACGGCTGCCTTAGAGGCGGTGATGGCACGGTGAGACACAAGTACCGACCAGACGATACACAAGCTAAGGCTAGTCCGAGGTAAGATGCAGAGAACAGATACGAAGCGTCCAAGTGGATGTCATTTGAAAGCAAAACCCTTGTTCGTCAGCTGAGTGCCCCCAGACATCTCGCCAGAGGCGAAGCGGCGGGGTTGGAACAAATCCTAGCGTCAGCACTTTTACATATCCGTTGATAGCCGATGGCACTCTCTCCAAAAAGCAGAAAGCCCTTTTCTCGTGCAAAGGTGACACTTTGAGAACTGTTGTCGCTTCGAAATGCGAAGGCTGTCAAGTCACGTACTAAATTGTTGCAGGGTTCTTCGCGTCGCGAAAGAGGAGCGAAAGGGAGCAGGTAGGTATCACATTCCTGATCAAAGCGCTATTCAGTTCACGTATAACGCTTGTACAGTGCTTGTAGCCCTGACCCTTTGGTGTTTGCAGGAAGGGGTCTGTGTCGACCCATCATCAGCTGCTGTTGCTGCACAAGGTACACAGGTTTGATGTACTGCAATGTTGAGCCATAGATTTGTGTAAGCGTAGCTCCTTTTAAGTTGCACCTGCAAGTGCAGGGTATCAAGAAAGCCAAGCAATTTGAGCTGCGTAAGCTCATCAGAAGACTCAAAGCAGCTGCAGCAGCCTCGATTGCAGGTAACACTGTGTGTTGATTAAGTTGAATGGTCAGCCACACTTCCAACAATATCAGTGACAGCTGCTTTCATGGTCACAGGGTCTGAGTCAACAGCCATCAAACTTGCTGCAGCAACATCCAAGAGGTTGCAGGCTCAATACGACACAACCAAGAATCTCAATACAGAGGTTGTGCTTCAGCAGGTGACACAGACCGTGCGCAGGTCTCTTGTTGAGCCTGCTTGCATTGCATTGTCCAGATAGAGTCATTCCTGTGTCAAAACATTATCTCAGGGGTGCACTGGACACTGGCTGCAGTGCAACTGCAATGCATGCTTGCAGCCTTGCACATGAGCAGCCCGAAGTAAACTGCATTGAAACTTCAATGTGCAGGCTGCATCATGTTGCGGACTGCCCCAGGATGCAGCTGCCCCTGGCCAGCCTTCCAATATGCTTAGCAAGGAGCTACCAGAAGCTTCAGAACAACTGATACAGCTGGCATGCAGCAGACTGCTCTCAGCAACCTGCGTGAAGCAGCAGATACAAGCCATCAAGGATCAAAGTGCAGTTGTGGCCAAAGCACAGCCAACACCATCTGAGGTCAACAGAGCTGCTGCCTTTTCACAACAGGGTCCACAGTCACTGGAGGAATCTGGTACTGGTGAGACAAGCACTGGTCCAACAGCTGGCTCACATGAACGCTACTCACGGGATGCTGCCTTGAGTGACAATGAAGCAGCACAGGATGCAGAAGAGGACCGTCAGATAGCTGATGCTGCAATGGCCAGGCTGCTTGACAGAAGGTATGCATGGCACCATCCTGCATGCCATTGCATCAAGAAGCTCCTAACATGTATACAGCAGTTGCCTATGTACGCTTTTGATTCTTGCATGTTGTTCAGGCTTGTTTGCAGTGATGTTAAGTCACAAGCTAACCTCAACCCCCAGCATGTGTGTGTGTGTGCCATCAGGCTTTTGGCCTTCTTCACGCCATGTGGAGTGATTTTGATACAAGAAGGCATTCATGGCTTGAGAATGCCAACCAAGTGCACCCAGTGTAGGTGATCATGGCCTGTTGCAGGGCAAATGCTACTGAGCAGAGTAGCACCTCTGCCTCTGACAACAATGCAGCTGACTCGTCCCAGCAATCTGACGCATCACATGGCATCACACGCTCGGAAGCTGACTCAGCAGAACCTGGCATGGCGCAGAGTCAGCAATGTGACATCTTCCCAGAAGCTGGTCAGCAGCCTCTGCAGCAAAACAAACGAAAACGCATCACACTAGGAAATGATGACCTTGCAGCGCCTCAGAAGCAAAAAAAGCAAAATCTACTAAAGGCAGGCCAGAAGCCAAAGGAATTGCCAAAGAAAAAGAAGAACAGGCTTGGTCAGCGTGCTCGACAGCAGCTGGGGCGTGCCAAGCAGAGCCAGCAAATGCTGCATGGCCCCTATTTTACACCACCTCTTTTGGTAGGCATCAGTCGCCTGCTCACAAGGCTTCATGACAACCACTCACAGCAAGGCATTGGTGTTGATGGTCTGTTTGGACTGTCAATGCCGCTGCCATACACTGAGCATGTGGGTTCACTTGAAAGCATCACTGTTGACAGCACTAACATATAGAGAGTCAGCAGCAACTACCTGCAGACAGCAAATTATAGCATCGTATGTTGTCTACAGTCAACTGACTGCTTAGGACAGTTTGATGACTCATCAGGCTATTGTCAATCGGGTAAGCAATGCACCAGCTGCCCCCTGACATGATTCCTGTCTTGATGTGCATGCAGAAGCCACATGCAAGACAAGCAGCGCCTGGCATGAAGAGCATACAGGTGAGGGCTCCAGCAGTCAACAGGGTGGAGAGCAAGCCCCCAGCAGCAGGGCCAGTGCATCCTTCCTGGCTAGCTAAACAGAAGCAGAAGCAAGCCTTGCTCACAGCCGCACCGCAGGGCAGCAAAACTGTCTTCAGCGATGATGGTCAAGTCATGGCGTCGTCTGCAGCGCATAGTCCAGCTGCGACACTTCTCAAATCTGCTAGCAAAGCTCCAGCAGCTGCTCTGAAGCCAGCAGCTGCCAGATTGAGCGCTGCAGAAGCAGAGGACATGCATCCATCTTGGATTGCTAAGAGGGTTGCTATGGCAAAGCAGGCTGAACTTGCTAGTGGCTAGAAGGCTAGTAAGATCGTTTTTGATGACTGATTTTGTTAAGGCAGACCTTTCTGAGCCTTGTCAGCTGTGCTCAAGCGCAGCTGACAGATCTGCAGTGATGACAGGCATACACTGTTAGCTGATGTTAGTCATTGATACAAAATCTTGCATGAAGGCAGGGTGGTCAAAAAGAATCATGAACCAAATGAATGCTTGCGTGACAAACGCACCTGATTGAAGCTTTTGCAGAGCTTGCTCACCAATGCATGTGTGCAGTACATCCTGAGGTACTGAGTGTGCATGCTGTCAATCACAGCTGCAACAGCAGCATCCTGACAGCACGTAGGACCGACCACCCTTACTGCCTCGTGCATCTGTTTGTTCACAATCCCATGTGAGAATGTGCTTGCTTGACTGCATTGCCTTGTACTTCTTTGACACAAGCTGAAGTTTATGTCACAAGGTGTTTCACACCACATCTGGTCCATTTCCTATTTCAGCTGTAAAAAGTCACTACACTTCGGCATTTACTCCTGCGTATCAGCCGCAGCCTGAATCTTCGTATTCAAAATTTTGCGTACTTCTTGCTTTCTGTGGCTAGCAAATAGCACAGTCTGACATGCTTCTTCATGACTTTAGGCAACATCCTCTCTAGGACCAAACTGGCCAACCTTCTAACAGCACAGACTAGCATGTCAATTCTTAAGTAAAAATGCATAGAGGATAATCACAAGAGCTGCGAGAGGGTAACACATTCAAGACTTCTTCAATTGACAATGGGTTTACTGCAATTTCTTGACGTAGGGAAAGCATAGACGCTATCAAACATCAACGCGCCATGAACCTCAGACCAAAACGCCAGAATCACTGTTTGCATCTGCTGCTCAGGGGGAACTCTGCAAAGTACACAAGTCATCACTGCATATCTGCTGGGCATGGAACATCATGCAAACTATGCTGTTCTCCACATACCTCACAAGCTTGAGTATCACACCAAAACTGCAGGCAGAACATGGGTGGGATTGTACAATTGGGTCACGACTTCAGGGGCACAGCTTCCATCTACCAGTCTGGGTCAGACATCCAGCAATGGACCTGTCAGCTTCCTGGCAAGTGCCACATAATGCGCTGCAACATTGGTCTGCTGCTCCAGCCCATCGTCACGCTGAGGCTTGTATGACAGATGAACAACAATCGCCTTCCCAACAGCCCCAGAGTGCACCTGTTTCATTTCTGGCAACAACACAGCAATTGACTTTTCATCATCTGGTAAAATCTCCTCTTTGTTTAGGTCACTGCCTTTAAAGATGACGGTGTTGATACTCCATCTTGGATAACCATCAAAGGCATTGAAGTCCCAGGTGCCAAAATCGTACTTGTCCAAGCCACCTTCTTTGTCAATGTTGGCTAAGAAGTTGTAGTGGGAGATGGCAGCACACTCCATGCTGCCAAGTGCACACTTGCCATGCGGGTCGCCGTCCATTGACATAAAAGGGGACCCCTCCAGGAAAGAGGAGTTGCCCAGCACAAATTCCCTGCCCTGCTGTTTATATGTTTGGAGGGCGCCAAGGGAAGCGTGCACATGACTCAACACTGCATCCCGCAAACCACGATCAGGCAGACAGGCAAGGCTGGTTCAGGCATTGGCTGTTGAGCAAGCTTGCTGTGCACAGAAAATAGGCATGCTTTGCCACCTTGATACTGGAGCCTGATGGCATACATGTACACACATTGGAGTTGAAGAGGGACAGGGACAGGAGATGCAGGCACAAGACAGCTCACACAGTGAAGAGGGAGAGAGATCACATTGTAACAGTGACCCTTACACCGTTACCTGGGTGATTGATCACATTTGCCGACACCATCCAGTAACGGTTTTGAAGCTTCTCATGCAGCATAGCCTCAATGGTTCCTCTCCTGATGTACATAATGTCGTCGTCAAATTTGACGTAGTACCTATTGTCTTCCAGCTCTCTGTAAAAGGATGAAAAATTGCCTGCAAGCAAAGAACAGTTTCAAGGTTGGTCTGATGTGTGTTGCTGTTGTCAGATGGCCCCATATAAGCAGCTGCAAGCCCAAGCATTGGCCTCACCACATGAAATAGCAATATAGCACCAGATGTACAGATGAGGCAGGACGCATGAAATGACAACATGTTTGCGAAATGTGCCAACACTTTGTTTGAGCCAATACGGTGACTAAACTGCTCAACATCCACGCAGGATGCCAAACCTTGCAGACATTGCTGCATGTAAGATGCTGTACAGGAAGAATATGGCAATGCAGCATCAATACATGAATGTTGCAATGCAACATCAACACACAGGACATTTGCTGAGGCATGTAGGAGAGGGTGTCCAGGATCTCTTGGCTCAATCTACTGACCAGGAGAAACCTGCCTGAGGTTGCAGCTTTGTAGTACTGAGGCTCACTGGGGAGCAAGGTTTGGTTGAGCCAGTGAATATCTTCAGCATCCTCTGTGTGCACAAACCAAAGCACCTGCACCTCACCATACACTGCTGTCCTGCTGGCACAGGCATGAGAAGATGGAGTGGTAGTTGTGCTTTATAGCAATGTAAATCGATCCTGCCAGAGAATGTTGCAGCAACACTGCTGAATGCTGAAGCAAGGCATGTTGCAAAGTTAGAGACAGTGGGCCAGGACACCTCTTGTAGCAAGCCACCGACTGACACTAGATTCTGTTTCAAGTATTTATCCAGCACCCTGACATGGTGCCTTCTGCCGTAGAAGACGATGGCTGAGAGTGGTACTGAGTTTGGCTTGACAGATCTGGACTGCCAGGCTTGTTGTGTCATGAAACAAGGTGTCTGACTACTCCTAGTCCATCCAGGGGTGGCAAGGAAACAAAAGGCAACCAGACCAACAGTCACCATGGCTGTTACCACACTCACAGATCCCACTTTGTGACCACAACTTGAGATTGTCATTGGAGCTTTGTTGAAAGTGCCGACGATCGCTGCTGTTCGACTATGTCAGAAGGTCCTCAATTGCACGGGCAAATTAGTGTGAGATAGACTGAAGGGTCAGCACTGTGGGCCAACACCTGCATGTTTGCAGCAATAGGAGGACCGTCAGATGGCTCAAAGCTGACAGGACAATGGTGAAAAGTACCTGACCTGCTGCACTCTTAGCGACTGTCAGATTGCAAGAAGCTTGCACTACGATAATAGATTTCAATAGCTTGCGTCATGACTTCACGACCCAGCTCATGAAAGAACTGAACATCATGGCACAGTTTCAGAGCGCCTGTGTTTCACTGCACACTCACAGGTGCAACAAGCTGTTGTCAAAAAAATCTTATAACCCCGCTGCCCAAATCGAACAAAAGAGTGGTGCATAGACGCGAAGCATACGTGGGAGGTGCACACGATGTCCCGCAGTCAGACGGTCAGCTGAAGAGATATGATCTGTCCGCCATAGCCAAGCTAAGACAAGCCTGTACGCGCCAACCTCACCCTTTTGTACACGACACAACAGACTGCTTCAAGTATAAGCGTGGTGTGCGGGAATGTGATGCATGTCCGCTGAGACGCGCTCACCTTCAGAATGTCGACAGGCTCCCCACAGGATGGAGACTGAAACGCCCCAGCACCTGACAAATCTGTACGGCCTGCGGCCAATGCGATGTTGCTTACGAGCACAGCAATTCAAAATTTCCTATTGCGGTAAGACACTAGCGACACGCCTCTCGAATCTGGCAGAAACTGCTCACAATCTGCTCGTTTGACAAAGGCAAGAACTGCGCTACCAGCCCCTCGCATTACTAATCAACAAGCACTGATTGAGTAAAGTACGTTGTGAGGCATGATTCGGAGCAGTCAACGCCAAAATTCGCAGCGCTAGCCAAATCGCAGAGCGATCTAGGCTGAGCGCTGTCCTGTTCCCAGTGTGGCTGCTCAAAGCAGCGCTTAGCGAGACGAAACCTAAGTGTTCAGTGGATTGCATTTGCCATGACAGAGGATTTAACCTTGACCTCTCGGCCTCCAGCGCCCACCTGAAAAACACCAGCACGATTCACTGACCGTGCAGTCCCACGATAAGCACAACAAGCAATGACAGACGTTCAGGCAATCAGGCTGCAAGGGAACCAGCTTTTCAGGTACCAATGATCGAAAGGCAGACCGTCTGAGTGCTTAAAGGCAGACAATCCGGATGAGCATCCTTCTGGCCATGCCCCATACGGACCGAACGTTCTAAATCGCCCACTGTGAATCATCAAGCCCTCGACACTTCGCAAAGCAGTTACATTTGCTGCTGCAGAGCAGCCCAGTATGCTGCTGCAAAAGCCAAGTACAGAGAGTGCTTGCAGCACACGCTCGAAGACTCCAGTCTTGAGCAACCTTTCTGCTGCTCACCTCAAATTGCAAGAATGGAAGCCAGCCCTAGTATGTGCCCAAGCTGTGCTCAGATCTGACCCAGGGCACTTCAAGTGCCTCTGTCGGGCTGGAGTAGCATACATGCACCTGGAGAAATACCATAGTGCATTTGTATCCTTACAAACAGCTACTCAACTGGTGTGATCTGCTGTACTGCACTGCCAGCCTGCAGCACACTTCCAGATGCTGCAACACCTGATGCACCCTTTCAGATGCTGCAACACCTGATGCACCGTGGGTACTTGGACTTGTTTGGCGTTGACAAAGGCAATTAATGATTGAGGCTTCATGAGCCCTAACCCTTGTCCCCATCCTGCTTCTGCTTTCCTCTAGATGAGGTCTACAGTGCAAGTTCTGTGCGAGCTCATAAGAGTTTGGCATGGCAGGAACCAAGGGACCGCATAGCTAAAGTGCACTTGGCACCAGCACAGGAAAGGTTGCAGCAGTCACAAGGGGAGTACACAGCTGAGCAATTATACCTCAGGGAGGATAAAGCAGACTGGAGGTCATTCTCCAGCTACACCAGCCCTAAACTTAGCATCAAGCATACCCAAGGTCAGCGCATGGTACAAGCTGCACTCTGGCACATGCCCTGTGGCAACGTTAAAATCTGCTTTTGCAATTTGAGCAATCTCACTGTGTGTATGCAGCCTGCTACAATGGCATCAACA
>JAABUW010010762.1_pt1 | contig 10097 bp, 4 predicted proteins | sample 5560081 | NCBI WGS metagenome assembly JAABUW01 (sample SAMN10711882, study PRJNA513363) | rock metagenome | isolation source: Antarctica rocks | place: Antarctica: Victoria Land, Knobhead sud | reverse complement strand
GTTTCAGTGCGGAGGCATTGACGAAAACGCGAATCGTGCGTATACTGCATGTTTGCGGATGCCTGCGACGGTGCGATCGGCGTCAGACATAAGGTCGAGGTATATTGCCAAATCGAACGACGGTCGATGAGCGATACTGGGTAGGGGAAACCTCGCCCTTCTGGTGTCTCATCAATTCTCCAGTTGTTCCCTCGCAACAGGTGAGCGGGTTGCCGGCCTCATGGGTCGCGGAGCCGAATGGGCGCGCGTTCATTGCGCGAGCATCGGTGTCGCGCCCCTAGTGGTGTCGCGGCTCATCTCCGCATCGACAATGACCACCGCATGTCTTTCGGGTCTTTCTATCACGCAAGGGGGAAATGGCGCATGGCGATTGAGGTACAAACTTCCCCACAGGGTACGATCCCTTATCCGGAACGCCGCTCGTTCGGCAAGATTCCGGCGGTATTGGAGATGCCGCAGCTCGTCCAAATCCAGCTCGATTCCTTTCGCTGGTTCCTCGACGAGGGGATGCGCGAGTTGCTCGCCGAGATCTCCCCGATCACTGATTTCACCGGCAAGAGCATGGAGTTGTCCTTCCTCGATTTCGAGTTCGGTGAGGCGCGCTACACGGAGGCGGAGTGCCGCGAGCGCGACATGACGTATTCTGTGCCGCTCCGCGTCAAGACGCGCCTCCTCATCAAGGAGACCGGCGAGATCAAGGACTCCGAGATTTTCATGGGCGACTTCCCGATGATGACGCGCGACGGCACGTTCATCATCAATGGCGCGGAGCGCGTCGTCGTGTCGCAGCTCGTCCGCTCGCCGGGCATCTATTTCACCGACACGGAGGACCCCTCGACGGGCCGCCGGTTGTACGCGGCGAAGTTGATCCCGAACCGTGGCGCGTGGCTGGAGTTCGAGACCTCGAACCGGGACATCCTCTCGGTCAAGGTGGACCGCAAGCGGCGCATGCCCGTCACGATCCTCCTGCGCGCCCTTGGCTATGGGACGGACGAGCAGTTGCTCGACCTCTTCAAGGAGATCGACACCCACGAGCAGCACCGGTACATCGCCGCGACGCTCGACAAGGAGCCGATGAAGGGGACGACGGATGAGAAGAAGGGGCGCGACGAGGCGCTGCTGGAACTCTACAAGCGCATCCGCCCCGGCGACCCGCCGACGCGCGAAAACGCCGAGAACCTGCTGAAGAACCTCTTCTTCTACGCGCGCCGGTACGACCTCGCGAAGGTGGGGCGGTATAAGCTAAACAAGCGGCTCGGCGAGGACCCGACGAATGATACGCGCGTCTTGACGCACGAGGACATCATCAAGATCGTCGAGACGATGATTCGCCTGAACAACGGCGAGGGCGAGCCGGACGACATCGACCATCTGGGCAACCGCCGCATCCGCGCGGTCGGTGAATTGATCCAGATGCAGGTGCGCGCCGGTCTCGCGCGGATGGAGCGCGTCGTCAAGGAGCGCATGACGATCCAGGACCCGGAGACGGCGACCGCGAACGCGCTCATCAACATCCGGCCCGTGATGGCGTCCGTCCGGGAGTTCTTCGGCGGCTCCCAGCTCTCGCAGTTCATGGACCAGACGAACCCGCTCGCGGAATTGACGAACAAGCGACGCCTCTCCGCGCTCGGCCCCGGCGGCCTCAGCCGCGACCGCGCTGGGTTCGACGTGCGCGACGTGCATCACTCCCACTACGGCCGCATCTGCCCGATTGAAACGCCGGAAGGACCGAACATCGGTCTGATCGGCTCATTGGCGACCTTCGGGCGCATCAACCAGTACGGCTTCATCGAGACGCCATACCGCCGCGTGCTCCGCGTGCTGGACTTGCAGCGCGACGGCGACCGCCTCGAAGGGCAGATGCTCGCCGAGCGTGTCGTTGACCCGGATTCGTCGAAGGAGATTGCCGCCTCCGGCACGGTGGTGGACGCGAAGCTGGCGGGGCGCATTCGCAAGACCGCGCTCCGCACTGTCCGCATCAAGCCGTTCGTGACGAGCGAAATCGAGTACCTCTCCGCCGATGTGGAGGAGGACTTCACCATCGCGCAGGCCAACGCGGCGCTGACGGAGGACAACCACTTCGCGGACGAGCGGGTTTCCGCCCGCCACGGCTCGCGCATCATGATTGAGATGGTGGACCGGATCGACTACATGGACGTGTCGCCGAAGCAGGTCGTCTCCGTGGCGACGGCGCTCATCCCGTTCCTTGAGCACGACGACGCCAACCGCGCCCTGATGGGCGCGAACATGCAGCGGCAGGCGGTGCCGCTCCTGCGGCCGCAGGCGCCGGTCGTCGGCACCGGCATCGAGTATCAGACGGCGCGCGACAGCGGCCAGGTCGTCGTGGCGCGGGAGAACGGCGTTGTGACGGCGCTGGACGGGCGACGCATCGTCACGCGCGATGACGACGGCGTGGAGCACATCTACCCACTCCACAAGTTCCGCCGCTCCAACCAGGATACCTGCATCAACCAGCGGCCCATCGTCCACATCGGCGATGGCGTCGTGCCGGGGCAGATCATCGCGGACTCGTCCTCGACGGAGAATGGCGAACTTGCCCTCGGCCAGAATGTGCTCGTCGCATTCATGCCGTGGGAGGGTGGCAACTTCGAGGATGCGATCCTCGTCTCGCAGCGGCTCGTGCAGGAGGACTACTTCACGTCCATCCACATCGAGAAGTACGAGTGCGAGGCGCGGGACACGAAGCTCGGCCCCGAGGAGATCACGCGGGACATCCCGAACGTCGGTGAAGACAGCCTCGCGGACCTCGACGAGCGCGGCATCATCCGCGTCGGCGCGGAGGTGCGACCGAACGACATCCTCGTCGGCAAGGTGACGCCACGCGGCGAGACCGATCTTTCCGCCGAGGAGCGTCTCTTGCGCGCGATCTTCGGTGAGAAGGCGCGCGATGTGAAGGACACAAGCCTGCGCGTGCCGCATGGTGCGCGGGGCACGATCATTGATGTCAAGGAATACTCGCGCGAGAACAACGACGAACTGCCCGCCGGGGTCAACCAGATGGTGCGTGTGATGATCGCGCAGCGTCGGAAGATCTCCGAGGGCGACAAGATGGCCGGCCGCCACGGCAACAAGGGTGTCATCTCGCGCATCCTGCCAATCGAGGACATGCCGTACCTGCCGGATGGCCGGTCGGTGGACATCATCCTCAACCCAATCGGCGTGCCATCCCGCATGAACCTCGGCCAGTTGCTCGAAACACACCTTGGCTGGGCGGCGCGCGAACTCGGCTTCCGCGTCGCGACGCCCGTCTTCGACGGCGCGCGTGAGTCGGAGATCGAGGCGCTGCTGGCGGAGGCCGGGTTGCCGATTGATGGCAAGGTGGACCTCTACGACGGGCGCACGGGCGAGCGATTCGACCGCCCGGTGACGGTCGGCATCATCTACATGCTGAAACTGGCCCACCTCGTGGAGGACAAGATTCACGCGCGCTCCACCGGCCCGTACTCGCTCGTCACGCAGCAGCCGCTGGGCGGCAAGGCGCAGTTCGGGGGCCAGCGGTTCGGCGAGATGGAAGTCTGGGCGCTGGAAGCGTACGGCGCGGCGCATATCCTTCAGGAGATGATCACCGTCAAGTCGGACGATGTCGTCGGGCGTGTGAAGACGTACGAGGCGATCGTCAAGGGTGAGGAGATCCGCGACGCGGGTGTGCCGGAGTCCTTCAAGGTGCTCGTGAAGGAGTTGCGGTCGCTCGGTCTTTCCGTCGAAGTGATCAATGAAGACGACGAGGCGGTGGAGTTCACCGAGGATACCTCATCGGATATCCTCTCCACGCTCGACAATATCAATATGCGCGGCTTCGAGACGCGCGAGTGAAGAGAGTGAGCAGTGGGCAGTGGGCGGTGAGCAGTTGAAAGCGGAAGGCGCTACGCGCCGTTTTTCTACTCACTGCCTACTGTTCACTGCTCACCGCCCACTGCCCACTGCTGTTAGGGGGAAAACAAATGTTTGATGTCAATAACTTCGACGCCATCCGCATCAGCCTCGCCTCGCCGGAAGCGATCAAGAGCTGGTCATACGGTGAAGTGACCAAGCCGGAGACGATCAACTACCGGACGCTCCGCCCGGAGTTCGGCGGGCTCTTCTGCGAGCGCATCTTCGGCCCGCAGAAGGATTGGGAGTGCGCGTGCGGCAAGTACAAGCGCATCCGGTTCAAGGGCGTCATCTGCGACAAGTGCGGCGTGGAAGTCACCCGCGCGAAGGTGCGCCGCGAGCGGATGGGCCACATCGAACTCGCCGCGCCCGTCAGCCACATCTGGTACGTGAAGGGCACGCCGAGCCGGTTGGGCCTGCTGCTCGACATCTCGCCGCGCAACCTGGAGCGTGTGCTCTACTTCGCGGCGTACATCGTCACGAGCGTCGATACCGAGGCGCGCAATCAGCTCGTCGCGGATATCTACGCGGAACTGGAAGAGACGAAGACGGAACTGCGCCGTGATGCCGAGGACAAGATCGGCGTCATCACCGGCGAGCGCGATGCGGACCTTTCGAATCTCGCGGGCGGACACTCCGGCCTCGTGCGGGACATTGAAACGCGCCTGAAGAACGACATCGCCGCAGTTGAGAAGGACTACGAGACGATCCACGACGAACTCGAGCAACTCATGGGCGAGGGCGCGACGGAGGCCGTCGAGTTCCTCGGTCAGGTGATTGTCCAGGTGGGCGAGGCGATCAATGAGGACCGCCTGCTCGCCCTCGGCGAGGTGCGGGACGCGCGGATCGAGGAATTGCAGGCGCAGGCCGAGCGCGACAAGGGATCGAGCCAGGCGCTCTCCGGCGCGGAGGCCGATCAGAACAAATTCGAGGCGGACGAGCGGACGAAGAAGATTGTCGGTGAGGCCGAGGCGCGCATCACCGAGGAGCAGTCCCAGGCGGACGAGATCATCCGTGAGATCGAGGTGTTGCAGCCGATGCAGATCATCGCGGAGTCGCAGTACCGCGACCTGCAGGAGATCGCCCCTGATATCTTCCATGCCGGCATGGGCGCGGAGGCGATCTACGACATCGTCGTCAAGACCGATCTGGAGAAGATGGCGACGCAACTGCGCGACGACATCGAGACGACGAGCGGCCTGAAGCGCAAGAAGGCAATGAAGCGTCTGCGCGTCGTCGAGGCGCTCCGCAAGAGCGGCAACCGCCCCGAATGGATGATCTTCACCGTGCTGCCGGTCATCCCCCCGGACCTGCGCCCGATGGTGCAGTTGGACGGTGGACGGTTCGCGACCTCCGACCTGAACGACCTCTACCGCCGCGTCATCAACCGGAACAACCGCCTCAAGCGGCTGCTGGAGTTGCAGGCGCCGGAGATCATCGTCCGCAACGAGAAGCGGATGTTGCAGGAGGCCGTGGACGCGCTGATCGACAACGGGCGGCGTGGGCGCGTCGTTTCCGGCAGCGGCAAGCACAAGTTGAAGAGCCTGTCGGACATGCTCAAGGGCAAGCAGGGCCGGTTCCGCCAGAACCTGCTCGGCAAGCGCGTGGACTACTCCGGTCGTTCCGTGATCGTCGTCGGGCCGGACCTGAAATTGCATCAGTGCGGCCTGCCGAAGCGGATGGCGCTCGAACTCTTCAAGCCGTTCGTCATGCGGCGGCTCGTCGAGCGCGGGCACGCGCACAACATCAAGGCGGCGAAGCGCATCGTCGAGCGCGTCGAGCCGAAGGTCTGGGATGTCCTCGAAGAGGTTATCCAGGACTACCTCGTGCTCCTGAACCGCGCCCCGACCCTACACCGCCTCGGCATCCAGGCCTTCGAGGTCAAGCTGGTTGAGGGGAGCGCCATTCAGATTCACCCGATGGTGACGAGCGCGTACAACGCCGACTTCGACGGCGACCAGATGGCCGTGCACGTCCCGCTCTCCCGCGAGGCGCAGAAGGAGGCGCGGGAGCGGATGCTCTCGATCCACAACCTGCTGAAGCCCTCCGATGGCGAGCCAATCGTCACGCCGACGCTGGAGATGGTGCTCGGCTGCTACTACATCACCTTGCCGCACGATGGCGTGCAGGGGGAAGGGAAGATTTTCTCCAACCCGGAGGAAGTGATCCTCGCCTACAACATGGGCATGGTCGATGTGCAGGCGAAGGTGCGCGTCCGGGTGCCGTACAAGGTGCCGACCGCGCCAATCGGTGAGATGACCGAGCAGATCATCGAGACGACGCCGGGCTGCGTCATCTTCAACGAGGAACTGCCGCCGAGCATCCGCTTCTGGAACGAGCCGATGGACCGGAAGGCGCTCCGTCGCCTGATGGCCGAGTGCTACCGCGACTTCACGGACGAGGCGAATGAGAAGGTCGCCGCCGGGAAGTTGACGGTGATGGCCGCCCGCGAGGAGGCGGCGCGCAAGACGGCGCAGGTCGCGGACAAGATCAAGCGGCTCGGCTTCCGCTTCGGGACGCGCAGCGGCATGACAATCTCCGTCTCGGACATCTCGATCCCGGCCGAGAAGGAGCAGATCATCCTCGACGCCGACGTGCACGCCGGTGAGTTCGAGCGAGACTATCGCCGCGGCCTCATCACGGATAATGAGCGGTACCGAGAGGTTGTCAACATCTGGACGAACGCCCGTGAGGAAGTGAAGCGTGCGGTGGAGAAGAATCTCGATCTGCACAACCCGCTCTCGATGATGGCCGGGTCCGGCGCGAAGGGCAACATCACGCAGATCGCCCAGATGGCCGGGATGCGCGGCCTCGTCTCCGACCCGCAGGGGAAGGTGATCGACCTGCCGATCCGCTCGAACTTCCGCGAGGGGATGACGGTGTTGGAATACTTCGCCTCCACGCACGGCGCGCGCAAGGGCCTCGCGGACACCGCGCTGCGCACGGCGGACTCCGGCTACCTGACCCGCCGCCTCTGCGACGTGGCACAGGAAGTGATCATCATGGAGGAGGACTGCGGCACGCAGGCGGGCATCTGGGTCGCGCGCTCCGATACGCCGGACGATCTCTCGCTCTTCGAGAGCCGGTTGGTTGGCCGTGTGATCGGCGCGGACATCGCGGACGCGGAGGGCAACGTCGTCATGCATCGCAACGATGTGCTCGATGAGGAATCGGCGAAGGTGGTTGGCGCGTTGCAGGATCGCGTCTTCCTCCGGTCGGTGCTCGTCTGCGAGACGACCCACGGTGTCTGCCGCAACTGCTACGGGCGGGACCTCGCCACAGGCAAGCGGATCGAACTGGGCGAGGCGGTCGGCATCGTCGCCGCGCAGGCGATTGGCGAGCCGGGCACGCAACTCACGATGCGCACCTTCCACACTGGTGGTGTGGCGGGCGACGACATCACGAGCGGTCTGCCCCGCGTCGAGGAATTGTTCGAGGCGCGCGTCCCGAAGGGGCAGGCAATCCTCGCGGAGATCGACGGCGTGGTGGACATCACCTCGGAGGATCAGGTGCGGAAGGTGGTCGTCACCGGCACCGATGTCTTCTCGCAGGGTCTGGTCGTGCCGGAGAACTTCAATGTCATCGTCGGGGGTGGCGACAAGGTTGCAGAGGGTCAGGTTCTCGCGGAGTCCAACGTCGAGGGCGACGCGCGACGGATTGTCGCACCGGCGGACGGCGTTGTGACGGTCGAGTCGGGCCGGTTGACGGTGCGGGAGGAAGCGCCCACGCGGGAGTACATCATCCCGTTCGGCGCGAACATCCGCGTCGCCGATGGCGAGACGATCACGTCGGGCACGCAACTGACTGACGGCCCGAAGAACCCACAGGAAATCCTGAGCATCCTGGGCCGCGACGCCGTGCAGCGATACCTCGTGGACGAAGTGCTGCGGGTCTATCGGTCGCAGGGTGTGAACACGAACGAGAAGCACATCGAGGTGATCGTCCGGCAGATGCTCCGCAAGGTGCACATCGAGAATGCTGGCGACACAGACCTCCTGCCGGACGACCTCGTGGACCGCGTCACCTTCGAGGAGACGAACCGCGAGGCGCTGGCGCAGGGCGGTGAGCCGGCGACGGCGCAGCCGGTCCTGCTCGGTGTGACGAAGGCGAGCTTGACGACGGACAGCTTCCTCTCCGCCGCCTCCTTCCAGGAGACGACGCGGGTGCTGACCGAGGCCGCGATCAATGGCCGGATCGACCGGCTGCGCGGCCTGAAGGAGAACGTCATCATCGGCAAGTTGATCCCTGCGGGGTCGGGCTTCACTGCCCGCTATGACCCGCAGGCGGAGGCCCCGTTGGCGACGCTCTCCCGCGATCTCGGCCTCGACGATGAGGACACTCGCTCGCTAATGGGCGACGATGACGCCCTGACGGCGGCGACCCTCGCCGCGATGGAGCGGGAGCGCGACGCGATGGGCCTCGCCGGCGACTTCGGCGGCGAGGACGAAGCGTTCGAGCCGGACTTCGAGGACGCGCTCGCCACGGACGATGTCGCGGACGATGACGACTAAGGGTAATCGCCAGTAGTCGTTAGACAGCAAATCAGAGAGCCGCCGGAGAGCAATGCTCCGGCGGCTCTTTCTTTTGTGATGCGTCTCTTTACGCGGTGCACGACACTTATGGTATAGTTCTTGACAGGGTAAGATACGTCAATTTTGCGATGATCTGTGCACCGCACACATCCGTAGAACAGGGCGTGCCGAGGAGAATGTGCAGCGCGAGGAGTGCTGCCGGATGGAAAGAAGGAGTAGGTCATGGTCATTGCGTACGCGCCGTTCTTCAAGAACGACCTCGAAGTCCTAAATTATGCCCTGACGCTTGAGCATCTCGAGGACTATTTCTATCGCACCGTCAACGCCTCCGGGAAACTCCAGGGGAACGCGGCGAAGTATCTGGCGATCATCGGCGCGCATGAGAAGGCGCACGTCGATGCGCTGACCGCCGCGATCAAGCAGGCGGGCGGCAATCCGGTCGCCGAACTGCCGAAGTATAATTTCAGTTCGCTGGGCGACATCAACACGCAGGACGGTATCCTGAAGATCGCCAGCGTCCTGGAGCCGACGGGTGTGAAAGCCTACGACGGTGCGGCGCGCGAGATTCAGGACAAGAAGATTCTTGCGGTCGCCGGGCAGATCGTCCAGGTTGAGGCGCGGCACGCGGCGGTGATTCGCGCGCTCATCAACCCGAACGCCAGCCCGGTGCCGAATGCTTTCGAGAGCAAGGCGACGCCGCAGGAGATTATCGCCGCGATTACGCCAATCATCAGTTAGGTCACGCGCCTGCCACGGGCGTTGATGCGCGCGGCCTGCGCGCCATGAAGGAGCGATACGGATGGTGAATGCACTCGATCAGATGATGCGCACGGCAATGGCGCAGCGGTTCTCGCGGCGGGGGTTCTTCAAGGGGCCAGTCGTCGTCGGCGCGGGCGCCCTGGCATTCAGCGCGTTCGGTGGAGGCCTCGGCACGCTCAGCGTCGCCGCCGGCCCGCTCGACAGCGATGTGGAGATCCTCAACTACGCCCTGACTCTGGAGCACCTCGAGGCGGCGGCCTACAAGGCGGTCAACGGCATGGGCGTCCTCTCTGGGCGCGCGGCGACCTACTTCCAGTCGTTCGGCCAACACGAGGCGGCGCACGTCGCGGCGATCATCGCGACGATTCAGAAGCTGGGCGGCACGCCGGTGCAGCCCGCGCAGTACAACTTCTCCAGCGTGCCGAAGGACGCGGCGGGGATCGTGGCGTTCTTCCAGAACGTCGAGTCGGTGGGGGCGAGCGCATACCTGGGGGCAGCGCCGTCGATCAAGAACTTCGATGTGCTGGAGGCGGCGCTGTCGATCCACGCGGTGGAGGCGGAGCACGCGGCGGCGCTTGCCGATCTGGTCTCACCGGGGAGCGACCTGTTCGCGCCGGAGGCATTCGCGACGCCGCGGACACCGGCGCAGGTGATGCAGATCGTCGCGCCGTTCTTCGCGGTGGGCGCGCCGGCACCGGCGCCGAGCCAGCCGAGCGCGCCGAGCGCGCCGCCGCGCACGGGTGATGGCGGCGAGGCCGCCTACGTGCGGCGGTTGGGCGACGGGTAAGGGCGCGAGCGACCATTGATGGGGTTCATCGGTTGAAGAGCGCGGGGGCCGTGGAGCGATTCGTTCCACGGCCCTTTTACTTTTTACTCGTTACTCCACCGCGCCCGGTCCGCGCACGAATTGACCGG
>JAABUW010010758.1_pt1 | contig 10100 bp, 8 predicted proteins | sample 5560081 | NCBI WGS metagenome assembly JAABUW01 (sample SAMN10711882, study PRJNA513363) | rock metagenome | isolation source: Antarctica rocks | place: Antarctica: Victoria Land, Knobhead sud | reverse complement strand
CTGCCACGTATCCTTTAGCTGCCACAAAATACTGCCACTTTGTATGCACAACTTTGATGGCAGCAGTGAAATTATCATGCACTATTGGAATTGACTGTGCACAAGAGCAAGGCTTGAGCATCATGGAGAATCAAGGACTGCTGTGAATGCATGAAAACCAGCAAACCAGAGTAGGGGATATTCACAATATTATTCAGTACTTCAGAAAGAGTTGTTTTCCTTGTTGATCGTGTCGAAAAGACACGACCCCAGGGGGTAGCTCCTATAGGAGGAACCCCCTGGACCACCAGTTGCAAGTCCGAGCCCCTAGTTCCTCCCCTTAGGAGGTCGGTGGGTGAGCCAGCGCACCGTCTCACCTAAACACCTGTCCACTAGTTCCTTGCCCTTCCGAGGAAGACAGACTGAGTTAGTCTGCCTTCGTGCTTCGATCCTGAGGACGGTCTATTCTTGAGGGCTGGCGGGAAACAGCCAAGACCGGCAAGTATGGGCCAAAACCCTAGGGCCCAGGAAGCCAAGCCTGGACTCGTCGATCAGGCAAGGTTTTGACCGCATCGACCAGGTTGTGCGGCATTGCCAGCATCAAATGCCAAAGCTTGTCGCGACAAGCGCCGATCAGCTGGTTTGCATTTATGTCGTGGCCCTGTGTGTCATTTTATACGCTGATCAACCTGCCCACATCCGCACGAGTCTTAAACTGCCCTGTGGATTTTACCAACTTTGACCGTGCGCCTGCGATGTGTCAGCATGCTTAACAAGCTTTGCACCTTTTATTGACGGCATCAGAGAACCTTGTTCAAGCTGACAACTAATCAGGACCTGGGTCCAACTTGCTTGTGACCAAGTGGTCACAACCACACCATAACTTTCACTGGTGTAATTAGGTCACCTTGACAGTAAAGAATGGCTGGGCTTTGTCACGATCAGATTGTGAACTTATGCATTTGCAAGCTTATTCCCTGATAGCTGTGCAAAGACATCAGCTCAAGCTACCGCTTCCAAGCTACACCTTTCAAGCTACACTGCCATTCTATGCAAGTAGGTGCCTTTTCAGCACTTCAAGGAGCTCGTAATACACACATACTAGTTGTGAAGCATGACACTATGATCAATAGGTACTTTGCCTAACTCTAGATCCGATCTTTCAGTCCGGTCTTCTGCCGTTTGCTGTTTGAGGGGCCAGCATCTGTGCTATCAGCGGCGCGTCTCTTCCTACTGTTAGCCTCATCATCATCCTCATCACTGGATGAAGATGAGGATGAAGATGAAGAGGAACTGCTGCTGGAAGAAGATGAGCTACTGCTGGAAGAGGAAGACGTTCCTGACTGGTCATCACCACAGCTTGCCAGCTTTGAAACCACACTTGCCAAATCAGGACGCTGTTGCTTCAGGACAGATAACCACTTGGCAGACATCTTTGGCCGGCCCTTGCTTGTGTGCTTCCATACCTGCAAGCAGCTGAAGACTTGGCGGCTCACATCTGCAATGCCACAATCTGCACCTTCTGTGCCCTGTGTGCAAGCAGGCTTGAAGCATGTTGAATATGAACCGTAGCAGAAAAGTCTGTTGGGTCATACAAAATGATACACCTTGACAAAACAAAAGCAAAAACGGGCGCTTGCATTGTCGCAAACTGTGGAGCAGGTAAAATAACCAGCCAAGCAATGTTGTTTCTCAACCCCATTGCCATATATGAGATCAGCAACAGGCAGCATACAACAGATAATGGCAAGTCACACAACTACCAAACTGCCTAAACAGCAACACGTACCTTGGGAAAGTTGGCAGTGCTGGCGTAGTTATGGGTGACTGCAGTAGTAAGATCTAGGTTGAGCACTGTATGCCACCAACCGCCCGGCACATAAACAGTCTCACCAGGACCCTACAAACAAAGGTAAGGGCAATGTTAGTAAGCTTCAATGGCGAAGCCCAAAGACCAGCTGTTAAGTTTGTCAGATGGCAGGCATGACTACTACAACCCAACCAGCACACACATAATCACCACTGCTTCCACAAGTCGTCCATTGGCGCAATTGTGGACCAATGCTCCTGCTGTGCTGACAGGCGGACATGCACAAGCCAACTGACAGCCTCTGTGTTTGATCTCCATATAGCTTGAGCATTACATGACACCACAAGCAACTCATGTACAGAAAGACAATCGCCTGAATCATGTCAATGCGGCTGGTTGCAAAGTATACACAAACCAGCTGACAGCTCCGCTTCCCAGACCACACAGCTGAATACACCTCGCAATCGACTGGTAATCACAAAAACAGGAAGTCGCACCTGGATGATATCAATCGGCTTAGTGGTTGGCCAATCCTCTCTCTGTGTCAAGGGATACACGTGTGTAAACCAGCTGACGGCTTCCCTCTCTAGGCCAGGCAGTTTGGGCAGCACATGGTGGCGCTGAGTGCCTGGGGGAAACAGCGCCCAGCGCTTGTGACCTGATATCAGAGCGTTCCATGCGCTTGTGGCTAAGGGGTCTACATGCAGGCCACTGCCACTTCGCGCAGGTCCCATCACGATCCATCTGTAGCACGCAACATATGTGTTGTGCATGTCTTCTGTGTGGCTGTATGCCTTTTGTATGGCTGTGACTTGTGTGTGGCTGCATGTCCTGGTTGTACCTCCAGCATGTGTGGCTGCACAGCACATGATCAGTCATGCTCTGCATGCAGACTGAACAATGTCCGAAGCCTTGGCACAAACGTGGGCAGTGTTCAAACCAGGCAAATGTTGCATTGCAGCAGTCATGTCTCAGGTCATCTCCATGCAGGCACTCTCACTCTGCCAAATCTGCCGTTGCTCAGGAGAAAGCCCCAAGAAGCGCGGCTCACCGGTAAGGCGGCCTGCGACGATCGCCAGCTAACTGCATAAGATCCTCTCTGAACCATTCAGGGATGGAGTAGTCCCCGAGCAGGTCCTTGCTGCCATCCCGGTCCCCAAATGTGCCATCAAAGATGTACATGGGGGAGTCATCCTGCATGTGCTTTGCGTCTTGCAGGTAGCCTAGGAAGTGCTTCAGCTTCAGTCTGACTGCATATCCTTCATCATCAGCTCCAACCTGCAGCACAATGCTGCCTTTGAAAGGTCGGATAAACACAAAATTGTCAAATCTAGCGGTAGCCCAAGCAGTCCAACTCTGCCCAACTGCACAGCTGAGTTTATCTCCAGCCCACAAAGCATGTGTCTTTGCTGTTTATGGCAACATGTATGTCATGCAGGGCATGCAGCATTGCAGATGCACAAAGTATAGCTGTTTACTGCGCTGAAGCAATGCACACCATACGCACAGGCGCATATTGTTCTTGCAGCCAGCAAGCCATGTGCCAAATACTGATTTGTAATACAAGATACAACCTGCGACATTTGTGCATGCTGCAGTGTCCAGCAATTGCCTAGGTGGGAGCGTTACCCTAGCCTGGATGCATGACACTTAGCTCAGGTGTTGTGTGAAAACCATCTTCAGCTGTTACATACTGTGCAACAACTAATAGCCAATTTTGCAGGGATACAGCACTGATTGATGTCACCAGGTGTTTGCACTTGAGTTTGTATCTCCAATCTGTGCAGACATGAGACATGCAAGCTCCTGCCCATGCAGCTCTGTGATGACTTTGATGCAGCTCAGCTGAATTTTTGCACAAATTAGCTTGCACACCCAATCTGTGCAAGAATTCAGTCTGCTGCCCAGCGTCATACAGACCATACCTTGAACTTGTGGCTCCCAAAGCGCCTTGAAAGGTCTGCCTGGTTCCACAGCTGCTGTGCTTTCCAGCTTTCTTGCAAGCCAGTGATGACCACTGGGATGCGCGGCTTCTCATACAGCTCAACAAATGACTCATATGACATCCTCTGCAGAGTACAAAGTATAGTTCACACACATTGAATGCAGTGACGTTTCTCAAACACATGAATAGAGACACTGTGTGACATCCAGATCAGAGAGCACACTGCGTACAACTATCGGAATGCAGGCCTTTTCATGCAGCTCGACCAGTAACATGAAGGCTGTCACATATAGTGAATACGCTACCCAGGCAAACAAGGGCTTACAAATTTGTGCTGTATGGTTTGAACTCAATCTTCCACACATGACGTGCATTTTCCAGGCCGCTTTTTCTCACATATTGTGATACAAGACATGCAACATTCAGCATGAGCGTCAGGACATATTCCATGCACATTGTGAGCTATAGAGCATAGATCAAGGCAAAGCTTGGTAGAAAAGGGCATGCTTACGTGCACAGGCTGTCAATGGCAACCTTTGCAAATTAGCACTCACCCTGCTGTCAATTCTAGAAACTGTGTCTCTGATGCCAGCCTGTGAACAGATGTCTGTCTTGGCATAGCCATGCTTCTGCCTGCATGTAGAATGAGTTGTCCATGGTACCACACCATATTGCAAGCAAGCTGAATGCATGCTGCTGACTACAGACAGGTTTCTTCAAAAGATTTGCAAAGTTGTTGCAGGCTTACCAGTCACCCTGTGAAACGCTCAGCTCGCTTCGGGAGGCGCGCTTGGCAGCCAGAATCTTGCGCTCCTGCCATCTGCAGCAAGTATTATGAAGACCCAATTACTGTTCTGATTAAGTATGGAGCTACCTAGGATCTCCAATACTTCTTGAACCAAGATGACTGCTTGACATGTGCGGCACTCCGTTTGCGCTGAAAAGAGAGTGCTCACTGTAGCAAGTCTTGCTGCTGATCGACCACGATCGCGCCAGGATTATGCGATGTGCCTGGCAGTGGTACTTCAGAGCTAGGTTCAGCAAGACAGCTCTTGTCCGGAGCTTGCTGATGTGTAGAGGTGAGGGTTGCGAAGTGGTGATCGCTGGGGGACATAAACTGCCGCCCAAGCTTGTGCTGCACCGCTTTGACGGGGGTCTTTGTGCTGCTGTATTGCAAAGTCTGCAGTCTGCCGTCGATGACTGAGTGTGTGCGGCTGATCGTGTTTCTTTTTATTGAGAAGTTACAGTAAAAACGAGCAGATGCCACTGAGTTCCTACAGTAGTCCTCGAGTGTCGAGACAAAGTCGCCACCCTCGTGGCGCAAAACAAGAGCTGGTCAGGATGGAGGTCTGCTTTTGAACGCAGGAGACTAAACGGCGCAAGAGATGAACCGGCGCACACAGGCAGTGGGTCTGCACTTCAGAAGGCTTTACAATGAAGTCGGAAGCGCGATCACGAGGGAAGTTCAGCAGGCTATGCAGGAAACAAGCAGGTGCAGTGCATCAACTTGTGCTGTGCGTGCTCAGCAATTTTGCTGTGGGTACTTTAGGTGCTGCACTGTTGCTGTGCAGCAACTTGGCCAGGCTCTGTGCTTCCACACAACAAAACGCTGAATAACGATGATCAGTAGGTGTGATGCTGCTCTATACATTTTGGCTGGGTCAGGTGAGTACAGCACAATCTTATGTCATGCCTGCACTGTCTTGTACTTTGCAACGTTTCACAAGACATGAGCAGAGCAGAGCAGCCATGGCAACCGTGACAGGAGCAGCATCAGGCAGCAGCGCATGGTAGCAGTCTGTACATCACAATGCAACAGGGAGTGCAGTCTGGTTGGCCTAAGGTGAGAGCAGAACACATGTTGTGCTTACGCTTGTGGCCAGCCGCCAGGATTGTCAGCCTGGATCTGACAGTCAGCGACAGACGCTATGAACGTTTCTTGGCTGCTTAGAACTCCTGCAGGGGTTAGTTTGCTGCGCAGCTGAAGCCTACTCATCTATGGCCATCGTGCCTACAATCAATGACACATAACCTGGTCACTTAGCAGTCCAAATTTCAAACAAGTTATAATCTGACATGATGATTTGGCATGTAGAGAACAGCAACAGCTTTTCACATGCCTGGCCTCTGTGCAGAGGCAGCACATGAAATTGCTTCAGCATTTCTGGTTGTTTCTGTCAGTGCAACAAGGTCTATGAAAGATGGTAACACTGACTCAGTGAGTCGAAGTTGCAAATCTAGACACAGTGACATCAATTTAAACCTGCTGTGTCTCAAGACACCTTCTCCCCCCCCCCCCTTCCGGGGTGAGGGTTGGGGGGAAAGGTGTCATTGAGATGTCCTGTACAAATTTGCACACGAATTTAGCATGTTTCAGAACTGTCTGCAGCTGTGTTCACTTCGATCAGGACGTGGTGAACATCTATTTGACCAGCAAAATGGCTTAAAGCCGTAGACCATGCAGTGCTCAAGCTGGCCATGTCAAGCAGCAACATCATCCGTGCTGACTACTGCATGTCAGTGGGTGAAACGAGTACCCAAGAGAAACGGCAAAAGAGGTGCTTATCCAGGCAGCAGTGACGCCTGCACCGGCACTGCATCAACTGCACAGCAGCAGATGACTAAAGTGTGCTGGCAGCCATTGCACTGAGCAGGGTCATGATATAGTGGTGGCCACAGCAAGGGCTGAGTGCCTAAGAGCTCATGCAGGCAATCTGATTCTGCAAAGGGATGCTGCTGAGATCTGACTTGGCAAAAGCATGCTGCCAGGACGCCTCACCTAGGTGTGCGCAGCAGCAATCGCATGCATGCCTGTGCACAACAAGGGGGATAGTGTCAACGGCACTCCTAAGCACTTCCCCAGGTCTGGGCTGTCGCCAACGGCAGCTGCTGCAACCCTTGACGTGCTGTGCCAATAAGCAAAGCAGGCACAAGGATGCAGGCAAGTGATGGCTGATGAAATGCAGGCGGTGCTCAGAAGGCAAGCACGACTTGTTGACAGGCAGGCCAGCGTTGCTAAAAGCTGCAGACCCAGACAGAACAGCAGCAACAGCACAGGCACGCCACAAACAGGCATACAGGCGTTTAACAACTGAAACAGAACAATGAAACAATTGCGGCCAGCACAAGGCTACCTCCAGGCCTGCACGCAGGCACATACATTGACTGTACAAAACATCACACACAGGCTGAATACAACACCAGATGGTTGAGGAAACTGCTTCGATCTCACAATTGCAGTCCTTAAGAAGACATGAACCAAAGCAAGATGAAACTCTATCCCTTTTGATGGCGTCAAGGAAGCTTGCTGAGTGGCCAGGTTGATGGGCTACCATGAAAGCAAAGTCCGCAGCCGCCTTTGCCAATCCTATGCTATGGCAGGCTGCGTCATCATCAACAAGAGCGATTACACGAGTCAGTCACTTGAATCAATCATTCAGCTTCCTCTGTTTCTATGCCATTTGAGGCCTAGGCAGTCTGTAGTTGAAACAATATCGATAGACTGCTGCCAACTCTGTTGATTGCGTGACTTTCACAGCATGATGTTTGGCTGTGCAGCCATTGGGCTTTCTGTCATTTTTGCCACAATGCTCTTCTTGAGCAACTTCGGGATGCAAGCCTAGCAACAAACTGCAGTTGCATGTTGTCCACCCGCCACAACTTGACCTGCTAAGCACACATGAGTTTACTAATGCATACTTACGCGGCAACCCCAAAGGACACTTTGCGGCCCAATGCACATGCTTGTCACTGCCTAGCGTGAGCTTGTCACAAACAACCTCCTCTTTGGCCTTTGCTTTACTGTCCCAGTCCCTACAGGGACTCAGCTGAGGAGGGGGTGATTGCAGTCCGCGAGATGACACACTTTTGCCTGTGCACCTTGCTGGCTGACTGCTGGTCTACTCGCTGTGTGACTCAGCATTACTGTCCTCAAACCCTGCTGATGCTGTGCTTGTAGCAGAAGCAGAGGGAACTTTGAATGCGGAGTCTGAAAGCAGCTGACTGTGCAGGCATGGCACTGGGGCTACTGAGAGCCGGCAGATGTCCTTTCAGTCCCTCATGGGATGCTCGAGATACCTTTGCTTGTGATGAAGGTCTTGCCTAATCTGGCCTGCTTCACCTGCTCTACCCACCATGTGTAGGTACTGGACTCTTCCTTCAGAATTTCGTAGGTACTGTCAGAATTTCGAAAGGTGGAAATGGTTGGCCATGACTAACCGGTCAACGCCGAATTCTCCACATGCTTTACATCAAGGTGTCAGCAAGGCGAGGTCATTGCGACAACCTGGCGCTGATGGACGTCTCAGGGCAAGCACAGACCTTCAGAAGTCAGAGGAAGCGCAAAAGGATCAGTTACAGGTGCGCGCAAGGCTCAAGTATGTTCACAGTCGACTAGCTCTGAGCATCAGACTGCAGGAATAGGTTCGGCAGTGTTCATGATGGCTCTGCCGTCCGCCTCCTCAAGTGTTCCTAAATTTCACACATACTCTGTCCGCAAGGACCGAGTCTCGTAGTCGCAACGCAACGCCGTTGTCAAGCGAAATAGCAGCTTTTGTATGGCTGTATGGAGTAAGCGATGCTCTTGGCAGACAACCGTGTGACTGAGCCTCTCGTGGATGTAGCAGTTCTGATGGCTTGACAGAGTCACCTGCTGATGACAAGGGCCTGGAGAATTTGCTAAACCTTGCTCAAGGGTGTACCAAACTTCTCGTGTTCAGTGGCAGCGGCTTATCAGCAGGCTCAGGTGAAATGCAAAGACTGCCTTTGACGAGACACACTTAACAACTTTACTTTGACTGCCTCAGCATGTTCCTTTAGCATGCATTTGACACTCAGCGTCCCTCTCAGCACGCTGCAAGCACATGAAGAACCAAAGCTCATGTCATAGCAGTGTTGCATTTCCAGGCATGTCCACGTTCAGTACCAAGGGAGGCTTATATGAGCGTGCCCAGAAGCGCTTCAACGTCTCCAATGGCAAGAGGCTGTTCACCTACAGCTTCTATGAGAAGCGCAAGTTAGAGGCCCTGGTGAGCATCCAGCTCATGACAGTCTGTACATTGTATGCGCCCATCAACTCAGGACCATTCTGACACCAGTGCGCTCAAGTTCTGCCTCTCCTCTGGCGAATTTGGAGCAGAATCGTCACGGCAGAGTAATGTGTTATGTATAATTTCTGGCTTGTAATGACGTCGTCAAGTCCCTAGTCGTCTTGACTTGCACTCAGCAAAAACACCATGAAGTTGCATGATCCACTACCATAAGCTCAACATTGCACATCTCCAAATGTTCATGTTGACTGTCAAGTGTCAGAGTGTCAGAGACAAAGAATTTTCTCGTTCTTTCCTAAATGTACGCCGAGCCTAGACCACAGATGTCAAGCCAGCATGACTGCATTTCCTGAATCAACTCAGCTTCAGATTATTACAGCTGCGCATCCAAGCACGCATATTGCTGCTGCATGCAAGCTCTCTTTGCAGGACCTATGCAGAGCCCGCCAAAAAGCCAAGCCGAGTCTAGGATCACGAATGCTGAGTATAGTCTAGCATGAGTGGCTGTCATACAGAAACCCAGTCCAAAGATCATCCCAGCTGCGCATCTGATCATCCCCAGTGCTGCTGCTGCTCTGCAGGCGTTCTTTGCTGACATCTATGCAGAAGCATGCAAAGCAAGGCCGGGCCTGGGGCACAGAGCCTTAGCCCAGGTTGCAGGAGCCCACAAGCTGCTGAGGCACTACACCATGAACATTGATGGCTTGGCAGAGGCTGCTGGTATGGACACTTGGCATGTGGACAATAACCCTGCAGGTCAGCCCCAGTTACCGTACCTGCCTTTCTGCAATTTCTCTCCATGCTGCAATTTCTTTCTCGTTCGTGCCAATGTATGAGACAATTTTGGCTTAGGGTTAGGTATGTACAATGATGAGTAGCTGTTACCTTGTCATTGCATGAGTCAAGAGATGATGAGTGAGATTGCTCCGTGATTTGTCAGGGTGATGGCACAAATGTGAAACTGCTCCGTGAGTTGTCAGTGTGATGGCACAACTGAGAACCTCAATGGCTTGATTGATCTTTGAAGTTCTTTTTTCTGGAACAAGTGTTGCCCCACGGCAGCAACACACACATTTGCTTTGATTGTCATTACCGTGGTCAGTATTGTTGTGATCATCATTGCCGTCGTAGCCATTATCATCATCACTATCATCGACGAAGTCATTGTCACTGTTGCTGTTGTTGTCGCTGCTGTTGCTGTTGCTGTTGCTGTTGCTGTTGCTGTTGCTACTATTACTGTTGTCACCAGTATTGTTATTGTTATTATCACAGGTCAGACAGTGGAGATGCACGGCAACATCAATCAGCTGGTGTGTCC
>JAABUW010010755.1_pt1 | contig 10102 bp, 4 predicted proteins | sample 5560081 | NCBI WGS metagenome assembly JAABUW01 (sample SAMN10711882, study PRJNA513363) | rock metagenome | isolation source: Antarctica rocks | place: Antarctica: Victoria Land, Knobhead sud | reverse complement strand
GAGCCTTCTTATGGGAAGCGCGCCCGGCCTGTCGGGGGGCTTCGCGGGCTTCCCTTTGCGACCAGGACGGGGTGCACATCGAACTGCTGCGCCAACTCGGCCAGCGTCTTCTGTCCCTTCACGGCCGCAAGGGCCACCTTCGCTTTGAAGGCCGGCGCATGATTTCGGCGCGTTCGCTTGCTCATTGTCTCTCCCAATCCGCAGCCACCTTGGCCGCCATCAGGCAGGAAATCCACTCAGCCAGCCTGTCCAGATTTCCCGAGCCACCTCACGTCGATACGACGACTGGGAGGCCAAATTCGGCCGCGAGCCGTTCCAAGGTCTCGGTGAACAAGCGAAGTTTCAGCGGTGCATCGACGTTCTCCTCGCGGTGAACGCTTCCGCTCGCCGTGATGCAGGCGAAGTCGGATCTGGTGCAGCTCCGCCTAGCTCATAATCCCGGACAAGCCTAGCAGCAGACGATCATGATAGGCGCAGGGATCGCAGAGCCGCTCACCGTCGGCCAGCAGCACGCCGAATAAAGAGCACAGTTCCAGAAGTTGATGCCGGTAGCGGTTGTTGCGCGCGAGACGAGAGGCGTCGATACTGAGCACAGGCCCGCGTTACCGAGCCCGATCTTGGCGATGAGCTTTCCGGAAGCCAGTCCGTTCGACGCTGCCCGCTCCAGCCCGAGCAGGAACAGCGCCTCGGGCGGAAGCCATTGCCCCAACGGAAGATGGCCCGAAGGTCGTTGGCCCCGGCCAGCATCGCCGCCAAAGCCAGCACCAGCACAGCAGGCAGACCATACGGACGCCCCTTGCGGCCGCGCCGATCCGGGATCTCCAAAAGCCGATCCAAAGGCTCTGCGCCGAGCCAGTCTGCGCCGTCATGCGCTCGCTCCGAACACCATTCCGGAAGCGTCTTGGATCCCCTGCCCACGGGGCCCCGACGCTTCCCTCAACTGACCCCTTCTGTTAAAACGCGGCGGGCGTCGTTAGAACATCATCATCTAAGTCGATCATAGAATTGGTGAATCCCTGATGTGTGGAATTGCTGGCCTATTGCAGCCGACCCATCGCGTCCTGGCGCGAGACGAAGCCATGCAGCTCGTGCAACGGATGAACACCCGCATCGCTCACCGAGGACCGGACGCCGACGGGGTATGGGCCGACCGGGACGGCCGCTGCGTCCTCGGCCAGCGCCGCTTGAGCATCGTCGACACGTCGGACGCAGGGCGACAGCCCTACGTCAGCGGCGACGGGCGCTGGTGGCTTACGTTCAACGGTGAGATCTACAACTTCCAGGAGATCCGCGCCGAGCTCGAAGGGGCGGGGGTCCGCTTTCGGGGGCGCACCGACACCGAAGTCCTTATCGAAGCCGTGGCGTTCTGGGGTATGGATGCGCTGTCGCGCCTCGACGGCATGTACGCCTTCGTGGCATACGACACGGTGACGAAGTCGATGTTCCTGGCGCGCGACCCGTTCGGCGAAAAGCCGCTTTACTATACCCTGCTGTCCTCCGGCGTTCTCGCCTTCGCGTCCGAGCTGCAGGCCTTGGAAACCCTTCCCGGCTTCGATGTGTCGGTCAGCATGGACGCCGTCGCTGAAGTATTGAGCTTCCAGTACATCGGCGCTCCGCGCTCGATCTACACCGCCACCCGCAAGCTTCCGGCGGGATACTGGATGCAGATCGACCATCAGGGCGAGACGCATCTCCACCGATATTTTCAGTTCCGGCCGGGCTCGAAGGGGTTCACGCATCGCCCCATGGCGGAACTCGCCGACGAGCTCGAGGAGCTCCTCACCGCAAGCCTGAAGCGCCGGCTGTTCGCCGACGTTCCGCTCGGCGCCTTCCTGTCGGGCGGCGTCGACTCATCGACCGTCTGCGCCCTGGTCCGCCGCAAGCTCGACCTGCCGCTCCAAACCTTCTCGATGGGGTTCAAGGGCTCCGACGCCAGCGAGCACGAGATTGCACGACTCTTCGCGGCGCATCTCGGCACCGAGCATCGCGACCAGCTGATGGACCCGCACGGCTCCGAGTTCCTGCGCAACATCGGTAGGGTGCTCGACGAGCCGAACGCCGATAGCTCGTGCCTCCCCACATATCTTCTGTCCGGCTTCGCGCGGCAGCACGTGACCGTCGCCGTGTCGGGGGACGGCGGCGACGAGCTGTTCGGTGGCTACGGCCGGTATTTCTCGACGCTGGACGAGAGCGGGCGCCACGCGGCCGGCGAGCTGCCCGACTATCGCCCGGGCAATGTCTATTACGGCAACCGCATCCTGGTCTCGAGCGACGACCACATCCGGGACCTGTTCGGCTTCCTGCCGCCGAGCTTCGCCGCCCACCTCGGCCGGTTGCGCGACCAGCTCGACACGGCGCCTCCCGGCCACCTTCTGTCGCGCATGCGCCAGAGCGACGCCGCGAACTACATGCCCGGCGCCGTGCTCCCCAAGGTCGACCGCATGAGCATGCAGCATTCGCTGGAGGTGAGGACGCCGTTCCTCAATGTGGAGCTGGCCCGCTTCGCGGAGCGACTGCCCGACGAGCGCCTCGTCGCCAATGGGCGCGGCAAGCTCATCCTGCGCGAGATCGCCTACCGCTACCTGCCGCGCGACCTCGTCGACATGCCGAAGAAAGGCTTCGGGCTGCCCATGTCGGATTGGGCGCGGGGCAGCTTGCTCAACCTCGCATCCGAGATGCTGGACGGCGACGCCCGTGTGCTGCCGCTCTTCGGCCGACGCGGCCTGTCGAGCTTCATGGAGCGGCAGCGCAGCCCGCACGGCTTCTCGGTCTACCAGCTCTGGGCCGTGCTGATGATGGAGTCCTGGCTTCGCCACCACCCCGCCAAGGTGCCAGACCTCACGGAAATGAGGCCGGCCACGCAGGTCCCGGTCGGGCAAGGATCCCTCGGCCTGTCTGAGGTCTCCGACGGCCTTTGGCTGGTGGCCCGCGGCGATCCCGACCGCGGCGTCGAGGTCAACAACAACGACGCCTGGCAGGGTGCGTCGCCGGGGCTGAAGAACCTCGTCGTCGAGATGGTCGGCGAAGAGCGTGGCGTGGTGGCGGCCCCGCGCCACATGCGGCTACCCGATTGGAAGAAGCCGCTGCCGGCCGCCGGCACAGGAGAGAAGCTGCCGCTCGACGGCGCCACCCTGGCCTTCCTCGACGAGGAGGCCCAGGGCCAACTGGACTACGACGAGTTGTTGAAGCTGGGCATGGCCGGTGTGAAGCGCGTCCTGATCATGTCGCGCTACGTGTACAACCGCGTCCACGTCATCGACCTGAACAGGAAGTCGCTCCGCCAGCGCATGCTCCACACGGCCGCCCTCGCCATGCAATCCGTGGAGCGGGTGGCGAACCGCCGTGCCTTCCGCCTGCCGCTGCGCACGCAGCCCTTCCAGGTGGACCAGGGTGCGCGCTGCAGGTCGGCGGAGCTGAGCCAGCTCCCGGGCGATGTCGACGTCGATCTCTATGATCGTTTCATGGTGTTCGAGGGCATGCGGCAGCTTCCGCCCGTCCAGAACCCTCACGGCGACATCGCCGAACTCGGTGGGGGGCGCTACTCGGTCTGGAACAAGAGGCTGCTCTTCTCGGCGACGAACCCGTCGCGGCTGTACAGCCACCCGTTCTGGGTGGTCGAGAAGACCGACAAAAACCACCACCAGCTGCAGTTCGCGCCGCGTCCCCTGCGGGCCGCGCAGGATGTCGCCCCGGTGGCCCCGCCCGACCTCTCGGCGGCTGACGGGGATCATCGCGACGTTCGGCTCGCCGTCGGCGACAAGATCGTCGTGACCACGCACGGCCTGCCCCCGGGCGGGGCCGAACGGCAGTGGGTTTATCTCGCGATCGGCCTCAAGCGGGCGGGCTACGACGTGCATTTTGTCATGTACGACGAGCCCACAGGCAACAACGCGCATTACATGCCGCTCGTCGAAGCCTCCGGGATACCGATCCACGCGGTCGCCCGTCAGTCGCCCCTTAAGCTTCTGGCCCTGCTGGGCAACGATCCCATGACGGCGCAGTTCTGCAAGGCCGGCATCATCGACGATGTCGACCGCATGGCGCGGCTGATCACCGCCTACCGAGAGATTAAGCCCAAGGCCGTCTACGCCCAGCTCGACGATCCAAACCTTTACGCCGGCCTCGCCGCGCTGCTGGCGGGCGTGCCCCGCGTCGTGCTGTCGTTCCGCAACTACAACCCGACGCATTTTCCCCATATCTACAAGCCCTGGTATCAGCAGGCCTACGCGATGCTGGGTAAATCCAATCGCGTGAAGTTCACCGGCAACTTCGAAGGGACCAACAGAGATTACGAGCGCTGGATCGGCCTCGCTCCGGGCCGCTCGGCGTGTATTCCCAACGCCGTCAGCCTCGAAAGCTTCCCGGTGCCGAGCCAGGACGAGAAGGACGACCTCCGCCACAGCCTGAAAATCGAGCCTCGTCAGAAGGTGATCGTGGGCGCGTTTCGCCTGTCGGCCGAGAAGAACCCGCGCCTGTTCCTCAACGTCTGCCGTCGCCTCGCCGAGACCCGGCCCGACCTACGAATCCTGCTGGCCGGCGTCGGACCGCTGATGCCGACCCTCGAAGAGGAGGTCGGCCTGCTCGGTCTGACAAAGTCCATCTCGTTCCTGGGACGGCGCAACGACGTGAACGTGCTCATGTCGATCGCCGACCTGTTCCTCCTGACGTCCGATCAGGAAGGCATGCCGAACGTGGTGCTGGAGGCCCAGCTTATGGGCGTGCCGGTGGTGGCGACGGACGCCGGCGGGACGCGGGACGCGATGGTGCCCGGCGTCACCGGCCTGCTCTGCCCGGTCGGGGACGCCGATGCCCTCGGGGCGGCGTGCTCGAAGCTCCTGGACGACGGCGCGGCGGCGCGGGTCATGGGAGAAGCCGGCGCGCGGCACGTGCGGGACGGGTTCGGCATCGCCAGCATGGCCCAGCGCTACGCCACGGTGGCCAGCACCGAGGCCGCCGCCGCGGAAGAGCGCGCCCTGGCGCCCGAGGCGGTCTGAAGACTTCCCCGGCTACGCGCGGGTGGCGACACTGCCCGCCGTGGTCGACGCCCGTACATGGCCTGCGTGACCGCGCGGGCGTGCGCCCTATGGCGGGGCGGACGTCGAGGAGCGCCCGGCCGTCGGGTCAATGGCCGACGCCCCGGGCGGAGCGGCAGCGTCAGTCGGCGATGGTATAGCTATAGAGCCGGCCGTTGGTGTTCGGGTCGGAACCGTCGCTCGTCGAGAAGTAGAGATAGTTCTGCCCCTGCGAACAGGCATCGGCGCCCTGCTCGACGATGTCGAGGTGCGAGGCATGGCCCGGGCCGAGGGGCTAGCCGTCCTCTAGGAGCTGCGGCGTCAACACCTCCCGGTTCGTCACCTCGTCGCCGTAGGGCACGACCGCCACGGTCCAGCACAGTCCCTTTTTAAAGATGAAGGACGGCCTGAGAGAGAAGATCCCATCGTCCTGGACGTCGAGCACGTCCCCGTGGTCGACGGGGTAGCTGTAAGTTCGGCCGTTCGTATTGGGGTCGCTGTGTCGGACCTCGAGAACAGGAAATGGCGCTCCCAGTGGCTGTAGGCGCCGCGTCCCGTGCGGGCGATGGTCGATTGTTGCTCGTGCCGTTGCCGCAAGGGCTGACCGTTCTCAACAAAACGAGCTGGGACCCCGCGGGCTCCTCGGCGATGTCGCCGTTGGAGGACCGGGACAGTATACATAAAGCCATCTATATGTCGATGCGAATTGAGGATCTCGATTCGATGTAAACTCGATGGCTGCTTGGCCATTGTGTTTCCATCTCTCGTGTGTGAGCGCAGCCGCATCGGGTCCGCGCCGGAGAACGACGGACCCGCGATGCGATCTTCGGGTCATCATACAGGATTCACAGCCGCCCGAGGGTGATTGCGACGGCGTCGGCGGGCTCGAGGCGGTCCATCGGGTGAGGGCGAGGCCGTATTCCCGGCGGACGTCGTCGGCGTCGACCTCCGAGTCTTAGACCTGGACGCGGATGCCGAAGCTCGCGATCCCTCCATCAGCACCGCTGGGCGCGACTTCGGCAGCGTCCAATCGTCCATGTGAGCCTCCCAAATTAAAGCGATCCGAGAGACTCACCGCCGCCCGCAGCCTCATAGGCAGGTCAACCCACAATTCACGTTAGCCCGAACTTGAAGTTCTGGACGTCCGGCCAGGGCTCCGGGTCCAGGTTAACGCACGATCGTTGTACTGCATCGCGTCCAACCAACGTTGGCTTCAGCCTTTATTGTGGGACGGAATTGCACCGGAGGAATCGTGTTGCGACTCTATGAAGCCCTAACTCAACGGAGGCATGGTGATCCACAATCGCGCTGCGTAAACTGTCGACCTGAGTTCGGAGCCCGGGACCTCCGGCCCTGAAGCTTGCATTTCAAAGCCCGCCTTCGTATGCTTGGTCCGTTGCTGATCAATCGTGCCCGGCATGGGCCGCGCCATCCCCGGCCTCTCGCCGGTCTAATGTTCCCATCGATCGCAGGAAGGGGCAGCGAATTTGACGGGGTATGCCAAGACGCGCACCGTGCTAGTGACCGGGGCCGCCGGCTTCATCGGCTACCATCTCGCTAACAGGCTGCTCGCCGAGGGCGACGAGGTGGTCGGACTGGACAACCTTAACGATTACTACGATGTCGGCCTGAAGGAGGCGCGCCTGGCGCGCCTGACTGGCGACCCCCGCTTCATCTTCGCGCACCTCGACCTCAACGACCGCGCCGGCCTCTTCGCCCTGTTCGACCGGCACAAGTTCGGCCTCGTCGTGAACTTGGCCGCTCAGGCGGGCGTCCGCTACTCGCTGATTAACCCGCACGCCTACGTGAGCAGCAACCTCAGCGGTTTCGTCAACTTGCTCGAAGCCTGCCGCCACGCCGGCAGCGGGCACCTGATCTACGCCTCGTCAAGCTCCGTCTACGGCGCCGTCACGCAGATGCCCTTCTCGGTGCGGCAGAATGTGGATCACCCCGTAAGCCTTTATGCCGCGAGCAAGAAGGCCAACGAGCTGTTCGCCCACACCTACAGCCACCTGTTCCGCCTGCCGACGACGGGGGTGCGCTTTTTCACCGTCTACGGGCCCTGGGGGCGGCCCGATATGGCGCTGTTCCTGTTCACACAGGCGATCCTCGCCGGCCGGCCCATCGACGTCTTCAACGACGGCCAGTTAGAGCGGGACTTCACCTACATCGATGACATCGTCGAGGGGCTGGTGAGGATGAGCCGCCGGCCCGCGGCGCCGGATCCGGCGTGGGACGGCGCGAACCCCACGCCGAGCACCAGCAACGCGCCTTACCGCATCTACAACATCGGCAACCACCAGCCCGTCCGCCTCCTCCGCCTCATAGAGATTCTGGAGGACTGCCTGGGGCGCAAGGCCGAGAAGCGCTTCCTGCCGATGCAGCCCGGCGACGTGCCGGCCACCTATGCCGACATTGACGACCTCAAGCGGGATTTCGGCTTCGATCCGATCACGCGCGTCGAGGTGGGGGTGGAGCGCTTTGTTCGGTGGTACCGGGACTTCTACGATGGCGAGAGTCCGGCACGATGCCACGGCCCGATGACATAGCTCCTTTGAACGACTCGTTCAAAACACTGGGGCAAGCGCGCAGGGGCGCTAGCGCCCCTGCGCCGAACCGCCTGCGCGCCAGTGAAATCAGCGCAAAGGCTGCACCTTCGAGCCCGCGTGTGCCGGCCGCAGCATGATAGGCGTGGAGTGTAGGGCGGTGACAAGCCAGGCCACTCATCGAGGGCCAGACGATCGAAGATCGGATCACCCTAGTCGAGGCCCGCTCCATGCCCGCATCCAGGGCGGAAGCGCGCAGACCGGCATTTCTTAAGCCCGCACGACAGATGCGTTCACGAGGCTGTAGCGCCCCGACACGTCGCACGTTATCGCAACGGATAGGGCGCGCCCACACAAGGGGATGCTACGCATAGACGACGCGGCCTCGCCGCCGAGGGTCGTACTATGGATCGTGTGGAGTCGAGTTGTACAACGGAAGAGCCGCATGCGAGACTTGACGCCCGTACACCGGATAGGGATCGCTCGACCTGCCTTTGCGCCATCTTCTCGGCCTAGGCACCGACGCTGGTGTCGAAGGCGCGCCCAGGCGACCTTCGACACCGGCGCCGTGCGTCTCGTCTTCGTCATCTCTCACTCCGTTATCAAACGGAGCAGCCGGTTCCAACTTGGCCAAGGGTCCTGGCCACGGGGTCGACTTGCACCCGGTCCGATACGGTACACTCCAATCTTGATCGAGGGATGTCGATGCGTGTTGCTGTCATAGGGGCTGGTTACGTAGGCCTAGTGTCGGGGGCCTGCTTTGCGGATTTCGGCCATACGGTATGCTGCATCGACAAGGATCGGCACAAGATCGAGGCCCTGAACCGCGGAGAGATGCCCATCTTTGAGCCGGGGCTCTCCGACCTCGTGCTGAAGAACGTGCGCGAGGGACGCCTGACCTTCATCGACGAACTCGCGGGCGCGGTCGCACAATCCGAGGTGGTGCTGATTGCGGTCGGCACGCCATCGCGCCGTGGCGATGGCCACGCTGACTTGTCCTTTATCTACGGCGCCGCGCGCGAGATCGCGCGCTCGCTCGATGGCTACACCGTCGTGGTGACGAAATCGACCGTGCCGGTCGGCACCGGCGACGAGGTCGAACGCATCATCCGCGAAGCCGATCCCTCGGCGGACGTCTCGGTGGTGTCGAACCCGGAGTTCCTGCGGGAAGGCGCCGCTATCAACGACTTCAAGCGACCCGACCGGATCGTCATCGGCACCGAGGACGCACGAGCCGCGAAGGTCGTCGAAGAACTCTACCGCCCGCTCTACCTCAACCAAGCGCCCTTCCTGGTGACGGGTAGGCGCACCGCCGAACTGATCAAATACGCCAGCAACTCGTTCCTGGCCATGAAGATTTCGTTCATCAACGAGATCGCGGACCTTTGCGAGAAGGTCGGTGCGGACGTGCAGGACGTGTCGCGGGGCATCGGGCTCGACAATCGTATCGGGTCCAAGTTCCTGCACGCGGGGCCGGGCTACGGTGGCTCTTGCTTCCCCAAGGACACGCTGGCGCTGATCAAGACCGCCCAGGATCAGGGATCGCCCCTCCGTCTTATCGAGACCGTGGTGTCGGTCAACGAGCAACGCAAGCGGGCCATGGGTCGCAAGGTGATCCAGGCCTGCGGGGGCGACGTGCGCGGCAAGACGATCGCCGTGCTCGGCCTGACGTTCAAGCCCAATACGGACGACATGCGCGACTCTCCCGCCCTGGCGATCATCACCGCGCTACAAGACGCTGGCGCCCGCATCCGCGCCTACGACCCCGAGGGCATGGAGAATGCCAAGAGGCTGCTCGAAGATGTAACCTACTGCCAGGACGCCTATAGCTGCGTCGAGGGCGCCGACGCCGTAACCATCGTCACAGAATGGGATCTTTACAGGGCGCTGGATTGGGACCGCGTCAAGCGCAGCCTTAACAGCGCCGTTCTGGTCGATCTTCGCAACATTTATCGTCCCGCCGAGATGGAAGCGCGCGGCTTCCGGTACGTCAGCGTAGGCCAGTGCGCCTGACACCTGCGATGTGGCCGAACGAGAGCGGACGCAAGTCCGGCCGCTCGGCCGGCAGCGGCCCAGGAAGGGATCAGCCCTGAAACCCGCGCTCGTGATCCGGCGATGCACGATTGCAGGCCTTCTCCAGCGCTCACCCTAAGGGTGGCATCGTCGATCTGCGCCGGCCCTCATCGACCCACCGCGAAGCAGAACGGTACGCTTGACCCGAAGCTGATCGACGGCCCGGTGAAGAAGCGCAAGCCGGTCGTCGGCAGACCGAACAGGTGACCGTAGGAGTGGGCCAGCAATTCGTGGGCCTTCTTGATCGCACCGTAGAGGCTGACCGGGTGGTCGACGTTGTGGTGGACCGAAACAGCATGCGCGTGTTGGCGCCGTAAACGGAACTCGACGACTAAGGCCTGTTGAGATTTAGGATTCCACGGCGGGCTTGGCTGTGATTCAAGCTTTGGATGGAACGATTCGTGCTGACGGACGCCCAATGAGCGAAGATGGAACCGCATTGTCTGGGCAAGCCGACGGACCCTGGGCGAA
>JAABUW010010753.1_pt1 | contig 10103 bp, 10 predicted proteins | sample 5560081 | NCBI WGS metagenome assembly JAABUW01 (sample SAMN10711882, study PRJNA513363) | rock metagenome | isolation source: Antarctica rocks | place: Antarctica: Victoria Land, Knobhead sud | reverse complement strand
CGGAAGACAGCGCTAACCTATCTGAGTATGTTAGGCCACTCGACTCAAGCGCCAGATCGTTCGCAAGCATTTCGAATGTATCACAGTGGTCAGTGTCAAGTACAGAGGACCGACAGCCAGGCAGGCGTCTTCTTGGTCGAAGCCAAAGTCAGCAAACCGCCGAACTCATCAGCAAGGCCAAGAAAGAACCACGAAAGCAACTTATCTTGGATGCCTACATGGACAAGAAGCTTGCCCCTAACCGGACACCAGAAGCAAACGCAGCCCGCCTGAGACAGAAGCTCGAAAAGCTGTCTGCACATCCTGGTCTGGCTCCACAGGACAGCAAACAGGTCCTGCAGCGTGGACAGCATTACATCCAGCATATGCAACCTCTCTGCCGTCAGAAGCTCAATCGCACAGGCAGCTCAGCCGCAAGGGTCGCATATGAAGCAGAGCGGCAGTACATATCACATGATGGTCTCTGCATTGTCCTGAAGTACATGCAAGATGCGCTGGATTGCCATCAAGGGCCTCAGGCACGTCAGGGAGCACTGCAAAGCGCATGGAATGATGTGTTGGCCGCACTGGCCTTCCCTCAACCTGCTGATTGGCAAGCTGAGATCAATTCTTTCATTGCCAGCGGGGTCAAGAAGGCCAATACTCAGCCCGCAGGCTTTCAATGCAAAAAGACAGCTTGCAAGCTTAATCTGTCACAGTCAATGACAGCAAAAGACATTGCCAAAACATATTTGTATGACAAGATCACCACTCACTGGAATATTGGCGCCAATCGCGGTCACATTCAAGACAAGCTCCAAGCTCTGCTGCCTCTACTGACTAACACTGATGTTTCGGCAGAAGTTGAGGGTGCAGCTCAGGCTTGTCAGCATGACATGGAAGCCTTGCGACGCCAAAAGAGAGCAAATGAAGCTCACCGGCGTCAGATGAGGCGTCAGTGTTCAGCCTGAGTGCCACAATTACTGAGTCTGAGTGATTGGCTCAATCTATTCTGATTCAGTGTCCTTCCAGCTACTTTTCATCAAGATTTTGAGTAGTTAGACAAATTGTACTGTTAGTGTGTGTTCAGTCTCTGATGCAAACATGTGCTACTGTTTTGATAGTTTGTAGAGTGTATTTCATGTATGCTATGCCATGTTGTGCACGTGAGCCACCGCAACAGAAGCCATTGAGTGTGCCCACTCATGTGGATGTGTTGCTGCTGCTTGCCCTGTAGGCACACCCTTTGAATGCAACTTTTGGCATTACTTCACTTTCACTTGCTACAGGCACTAACAGCTGATATGCATGCACATTTGTTTGACTTCACTCAAGCTTATGAGGCATTCGCAGTGATCCTCATTCACATATGTAGACGCCCGTGGATTGCACAGCTCAAAAGCTTCACTCCTAGGAGCTATAGCGTACACATAGTACTTCAGACACTTAATACTTCAGTAGGGGATACTTCAGTAGGGGTGCCAACGCCAGCCACACCATGCAATGCACTATGTAAATTCAACTTTGGTGTTGCTCAAAAAACAATACACTATGCATTGCATTGCATGTCAGTCAGGCTGGACTAAGTGTAACGTCAGTGACTCTTGTGTTGTTGATATTCAGTGATAGCCCGCGCTGCTCAATAACCAATTGCAGCATGCCTACAGTGGCTTGTCTTTTGCATTATGAACCCTCGTGACCTCACTCATCAGTGTATGTGCTATTTTGTACCCAGCAGACCTCTTCAGTGTGTCAGCAATGATCCTCCCCTGCTGTTCTGCATTCTCAGAGCTCAAAATCGGCTCTTTCCAAAAAGTTGCCAGCATGCCGGCAGAGTTCAACCAGTCCATTTCATTTACCATTGGGTGCAATAACACCTCATCATTGCTCAGCCACTGTGCACCCAACACAACATCTACCCTGATGATCACATCATTGACTGTCCTCATGAAGTGCCCCTCTGGTGAGTTGACAATTGCCTGTGCACCGTCCTGTGCTGCCTTGATAATCAGGTCGTATGTTTCTGGAGAATGCCATGGTGTCAACTGACTGAACTCTCCTCTCTTTACTGTAGTCAAATCCTGACCTGTAGTGTTCATGCACAGGTGTCTGCCATGATACTCTGACACGGAGCCTTTGCTACGTAGTATACTGCACATGTACAGCAAACCGCCTGATTGGGGTTCATTGAACCTTGACAAGGGAACGTGACTATGCAAGCGTAACATGTGGTGCACAAGAGCAAGGTATCTGGCAGTCATTCATTACTCATGAGAGCAAGAGTGTGCACCAGATGGCATGCATGATCAAATCTGTTGCCTCAGTAGTGTCTCAGAGTGTAGTGTGCTGCACTGTCTGTAGTACCTCAGTAGTGTCTCAGAGTTTTGTGTGCTGCACTTTAGTACCTCAGCAGCATACAAGCAAGTAGCGCTTGCGTGTAATCATTGCATGGTACACATGTATGCCAGAAGGCTTGGCGCTTACTTGGATCAATCATGATGTCGCTGCAGAAGGTGCCTTCTGGCAAGGTGATGTTGAAAGTTCTGATGCCTGCCTCAGGATCTAGCAGAGCCGGAGTGTACACCACAATGCTGTGATCACTGCTGCTGTTCATCTGCAGAGAAAACCATGTAACAGTATCAACAGAAGCATGATCGTCACAGTCAACAAAGACTGTAGTGCTGCTAACACTGTCATGATCTCATGGTTTGAACCCAAAGACAAGTCATTTGCCATGTGCATTGCCATGCTGTGATCACTGTGGCCACATCCATGGATATGTGCCTTCTCAACACCAGTGTGAGCTGTGCTGTTCAGTGCTGGTGACGCTCTCATGATCTCATGGTTGGACTGAAGTGGATGGGTGCTTTTGCACCTCAAGGGACGCGTGCATACCGGTGTTGTGCTGTGCCTGCTGGCCGAAAGGCTGTGACAATTACCATCAGCTGTATACACCCTCGACAGAATTGCAGAGCACCTTCCACACAACGATCACAGGCTGCAAGACATGCTAGTGTTGTTGGCCATACCACCATGCACCAGCACTGATGCCATGAACTTGCAGGCTGTCTAGCCCAACATGTCAGCAGCAGCAGCAGCAGAAGCTCACAGCTTGGGCACCGCCGAGCAGATACACTCGGTACTCAAGGCGAGTCATGTCAGCGATGCGGGGCTGCAGCAACCAGCCCTCCCCACATGACTCCTTCAGCAGCCTGTCAGCAATCACAGCGCCAAGTCAGCTTGCTCTGCTCATTGTTGGTCTGCATAATGACTAAGGCAAATAGCGGTCAAGTAGACAAGCTAGTATGAGCTGTAGTGCACTAGCCCTCCAGCTGTGCAGACCTTTTGTGCTGAATTCTGGTCTAGCCAACACACAGCTTAGCTGCATCCTTTACATACATGAGCGCAGCTTGCAGTATGATCTTACCATTCATCCCAATAGGCTGGACTTCTGATTCAGGACACTGTGGAAACACCGCTGCTTGTCCCCATGCATGCAGGTTGCATCACAGAGTTGCAGAGTCTCTACCTGTCAGCGATGACATCCAGCAAATTGGCTAGCTCTGCTGGCAGCTGCTGCTGACTCAGCAAGTCCATGTGATGTGCATCATGCTGGGGGTCAGCAGGACTGAAGCCAGAAGGTGTTGACTCCTGGGAGTGCCTAAGATGGCCTTGTTCAGTGAGCAAGGTTTGGGTGGAAACACCATTTCCACTGCTGAGATCAGGCAAGGTACTGTCCACTGAGGTGACAAGGCTACTGTCAGCTGCAGTGTCAGCTGCACTGTCAGCTGCAATGTCAGCTTCATTGTCAGCTTCACCGTCAGCTTCACCATCAGCTTCACTGGCAGTTGTGCCAGCAGTAGCAGTCTGGGTAGCAGCTTGCTCTGGAGTAGTGCTGCCTGCTGTGCTGTGGTCAGTAGGAGTCACTTTGTTTGAACTGTTCTGTGCTTCAGCAAAGCTAGCAGGGCAAGACTGCGAGCTGATGCTGCTCTTGACAGTGCTGTGAGTGTTCGTGCCCAGCAGCTTTGCAATTGGCCTGAGTTGAGCAAGAAACTCTGGAATGAGAGGTCTCACTAGCCCCTGCCCTTTGTGAAAGGCTCTGACAGCCGCATACAGGTGCTTGTGTATACCATTTGGGTTGTGGTATACTTCTTCATCATGGCTGAAGGTCGATAATGGCTTCTCAGCAGGGTGAGTCGCGCCAGGGTCATGCTCAGCAAGCTGAGTCGTGCTCACGTGGGATGACTGATGTTTTGTAGGCCAGCTTGAGCGCAGATCTGGAATGACAATGCCAAAGACGTGATATGAGCCTTCAGAAAACTCCCGCTTGATCATGTACTGACCCATCCAATCACCCCCACCCCCCTCAACCACATTCCTCAGGGCACTTTCAACAGCCACTGAGGCTTCCAGCTGCTGAAGGGAGCTGAGTAAGCTATTGACCACAGCTCTGCGCTCAGACTCGGTGCTGCTGAGGTCTGAGTAGCAGAGCTGCTGGAGGCGCTCTGAGGGCAAAGGAAGCTTCACCTGCAGTGGACAGCAGACTCTTGTTGTTATGGTGACGTAGTAATTACTTCCTGATATACTACCTACACCTGACAAATTTGACAAATGAGCTACAGATTGGCCCTACTGCAGAAGCAGCTGAGTGACTTGCAATGCAATTGAGGCTTCTGAGTAGCAGTTGCCAAATTGCATGCATGCTGTGCAGCAGCAACATCTTGCTGAGCGCAAGCTTGAACAAGAGGCGTCAGAAGCAGTAAAGTGACTGTAGTTCCGCCAGCATCACTGCATGCGCAAAACAGGATTCTATCAAGCGCATACAGTAAGCAAAACAAATCAGCAGCAAGTAGCATGTGCAACTGCACAATAAAGGTGTCACAGACAAGGCAGGTCAAAGCAGCTAGGTTTCCGGCATGTGAGGCGCAGCATTGGACTGCACCTGAGCAGTGGGTATTGGAGGGGTGCGGCGATCTGGGTCTGCATCATGGTATGACTGGTACATCTGGTGCAGCTGGACCTGCAACAAGGATCTTTTTGTTTGTGCAGTTTTGCTTGCAGCAATGTTCCATCCCATGCATAGAGTATTGCAACATGTGACGCCAGATGTTGCATCAGAAGCACATAGTCAACTGTGCCTTGTATCAGTCACGACTTCTGTCACTGTGCAGCAGGTCAAGCTTTGGTCTGATGCGCATTTGTAAGGAGCGTGTAGGCACCTGTTTAATCTCCTTAGCATATAGCAGGACTCTCTTTAGCACATGGCAAGGCAAGAGTAGCATACCTTGTCAGGCAATATCCGGTATTCTGCCAAGCTGGGGATGGTCTTAGCCCCAGTGAGGTTCACAAACTTTCCCAGCATTGTCAGCAACACATCTCGGTCCCAAGCAGCTGTGTCATTCCACACATGGTTCTTGGCAAGCCGCTTCTTCTTGCTATCCACAGGCCTGATCATGGTGACAATCCTGGGCAGTAGGATCACTGTCTTCTTCAGTGATAACAGTACAGGCTCATCAGGATTGTTGCTCTGGATGTAGTTGACGGTGGCTGGTAGAGGTTTGCCCACTGCTGCAGAGGTCTCAACTGATGTCCAGAAGCTCTCAACTGTGGTCAGTTTGAGGTGTGAGGGGGGCAGGGGAGGGGGGTGGCTGCCTGTCTGGCTGTCAGTGCTGTCTGCAGCTTCCAACCTTCAGCAAGCAGAGTCCTCAACACAATCAGGGCTTTCTTTGACTGCTCAGCTTTGGAGGTTGAGCATCTCTGCAAACAGACTAATCAGCTCAAATCGTTCACGGCCATTGCAACACCACCAGATATGTGATCGAGCTGAGCTGCAGGTGACTCAGGACACAAGTTTATTGTGCAATTGGGTAAGCAGCTGAAGCTTTGTCATTAATGTCTGTGCTGGCGTGTTCACTTGTACTGCAGTATTGCAAAACAGAGTGGCACATACAAGGCTCTGCAGAGACCAGCTGGTCAAGAGGAAAATAGGATGTGCTGCGCAGCTACAGCTTACAAGGTCATTTGGAAAATGGACACCAGGAGGGAAGGCAGCTGGATTTGGGTTGCTTTGGACTGCCAGGCACCTTCAATGTGTTCCCTGAAGGTTGGCGCTGCACCTGGGCCCAAGCCAGCAGGCATCTGCAGAACAAAATCCCAGGCTTGGATGTGCATTGCTGTGATGGTGCATCAATTGTCAGGTGGCTGCACTGGGGCCATATGTTGCACTAATATTGATCAATCTGTAGCAGCTTCTGACACATGTGTTGTACAGTATATTGGGGCTAGACCACAAGTCAAATGTGACATGAACACTTCCACACAGCTAAGGAAGGTGCATCTTGCAGTTGGCCCAACACCAATGCAGCATCCTTGACACAGCTGTCATTGCTGTTGCTGAGGACTGCTGCTGCTGCTGAACTTTGACCTGCTGCTGAAATGGTGATCCCCACTGGTAGCATAACTTGAGCACAGACATGCAGTGTGCCCATATAAAGAAGCCTTGACCTCACCTGCAAAGTTCTGCCACTTCGATCTTGATTGCTCAAGGTCAAAGCGTCATGTTGACTGTGCAGCCAAGGCAGGAGGGTGGCGTTGGTGAAGTCGTCTATCTCCACGTTTTCCCAGCAAATGACTCCGTTCGGGTCAACCACCATCAGTACTTGTGGCGTCTTGGTCCCCTGATAAACGAGGTCATCAATGTAGTGCTGTCCGTTCCGAATCGGTTCCTGCAGCTGTCTCGGTCTTGCAGCAGCTGCAGCGTCTGCGGGCCTAAACGGGCTGCGATTTCGCTTGCCAGCAATATCAACGCATGTGTACGTCAGCAACGTCCATGCAAGCCAAGGTAGCAAGCGTGCATAGTCCATGACTCCAGCGATTTATCAAGTGTGCTGTGACCGACGTACAACGGCGGCCTGCTAGGTGCGGCCGTGAAGCTGGGTCAGTTGCTGCGGCGCATACTATACCAAGAGGCAGAAAGAGGCTTCTGACGTCAATGCCGAGGCTCGATTTTCCTGACAAATAAGATGACATGGAAGTGCTACCATGACATGGAAGTGCTACCATCTTGATTTCCTGCGGCGCATCCAAGGATTGAGCAGCGGCGGGAGCAGAGGATTGGGTTTTGCCAAACCCTACCAAAATTCTGATAGGGTTCGCCTGAAATTCGGGCCGCATTTCGCCCTCGCTTTCAGGGCGCTGCGAAACTTATAGCCCGGCTAGGGTTTCAGAGCTATCCTGCGTACAGCGCTGGAGCCACTGTCGATTTCAGCCTCTGTCGTTCGTCGGAGGAACGCTGCGACCCATCACTATGGCCTTACACGCGCCCTGTGCGCATCTCAAAAGTGGCTTGCTGGTACGTCTGCGAGAAGCTTTCGTACACTGGCGCTGTAGACCTTTCAGTGTCGTTGTAAGGTCCTAACTCGTGCTTCGCGCAGGTCAATCGTTCCTCTTCATCCGCCTTTGCCACTGGCAGACAACTGCGTCCTGCCACTCGCTTCTCCCTAAAGCGCAAAGCACCGCACGCCACAGTAGCTGGCACTGCAGAAGGAGCAACAAAAGAATTTGCAGACAGGTTCAGACTCAACAACTTGTCACCACAGAAGGGTGCTAGGCGGCAAGAAAAGAGAAAGGGTAGAGGTTATGGATCTGGACAGGTGGGTGCAAACCATGCAGCGACAGGCACACCTCTGTATGCAGCAACTGACGACAGCTTTGATCTTGCGCAGGGAGGAACCTGTGGTTTTGGAATGAGAGGTCAGAAAGCCAGATCAGGTAGTGGAGTCAGGCATGGATTTGAAGGTGGTCAGACTCCACTGTTCAGGCGATTGCCAAAGTTGAAGGGTATTGCCGGAGGTCAGTATTATAGTTGTGTCCAAGTCTGCAGCACATCTGAGATTACATGTAATTGCTGTCATGCAGCTCTCCACAATGCACTTGTCCCCATCACTTTCTGCTTGCATGCAGGCATGAGCGCTGGACTGCCCAAGTACATCACAGTCAATCTTAGCACACTCAGCAAGAAATTTAGCGATGGTGAGGAAGTGTCACTGGAATCGCTGACTCAGAAGCGAATGCTCAATCTTTCCGGCCGGGAGGCTAAGCTTCCTTTGAAGGTGCTGCTGAAGCTCTTCCATCTGTTGCAAAGCAAGCCTCAGTTGACAGTAGCTGTACCAGAGGCGCTTGTCACTGCATCAAACCCTGTATGCTTGTGTATATTGTTGCAAGTTGTCTTTATCAAATGAGTCTGTACTGTCATGCATTCAGAGCAGCATGTCAGGAGCACCTGCAAAAACATTTGCTCTGCACATTGTATCTGCATGCTCAATTGCTGGTCCTCTGGCCGCGGGAGCTTTGTCGAAGCAACTGGTCAGTAACTGGGTCAGTTGGGCTTCAGGTATTGGGTGATGGTGACCTAGCATTCAAGTTGACCATCAAGGCAGCCAAGTTCAGCACATCTGCAAAGGAGAAGATCCAAGCAGCAGGTGGCGAAGCAGTTGAGGTCCCTCAGAAAGCAAAATGGACTCGCGCATTGCATAAGAGGAAGGTTGCAGCGGCTGCTGCTGCTGCACCAAAGAAAGCTCCAGCGCCAAAGCCAATCACAAAGAAGGCAGTCAAGCAATGATGCAGTCTGGTTGCGCGTGGCACAGCTTGTGCCTCCTCAATTGTGCTGATTTGCAACTATATTAATTGAGGGATTTGTGACTCCTTCTCCACATTTTCATCAATGTCTGTGCTGCAGCCTGTTGCATTTGCCTCAATACGCCCTCAGTGCTGTCTCTGTATACATATCTTCAGCGTTGATGTCAACGATCTTTTCTATTAGCACAGTTTTTGCAATTTTTAGCCAGTGCTTCTGCATGTGTCCCAGCTTGAGCTGCTTTCAACCCCGATGTAGCTTGCTCTATTGGACGGTGATACCCAAGGACTTGTTGCTGCTGCTGCTAAGACATGATTGTAAATGTCTAGCCCTTCATGCATACATTGCGTCTCTAGTGATGTGCGACTGATACCTGTTCACAAGCTTAGCAGAGGCTACAGGCTGCTGCAGCTGTGGAGACGCAGGTGACTGGGTTTCAGCCTCTGCAGATCTATGGTGTGTGTTTTGTGAGCCTCAGGGCTGCTGTACTGCATGGTGTCTAAATACAATGCCTCCTTTGTTTCCACCGACTGCAAGCAGCTCTTGACGGAGGCTTGCCCTTTGCTGCTGAGAAATGCACGCTTGCAAAGCGCCGATGATATGCTTTGACTTGACGAATGAGTGCATCTCCGACAGCTCTTCCTATCGCAGTTGACTAAAAGTAACGTAATAGCTGCTGCTAAGCCAATTTCCTGCACCTTCTCCATGACCGTCCGTCAACGACGTTGATTTCTGCACATCGACTGGTTAAACCTGTTGGCGCTTGCCATTGCCTTGCTGTGAGTAATTGCGCTGTCGTGACTGCAGCTCCACGTCAACCATGACCAGGCAAGCTCCCCGCTGGATACAGCTCTGTATCACGGCTTTGCTCGTGCTTACGTTACATAAAGTTGAGTGCAAACGCTTCCTGGGCATTGCTGCTATCGGCTCTCGCTCGCATCAATTTTGCATGTTGAGGGTCGGTCAAGAGTTGGCGTCACGCGGGCATCATTTCACTTTCCTTGTTAGTGATCAAGAGAATATGGGTCTCAAACACCTGGGTGCCAAAGCTTTTCCGGGACTGGAAGTCGTCGAGTTTGCTGGGCCTCCTGACATAGGAACACAAGATTGGTTCACCCGGTTTTCGCGAGACGTCATGGCAGTGGGCATCTTACTTTCATTCGGGACATTGACTTTAGCCTGGCATGATTTTCACTGCACACGCAATGAGATGCTGAATGTGTGCAATGCAGATCTTGCGTTCCTTCCAAGCAGACATGATTGCAGCAGCCCATCACTTGTACAATGATAAGGCGACCCTGCACAAGCTCAAACTTGCAGGTGTAACACCTCATGCCAGCTGTCAATGTTACTTTGACATCATCAATAAGACTACATCTAGATCATGCAACAAGGAAAGCCTCTGCTGCTGCAGGTTATGATGCTCTGCTCAAGGATGGTGTGTACTGGCCGGCATCCGTCCTCAGCGAAGTGCTGAACCTAACTGTTG
>JAABUW010010752.1_pt1 | contig 10106 bp, 8 predicted proteins | sample 5560081 | NCBI WGS metagenome assembly JAABUW01 (sample SAMN10711882, study PRJNA513363) | rock metagenome | isolation source: Antarctica rocks | place: Antarctica: Victoria Land, Knobhead sud | reverse complement strand
GGGTGTAGACGTGGCGCTCAACCCGGATGATGGCGGCGACATGCGGGTGCCAGTCGGTGTCGGCCAGCTTGTCTGTGGGATCGAAGACGGTGACGGTGCGGCGTTCGTCGCGGTTGCGGCCCTTGTCATGGCTATGAGCTGACCCGATTGCGGTCGTGATGGCCGAGGCCTCCTGAATGCGCTGGTGCAGGGTCGGCTGGTTGTCCTTGACCTGGACGATCAGGGCGACGTTGGCTGCGGCGGCGACCTCGAAATGTTTTTTTGGCAGTGTAGCGCATCAAGGGTGACGATGGCGCCGCGAGCGACGCCGAGTTCGGCCAGCAGCGTCTGCGCCGCCGGGATCTCGTTGGACTTCTCGGCGATGTCGATGTGCGCAAGCACAAGCGCGGTGTCGATGGCGAACGCACTCAGCACCTGGGCGGCCGTGCGGTCGTGGAAGCCGTCAAAACTGCCGCGCAGCGTCTTGCCGTCCAGCGCGATGCTGCCCTGTCCCGGTGTGGAGCGCGCCGCCTGCAGCAGGGCGGCATGACGGCGGAAGGCCGCCTCCACCCCGGCTGGGTCGAGCCCTTGGAGGATGTAGCGGATGGCGGTGTGTGAAGGTGCCCGCTTCCATGTCAGACCAAACGCCGCGTTCAGCCTGCGGCGATGCACGTCAATAAATGTGACGACGCCGCGATATGAGTTGCAGCCGGCCACGATGGCGAGAATGGAGAACAGCAGCACGTGAGGCAGCTTGTAGAGCTTGCCCTCCGCCCGGCGCGGATCAGGGACGTCCGCCAGCACATCCAACAACGGCGAAAACGCAGCCACGGCAATCTCCCACCCAGTTGCTGCCGTAGAAGTCAGACATTGCCCGGCTCGGGAACCCCCCTTGCGATCAGACGCCTACTTCACCCCCTGTATGCAGCAGAGCGGCCTCAGTGCAGCCCATCCAGCAGCGTTGAACAGCCCTGCGGACAGCCCAACGTCAGGTTTGCGTGCGATACCGGGGCAAAGGAGATCGTTATGGCATCCAACATCCAGGCTCCGGCCGACGGCGCAGGCCCCTCGGCCGCCTTCGCCAGCCAGATCGACAAGCTCAAGTCCGACCTGAACGCGACGCCTGCCTACAAGCAGCAGCTCGACCAATGGATGCAGGCGCTCGGCAAGGCGACGGGTGGTCCGGCCCCGGCCGTCGGGGCCCCTGCAGCTTCCGGCCCAGTACCTTCTAGCAAACCTCCAAGTGCCCCGGCGCCGGCGCCTGCCACATCGCCCGCACCCGCTGCGAGCAAGCCGGACATGCGGTCCGGCAGTGCGCCAGGCCAGGTGCCGGAGGAATTGTGGTCCCTCGCCCCCGACATCAAGGCCGCCGCGTCTAAGAGCGGGTTGTCACAGAGCGAGATCTCTGCCGTTATCTGGGACGAATCGCGCGGCAAAACCGGCGCTGCTAGCACGAACGGCGGCAACGGCCAGACCGATGCCGGGCTGATGCAGATCAACCCGAGCACGTTCGGCGAGCTGCAGTCCAAGCACTCGGACCTGCAGGGCAAGTCGCTGGGCGATGCTTCGACCAACATCCTGGCCGGCTCCTATTTGCTGGCGGACTTCAAGCAGCAGTTTGGCCGGATGGACCTGGCGGAGCGCGCCTACAACTCGGGCGCTGGCAGTGTTGACCGCAGCAATGCCAACGTGACGACGACGGGACTGGGCGACCCGGCCTATATTCAGAAAGTCGGCCATATACGGGACTTGGTGGAGACGGGACAGGCGCTGCCGCCCTGACCCGGCCACGCCCCCGCGGGACGGGCAAGCCGCGCCTCGCCGAACCGAGAGGTTCGCCGGACATAGCGATGTAGGTGATGTCCGAGTACCAGACCTGGTTGGGCCGCACGATCGCAAGGTCTCGCAGCAGGTAGGGATAGACCCGGTGCTCCGGATGCGGGGCGCTGGTGTTCGGCTTCTGATAGATCGCGGCCAGGCCCATCCGGCGCATCAGCCGGACCAACCCGGGCGCGGCCGACCCGGTGCCCCAGCCGGCGCAGGTGGCGCACCATCTGCCGCGAGCCGTAATACGGGCCCTCCAGGAACACCTCGTCGATCCCACTGGAAGCCCCTGCTCCCGGCAGACGCATCAGCGCCAGCGTCGCCGCGCTCTCGCCTGCCGGCCGGTAGCAGTGGCCCGAGCGGCTGATCCCGAGCAGCGCGCACTGCCGCACGACCGAGAGCCGCGGATGCGACGCCTCGACCATCCCGCTCCTCCGCTCCACGCTCATCGACCGGAGGCTCTCGCCAGAAAATCCCGTTCCACCACCAACTAGCCGATCTTGGCATGTAGCCGGGTCAGCTCCGCCTCCCCGGTCGCCTGCACCGCCTCCGCCTTGCCAGAGAACGTCAAAGCCAATCCCTCGATCGCCTGCCGCCTCCAGGCCGCGGTCATCGTCTGGTGGATGCCGTGCTTGGCCGACAGTTCCGCCAACGTCTGCTCGCCCCGGATCGCCTCCAAAGCCACCTTGGCCTTGAACTCAGCCCCGTAGCGCTTGCGTGTCACTTTGCCCATCTCGTCCCGTCTCTCGCTCGAGCAGGACCAGCTTATCACTATGTCCGAAATCCCGGCTCTCCCGCACTTTGCGTGGAGCCGTCCCTCCAGCGTCAGTTACCAAGTGACTGATTCGAAGATGGAATCAGCACTTGCCTACCTGGCCGTATATGACACGCTGGCCGAAGCCAGCCGGTGCAAATTCCGATCAGGCCTTCAACGAGTTATCCGTTCCAGGCGGCCTCCTGCCTCCACGCAAAGTGCGGGAGAGCCGAAATCCCGGGGCCACCTCAGCCCGACGCCTTTGTTGATGACGAAGATGAATTCCTTTGCGCCGCTGAGGGGCTGGCCGCGGCTGATGGATGCGATGAGGCTCAAGCTGTCCGCGTCAGGCGTCCTTACTCGTCCATCCTGTGGACGAACGTCGCGCTCATGCCGTCGGGCGATACGTAGTCCGGCTGGATGCTGCCCGGCGTGCCGTGCGGAACTTCCCTACCGCTCTTGTAGCTCGGAGACAACACCGGAGGTGGCGGCTCGGCGAGCCAGAACGGCGGGCCTTCTAGCGCATCGTATTCGGCCAGCGGCCGCTTATCCTCGCGATCAAGGCTGGCGAAATCCGCGCGAGAAAGCTTTAGGGGCGCTGCCCACGGCTCACCCTTACGGCAGTAGTAAAGTACTGACTCGCCACAATCGTTGATACGGCGGAAGAACTCGGACCAGACTTCGCCGAGAGACGCGTCGGGCGACTGGAAAGTTGGCTCGTCCGTGTCCACACCTAATGCAGCCCAGTCCACGTCACGGCTATGAATGGCCTCGAAGCGGCGCAGGACATGCTTTAGTGCCGTTAGTGCAGGCTCGACCTCCTCGTTACGAAGATAGCGCTTGTAGAGCCGATCCAGAAGCAGGCCCTGATCTAGCGTATCCGCTCCGAATTTCCGGATGCAGTCGAAAAGGGCGAGTACCTTGGCAGCGGACCCAAGGTGCTTCACATTACCTCCTCCCTGGATGGCGACGACATTGGGGTTCGACAGACTCATTCTACTAGGGCCTTTCGAAAAATTTGATCTGTGCTTTCGGGATATTACCTAGGCTCTTCTGCTCAATGTTGGTCCGAATAACATCCTGCTTCTCGACTGTCACGGTCTGCCCAGTGATGTCGATTGAGACATTCTGCGTCGCCCCAACGGGGAGGTTGGCAGCACGTGCGATGGACTGGCTAGCGACGCTTGCGACCAGACCGCTGCTATTGGTGGCGAGATTGTAGTTCTTGACCTCGTAGGTGACGCTCCCGTCCGCCGATGCGAAGTCCGGCCGGACGCTGCCGGCCGTGCCGTAGGGTACCGGCTTACGGTTCAGGTAGCTTTGCTGAGCGGTATAACCGTCGCCAAGGCCCGAGCCGATGTGATCCTCGGATTGCTGCGCCGGCGTCGGCAACCCGTTGCTGCGCGCTTCCAGGATCGTAGGGCCTGCAGGGCCGGAGGCGGTGAAGCCCTCCTGCGTGTCTCCGAGGTTGACGGCGGGCTGCGGCGCTGCCGTACTATTGGGAACCAGCGACGGATCGGCGGGCGGCGTGACCAGGATCAGCGGCTTGCCGGCGTTGGGGTCGATGTCGAACCCGGGCAGTTGGCCCGCCACCGCCGGCGGTGGCGCCAGGGGCGGGCTGCCGGCGAGCGGGCCGGCCAGGGTCGGGTCGAGCGCGGTCATCGGGGCGATGCCGCCTAGGCGCACCGGTGCGCCGGCCAGGCTGCTGCCGGGCGCGCCTGTGGCGGGCAGCAACGCCTGGGATGGCGAGGCGCTTGCGGTCCCGCCCGCCACCAGGCTTGCCACGGCTTGGGGATCGAGCAGCGGCGCGCCGTTCTGCAGCTGGCCGAGCACCCGGCCGCCCAGGGTCCGGAGAGTGTTGTCCGCGTCAGGGAACAGCTGCTGGCTGGCACGCTGACCGCTTGAGGGGTCTGTCCAGCCCAGCGTGTAAGTCCTCTGGTCCTGGGCATGCGTCACGCTCACGCCGGGGATCGCCGTGTCGGTCGTCTGCGGGGGCGGCATGGCGGGGAACGGCGTCATGCCCAGTAGGAACCCGCCGCCGGCCGCCGCGGCCGTTGCCGCCGCGCCCGCTTCCGGCAGCACCGCCAGCGCACGGGAGCCAAGCCGGGCGGCGCCGTCGGCCACGCTATCGAGCAGGCCGCCCGCCGCGCCGCTGCCCATTGGAATCGCGGCAGCCGTCCCAAGGACCGCTGCGCCCAAGGCGGGCAGGGCAGGCGCCCCAGCCGGACCTACGTCGTCCTGCGGCACAGGCTGCGGACGGGGCGGCTCGACCCCGGCGGGTCCGGCCGTAGGTGCCGGCATTATCGGTATAGGTCCGGCCGCCGCAAGGTCCAGCCGGCCGAGCCGCACCGTCGTGCCGCCCGCATCCGGCGGTGCCGCAAGCGGCACCGGGTCCGGCCCCTGGCCTGCGCGCACGTAGGGCGGGGCAGCAAGCGGGACGGTGCCGCCAGCGGAGGTCCCCAACCTGCCTGCCCCGCCCTTGGGCGGCACCGGCGGCACCGGCGGCGGCTTGCCGTCGAGGTCATAGCCGTCCACCGGCGGCAGGTCCCCCTGCTTGACCGGCGCCAGCGGCGCGGTCGCCGTCGGCTGCGCGCGATCGCCCGGCGGCATCGCCACCCCCGGCACCGGCGGCTTGTCCAGGTCCAGCGCATGTGCGGTCTGCGACAGCAGCAGCCCCAGGCTCGCCAGCAGGCCGCCTTGCAAGTCCCCGCGCGCAAACGCATCGGCGCTGCCTGCCCCTACCGCGGCAATGCCCGCGCCCTTGGCAACCGTCAGCGCGAAATCCCGTGCCGCCCCGGTCAAGCTGTCCGTCGCCACCAGCCCGCCCGCGACGGCGGCCACGGACTGCAGCACTCCGGCCGCGATGCCCAGCGGGTTGCCCGACGCTACGCCCTGCGCCACCCCGGAGAGACCGCCCACCAGCGCCGTGCCCGCCAGCACCTGCTGGCCCAGCGACGTCGCCCCCGCCGCCGTCAACCCCAACGAGGACGCGACCTGCGTCGCCAGCCCGCCCGTGATCGTCGTGGTGCCCACCGCCGCCGCACCCTCGGCGGACCCCAGCGCGCCCAGCCCGGACAACCCGGCGCCCGCAGCGGCGCCCAACTGCAGCACGCCGCCCAGCACATTGCCCTCGGCAAAGCTTTTGGCCGCATGCGCCACGTCCCATGCCACCGCCAGGGGCGCCGTGACCGGGAACACGACGCCAACCACGTTGACCACCACGCCCACGACCTGCTCGACGATGGCGCCGATGTCGTCCTTGCCCTTGCTGTGGTCCTTGAAGGTCCTGAACGGGTCGGCGGTGTTCGGGTCCACCGTGATGTCGTGCTTGGTGCTCTTGTGCATGAAGCGCTCGGTCAGCTTCGTCCGCTGCCCCTCGGGCTGGGCGGCGATCTTCAAGCTGACGTCGGCAGCCGTCTCCAGCGTCTGCACCAGGTTCCAGTTGCCCGCCGCCGCCGCACCCCGCGCCGCGTCCACGAACTGTTGCGCCACCCCGAGCATCCGGTCGGCGCGATGCTCCACCGGCAGCCCAGCCAGCGCCACGTCCACCCGCGCCTGCGCCTCGTCCAGAACCGCCAGCAACCCGTTGCCCGCTGCCCGCGCCGTTGCCGCATCGGCCACCTGCGCCTGCGCGTCGGCGACCAGCTGCGTGCGCCGGGGGTCGAGGTCCACCTTGGCCACGCTGTAGCCGGCCAGCCCGGACCGATCGGCGGCGTCGCCGGTCACCGTCACGTCGGCCGCCCAGCCGCCGCCCACGTCCACCCTTCGGGTGAGCGCGTGGCGCTCCCCGGACGGCGTCTGCTGGATCTGCATCGCCAGCTGCGCGCCCACGCTGTGCAGGTAGGCGTCCTCGGCGCGTCCCGCGGCGCCGTCCGCCTGCGCGAACGCCTGCAGGTTGGCCGCGGCCTGGATGTCGGCCTGGCCGATCTGCTTCAGCCAGTCCACCGCCAGGCCGTAGGTCTTGAACACCGCAGGCGTCGCCTGGCCCGTGCGCACCGCCATGGACAGCGCATAGGCCGCAAGCTCCATGCCGTTGCGGAAGTGCGTGGTCTGCCCGTCAGGGGTGGTGACGGCCGGCGTCAACCCGCCGTTCAGGGTGATGTCCGCGCCCAGCTCCGCGACCAGGGTGCGGGCGTCCACCGCCTTCAGGGTGCCGTTGGCCAACCCCACCGTGAACGCCGCGCCGGCCGGCGCGAGCGCCGCCTTGGCGGCCTGGAAGCCCTCGACCTCGCTGGCCCCGGCAGGGCGGCCCAGGTTCGGCACATACACCGACTGCACCTGCGCCACCGCTTCGGCGCTGCGGCCGATCTCGGCCCGCACGTCGCTGACCGCCCGCCCCGACGCAAGCTGGTCCTGCCAGAACCGCACCCCCGCCGGCTCCGCCGCACGGCCCAGCACGGCCTGGTAGAACGCGCCGATGTCGCGCGCCGCCTCGTCGGAGTGGCCGATCCCCGAGCGTATCCCGTCCAGCGACTCGCCATGGGCCAGCCCCTGCAGCTTGGCGGCCAGGCCGTCCGCATCGGCGTCGCGCCCCAGTTCTTGCTGATACAGCCGGTTGACCGCGCTCTTCGCTTCGTCGGATTGCGCCATGTCGGCCCGCAGCGCGACCAGTGAGGCGCCGTTTTCCAGCGCGCCGGCATAGTTTGCCAGGCCGCCGGCGTCCGCCTCCCGACCCAGCACCTGCCGGAACAGCGCGCTGGCCTGCTGCTCTGCCTCAGCGTCGGACGGACGCCCAGACCTGCGAAGCAGCTCCGGAGCAGAAAACCCCCGCATCACGACCATCGGCCCGCCTCCACCGCCGCCAGCACTGCACGCAGAGGCTAGGCCGCAAACCTGTCACCCACCTGACGCCTTTCACCCCATCGCATGGTGCCACGATAAGGCGTTGTCAGGTTTATGGTTGAGGCGACGACGAGGGCTTGCGGCTGATCAGGCCCTCACCCGGCGGACAGACGCCGCCAATGTCGCGCCAGGTGCAAAAGGCAGCGTCGCAGGCAGAGCGGTGTTGGTGGGCGGTCAGGCGGTGACGGCGGAGCTGGACGTGGTTGTGGATGCGGCTGTGGGCGGAGAGGAAGCGTTGCGCGTGACGCGCCGACGTGAAGCGCTGCATTGGGTTCACCCAGCAGGCAGCGTTTTTGCATGTGTGACGGGTGGCAGACGCTCGGCGAGAAGCTGGCCGATCCCATGCCGGTTGACCTCGCAGCCTGAGCCGGGCAACCATCACCAGAACGGTGTCGTCGTCCAGCAACAACACCCTCGCGATCGCCTCGCAGCTCACATGCAGTGCGGCCGGTGGGGTGCTGGGCGCCAAAGGACACTGCGATCGCGGTGGCGCAGACTAGCGGGCGGCAACGGCTGAACGTTCACGGCGCCATAGACCTGGAGACCGGCCAAACCCGCATGCTGGACGTGCTGACGGTGGACGCCGCCAGCACGATCATGCTGCTGATGGCCATTCAGGCGATGTATCCAGGCAAGCGGGTCATCCACCTCTTCCTGGACACTGCGCGATACCACCATGCGAAGCGGGTGCAGGCCTGGCTGGCGAGGCCGGGATGCCGGATCAAGCTGCACTTCATCCCAGCCTACTGTCCGCATCTCGATCCAATCGAGCGACTATGGGGCTTGATGCACAAGCACGTCACCCATAACCGGTGCCACGCAACGTTCGCCGACTTCAACGGCGCGATCCTGACATTCCTGCGCGAGGAGGTGCCCAGGAAATGGCACCTCTATTGCGACGCCGTATCGGACAACTTCCGCGTCATCTCACCGGAAGATTTTCGGATCCTAACGTGAACGAGGTATACTGCCCGAAAAACGCTCAGCTTGACAATTCTTGACGGAAATCACACTTCTTGGGCGTTTCTCACCTGCCAATCTCAGGAAAGTAAGTCAATTATATGTGTGATGGCCGCGTGGTAGCCTGGATCGATCACCTATCGTTGGACGAATTCGAAGGGGCCTTCGTCGCCGAAGCCGTCCCTCGAAAACCCGCCAAACGGACTTATGCCACGGTCGAGGAAGCCCGTCGCTGGATCGAGCGAGAGGCAGCGGCCATAGCAGCGCCCATCAAATGGCTCGAAGGAGCGTCTACCCCGCGTCACTAATTCAAGACGTCGGTTGGGCTAGCCGAACCTACCGAGCCAACGCAGAGGCCGCATACGCCTTGGACCCCCGACGCCCGACTTCCTTTCTTCGAGCGGCAAGTTTCGCCGCAATGTCGGCAGCCAGTCCGGGGTTGGCCTGCCGGATTTGTCGGACGCGCAGCAGCAATCCAAGGTGCGTCGGCTTGTGAACCTCCCAGAATTCCAAGAGGAGGAGGTCCGCAACTGCGGCTTCCATGCTGTCGTTCAGAGCACCAAATGTCGCCTTCGTCAGCGACGCTGGTTCGCCAACATGCTCGAAGTCCATGCCCTGTCCTTCCCGCACATTGGAATCGCTGGCTCAGACCATAGGACGACCTGACACTCCGAACCCGTGACACGTGCATGATCTTCTCGCGCTCCAGTGAGCGTGGTGCATGGATCAGGGGTGCGGGTGGGCGTTGTTGCAGGGACCAGCGCAAAGCTGAGCTGCCCCTTCCCGGGCGGCGTCTAGGCGACCCGGACGGAGATGGGCTTTGCCCTTCGGATCATCGTGTTCAGCACCGCGACGGCGATGGCGACCTCGCCCCGTTGCGCAAGCAGGCTCCGGGCGCGCAGCTTGGGGCCGATCAGGTGTTTGTATCGCGCCATTGCTGTCTCGATAGTCCGAACGCAACCGACAAAACGGTTCGCGCTCGCCATCGGGACCGGTCGGGACGACGTAGCGGATCTCGATGGCGCCGTCGGCGACAACCAAGCGATCGACTAGCAGTTCGAGCAGCGCCCGCTTCTGGTCGAAGCCGGCGCCTGCCAAGCCGTCGCGCACGCGGCGGCAGAACGCCTCGGCGTGGGCTGCCAGGCCAGCCGTCTCACCCAGGCGTTCGGCATCGTGCGTGAGTTCGGTTTCCTGCCGGTCCAGCGCCTGCAGCCGTGCCTCGGTGTTGCGCCGGCGGCGCTGGTATTCGGCCATAGGCACTACGCCGGCAAGGTAGGCGTCCGTGAGCCGCTCGATCTGCTGGCCGAGAGCCGCCCGGCCGCGGCGCAGGTTGGCCCGGCGCGCTTGCAGCTCCTGCGGCAGCCAGTGGCCGCCGCGCGCCCGCGCCATTGCGTGCGCGATCATCTCAGGTGCCGACAGCACCTCGCACAGGTCGCGCCAGACCAGGTCGTCCAAGGCGCAAGCTGGGATGTGGCGCGCCGAGCAGCGCTTGCCGGGCACGCGCAGCCGCGATTGTAGCCTGGTCGGGCACACGTAGTAGGCATACCCTGCCCGTGTGCAGCGGCCGCAGCACGTTAGGCGGCACTGGCCGCAACTGACCAGGCCACGCAGCAGATACGAATGCACCCGGTTGTTGCGCCGTGCCATCTGGCGATTATAGGCCAGCCTTTCCTGCGCGCGATCAAACTGCGCCTGGCTGACGATGGCGGGCACCGGCGCGACCGCAATCCACTCGGCCGCGTCCACG
>JAABUW010010748.1_pt1 | contig 10108 bp, 10 predicted proteins | sample 5560081 | NCBI WGS metagenome assembly JAABUW01 (sample SAMN10711882, study PRJNA513363) | rock metagenome | isolation source: Antarctica rocks | place: Antarctica: Victoria Land, Knobhead sud | reverse complement strand
ATTTGAATTTTCGAAGATGATGAATACATTGCTTTCAGAAATGTCTCGCACTTTTCATTGAATTCAATCTTCAATTCTTTTTGCAAGTTTTGTATCAAGAGTAGCTTTTCGATTAGACGTGATTTAGTGAACTTGTATGTCTGAAACACTTCTTTTTCTTCAACGTTGTTCAAAAAATTGGTTCAGAATTGGTTTTTGATCAGCTTTATTGCATCATGATACGAATTTCGCATTTGCACTATCTCTGTTCATACGTCGTCATTTCTGCATCTTTTTCAGATTCGCTTTTTTGACAACAGTGTCTTTTGCATTTCAATGAGCTCATTGTTTCATCAGAGTTTTGATTTTGCGCATATTCGCTGTTTAAATACGAATAATTTCACTGTATTCTTGATGCATTCAGTCAAATAAATGACTTTTGCTTCTAGACTTGTGATTATTTGCATCTTGACTATCATTTTGTCTTTCATCTTTTGCAAATGCTCATCAAAGTCTTTTCAGTCAACTTTTTGCAGATTGTACGACGCGTTCAGCGAATTTTCGACCAACTTCACTTTTTTCATAACTATTGTAAATAGAATTACTTCATGATCAAATTCTGTGTTTGCATTCTCGTCTATATGTCAATTCTTGATATGATTGCACATATTCTTTGATGCAAATGTTAAATCAAGTACTGAGCTTGACTGATCTGAATAGCTGTGATATGTGTTTATATCAGAAGTGTTAATCAGATTGCATTTATGTAAATTTACTCACTTTATTAATGCTTTCATTCTAATAAAGTTTGAAATTTTTGCGTTTCATCAGCTATGATGTGCATTAAAGTCTTCAATGATAATAACTTTTTGCTCAGAATTTAGCATAACTTTTGCTAATTCTCGCTCAATCATGTATAATTGCTCATCATTTGCGTTTTGTGACTTTTCGTTGTAAATATTGAACAATAAAATTTCTCTCTGAATTTTATTGTTCGCTATTGATATTGCTTGCATATCTTTGCTATTGACTATGTCTGATCTTGATGTGCATGTAAATTTCTTTGCATTTTTCGCAACAAATATCAATACTCTGACATGAGTATTCTGAACATTTGATTTGATGCAGATAAATGATGAATGCAAAATTGTTATATTCTCGTCTCTCATTCATGATTCTTGTAGTATAACAATGTCTGTCTTGTTTTTCACAAATTTCATGCATACATGCATAATTTGCGTTGACCTTGCACAATTGTGCTGTAGAATTCGAATATTCAACGTGTTTGCAAAGCTTTCATCATTTGCATTGTTTTGTAACATTTCAAATGCACTACTTATTACAATTTCGTGACTAGATGATCTTTTTGTGAGCTAATAAACTGAGCTGTCTGATATGTTTTGCACATTACGCTATTTACGAAGTGTGCATTTTGACAGTTGCAACATCTAGAAATCATGTGATTGCATGATTACTCATCTTTGCACGTAAATAATTGACATTTATGATTTCAGATTTGATGATTTTGTTCGCAGTACAAGCATCTTGATGATCTGTTGCATTTGTTCTGCAAATGCTTGAATGTTTAACATTTTTGACATTGATCATTTGATTGATAATCTCAATATTCAACTGTTTGATATGTTGATCTCGCAGTTAAAAGTCATTTTTTTCAGATGTTTTTGCACTTCTGCTTCGATTTTGAACGTCAATATCGTTGAAGCATGATTCTTTCTTGCTTTATTTTCATCTTTTGATAATCATATTGAAATACTAACATTATGACGAAACAATCACAACACACGCAAAACGAACTTTTGAACAGAGCATTATAAACGAGAGAGAAAAGATTGAGTAGACGAATAAACGATGACGAATTGCATAAGCAGCAGTAATGCTGATTCAATGACGATTACAAGCAGCGTTGACTCATTGCAGAGAGACAGCGACGCAAGATCTAAATGCTCACGCAATGATGAGATGAAAGTTATCAGCATCATTGATCTACTAACACAAACATCGACGTTAGAGAAAGAGAAGAGCAAAGATCATTCACGAAAAGAAGTGATCTTAAAGCTGATTCAACGTCTTCAAAATGTCTCAGAAAGAAAGATTGAAAGTCAAGATGTATTCATCGCGAAGAATGTACAGAAGTTGAAGACATTCATTCAACTTCTTAATAAACAACTACAAACACAAGAAAATACGCATTTCTCATTCAAAACATCATCATGAGTCGATGTAGCAAGAGAAGAAGCAACAACTGAAAAGCAGTGACTCAGAGATGATCTGTCATTGCTTCGCAAGAAACGCGAGATTCTAGTGAAAATAAGAAAGAGAAAAGAGATGAAAGAGATACAAAAGAGATCGATTGATCAGATCTTTCAAGAAATTGCAAACATGTCGATGATGCAACGAAATTTAATAGTGTCGCTTCGCAAGCTTAAAAGCGAAGACATTGCACTTCACGCAATGAGCTCGAAAGCTTAAGCAGTTCTAGAAAAGACTCAGACATGAGTGAAGAAAATCGCAAGCTCAGCGCACGTAGTGCGTAGAAGCTTCGCGATACTAGCACATGATGTACACATCACACTGAACACAAGCAATCAGAAGATGATCATCAAAAAACTAGTAAAGAACAACGCGAAACTTCATGAAGATCTAGAGATGCTGAGAATAGCTTGACTTAAGAAGATAGTTGAAAGTGAAAAGACTCACTCATCGCTCATTGTAGAGATTGTGATCAAAACGATGACGAATCAATTACTAGACATAGACATGCTGAACTCATATCAAGAATGCTCATGCAAATTGTTTGAAAAGAACTGTTGTATCACACAGTGCTATAGATGCTTCGATTTTGATCATATGACTAAATTCTGCAAAAACGAAGAGTGTTGCTTTAAATGCGCAGACAAACATCACATCAAGAGATGCGTTGTGTTGATGAATAAAAGATGATGTGCAAACTGCAACGACAGTCATGAACTCTGAAGATACTCATGTCTTAAGTGAAAACTACAGATAAAGCAATCAGAAGAAATCTTTCAAAACAGATTGATCAAATATTCTGAAACGTCAAAAGACAATTGCTCATTCTCTTCTTTCTCTCTGAACTTCTTGAGTTCAATGAATCTTGCAAGTTCAATGAACTCATCGAGTTCAATGAACGTCTCAACGATGACAAGCAGTCGAGACGTTGACGAGTCAACATGACAAGTGATGAAAGTCAAGAAGAGACGAGTCGATCGCTCTTCATGCGTGATTAGTAACTCAGAAGACATGACGTCTGAATAGATACAGAAACGTCAAATCAGAAAATGCGAAAGATTCTTGATGACTAAAAGCATACAAAAAGTCGTTTCTGCACAAAGTCAACAACAGCTACAGATAACTTTATGATGAATCAAATCTTTCTGCGAATTCTACAGTACAACATCAGAAAGTCATTGAAAATTCAGAAATCATTTCTGATAGACAGAGAAGTTCGTAAATTCGACATAATAGTCATTCAGAAACAAGATTGCAACATCAACGCATTGCAGATATTTAGCTCGACTCACAACTTCTTTCATCTAGTGAGAGACTCATCATTTCAAGCAAGAACATACATTTATGTCAACAAGTGTTTAAAACTCAATCAATGAGCAATGAAAATCATTGAATCAAACATCTGCTTAATCAAGCTACAAACTAGCAACTTGAAAGGCAAGATACAGACGCTACGACTCATAAACATCTACAATTCGTGCTCGCTGTCTATTATCTTCACAGAAGAATCATCTACTATTTCTCGTTTGAACAAACTAATCAAAGATGACTGCAAACAGCTAATCGTAGAAGATTTTAATCTGCATCACTCACATTGAGAAGACAGAAGATGCTTTACTCATCACACAGCAATGAATGCTCTACTAAACATCGTTATGAACGCAAGACTAGAACTACTGCTTGAATCAGGCACAATTACTAAAGAGATTCACAATCAGCTCACAACAATAAATCTAGTGTTTGACAGCGAGAAAATTCAATTCATGATACACAAATGCAAGATGAGAATTGATCTACATCAAGAATCAGATTATCTTTCGATTGTCACGAAGCTGTGTCTACGCACATTCTTCATGCAGCTCACGACTTGTTGATTATGAAAGAAAATGAACACAGAAGCATTAAACTTTCATTTAAGAATACATCTTTTTGTCGATTGTTTTCTTGATGACAAGACAGCGATAGATGACAGAGTAGCTGAAATCACTTATGTGCTACAAAAAATTATCAAGAAGTCTACTTCTTGAGCAAAGTTGTTGATTCAAGCATGAGACTTTTGAAATCAGATCTGCTCGAAAGTCGTGACGAAATCGCGATGACTATGAGTTGTATGAAAATCGCAGAGTACTCTAGAGGCATGAAACGACTATCTGAGATACAATGATCACAAAAACAAGATCATTAAAGAAACAACAAGATCATTAAAGAAACAAAACGTTCACATTTTAAATCACAAATGCATGAGCTGAGCAATGAATTGAAATCAATTTGACGCTTCGCAAAATGAGTCAGAATCAAAAGTCAGCTACTTAAGAAACTTTCGCAGTTTTCATCACTAAACAGCAACGATTTTAATCACATAGCAGACTCATTCGAAGAAAAAACAGAGATGCTACAAAAGAAGTTCTTTTCATCATTGTCTCAAACAGATATCAGTGACATTTCAAAATTGTTTATATCACTGACAGTGTCATTTGATTCAGTCTTATTGCAAGATGAGATAAGACAGATGATTCAATGAGTAAAAGTCAACAAAGCATCAGACGCATTTGAAATTTCAAATAGAGTGCTTCAAGCGAGTTTAACAAAACTGACTTTGATACTAATCAGTCTATTTAATGTATGTGTAACTCACAAATATCATTTAAAGCAGTTCAAAAAAGCTCAGACAATAGTACTGCGCAAATCAAAGAAAAGTGATTACATTGATTCAAAGATGTATCGACTCATCGCTCTGCTAGACATCATGAGTAAGACACTAGAATCAATCATGATCAAAAGATTAAGCGACATTGTTGACTCATCACATGCTTTCGAACGCTCAAATGAGAACGAGACGCAAGCAATTCATGATCTCAGCGCTGAATCTACTAGTAGATTAAGTACATGCAGTATGAGACTGCAAAATCAAGTACGTAGCATTCATGCTTAGTTTAGACGTTGCTGAGACGTTCAATTATGTCTTGCACACTAGACTTCTGCATACTTTGAGAATGAAAAGAACATTGAACTACATAGTCAAATGAACTCGCAGCTTTCTGAAAGACAGAGAGTCATTGCTGACGTTCGATGAACAAATCAGCGCGATGTAACAAGTAAACGCTGACATATTGCAAAGATCTCTCACATCATCGATTCTCTTTCTATTCTTTAACACAAGTTTAATCGAAAAATGCGAAGCTTTAGAAATCAAAATCAAAGTGCTTGACTTCGTAAATGACATCAATATTCTGATCTATGACAAAATCACAGAATCAATCTGCAAATTGCTGAGTCAAGCATATGATGTCTGTGCGAAGTGAGCTTGAACTCATGACACTACGTTCGCTTCAGAGAAATACAAACTCACTCACTTCACTTGTAAGTCAAAAATATTCGACATGACAGTCAGTTTACATCTAGAAAACTTGATAATAAAGTTGAAATCAAATGTATGAGTTCTTGAAGTGCAACTGAACATGAAACTATGATGAGATTCGCATCTTTATCAAATAGAAGCAGATCACGTCATCAAGATGCTGATGCTTAGTTGACTTGAGATTTTCATCTGAGAGACTACATTTACAAAAGCAAGACAGATATACTCTGCAATGATAAGATTAAAAATGAGGTTCGAAGCATCAGTATGACATCAACGCGATAAAGAAGAAGAATTGTTGAGTACGAAATGAAGACTAGAAACTCTTCAGAATCAAGCGCTGCGTCATGTGATCAACGTTTTCAGAAAAGTGAACATTGAAACGTGTTGAGATCATGTCTAAATCATTCAATCAAAGAGACTTAAAGCTGATATCAATGTATGTATTGTTCTTTAAAGATAGCTATAACAAGACATTAAGAATACAGAAGAGAAAGAGTGCAAGCTCTTTTATAAATAATAACTTGAGACTGCGCTAGACTCGATACAGATGTGATGTAATATGTCAGATGTGTTTGTCTAAAAAAATGATGAAAGAGATGAATGAAGAAAGTGCTGAACAACGAGAAGAAGTGCTGAGAATGACTTGAAGAGATGCGTTAGATTCAAACTAGGCATAGCATTATGACTTGCTTTAATCAAATTGATTAGAGTTAAATCTGAACTCTGATTCATTCAGACATGTTCATAACATTATTTCTTTCTTCGAACATTCATGTTTGCATAAATAGAAAAGAAATAAAAGCAAAAAATTCATCGTGTTTTCAATTTAGTGCGACTTATTTGAATATAGCTTGTGAAATTCATTCAGAACTTTCTTTGAGTCATTGAATTTTTCTTTATCAACATAGTATCATTCATCATCACAATCTATCTCAATTCATTTGACTTTGTATTGTAGTCTTTCTTTATATCGTCTGAAGTTTAATATATTGTCTACTTCTCAGTGCTCTTCATTCTCTTCAATGATCATTAATCTAGAGAGTTCAGAGTGTTGTTCTGATAGAAGATTATTTGATGAAGATCGTAGATACTTTGAGCTGAACACTGAATGTACATGCTTCATGCTTCTAGATAGCTGAAGATGATAGAAGATCTCAACTTTGACTGTGATTGAATAGAGATTAAGCTGCTTGTCTTTCAAATCTTTGCATGATTTAATGATTTTGATGTTTTCAAAGACTAATCAAACTTGATCATCTACTTCATAGATGACGTCTTGTCTATGCTTGTTTATCTGAGCTTCAATGATCTGCTTGATCTTTTTCAATTGTTGATGATTGAAGATAAGAAGTTCGCTCATTTAAGTGACAATGTCATTGATCTTTCTAGTCTCAATATGTTGACGAGTCATTTCATAATCAGTCATATCTGAATTGAAACTCATTCGAGAGTGAAAGTCTTTATTGAAGTAGAAAGAAATCATTGAGATAGTCAAGAATGTATTGAAATTGTTACTGAATTTCATCATTGAAAGTCATTTAGCTCAATCATTCTGCATGTAATTGCAGTAGATTCAAAGTTCGCGTTCAACATCTTGATTAGTTTGTTTCAACTGATCATCGATCTTTGAATGATAAACTGTTGATAGATTGACTTTGATCTTCAGTCGTTTACAAAGACTTTGTCACATGATCGATATAAACTGAAAATCTCTATTCAAAACAATAGAACTGAGTAAATCATGAAGTCAATAAACGTTTCATAGCATGATTCATACTGTTTCTTCAATTGAGATGTCATCATCTTCTCAATGACAGAGAACATAGTGACGTTCTTTGAAGAGACGACATATGATCATGCAAATGACGTTATAGTTTTTCGATAGAAATAGCTCAGTGATGAAGTTCATAGCTATATCTTGTCAACGCTGCTGAAAGATTAATAAAGACTGAAGCAAATCATTCATATCATCTTGAGATGCTTTGCTTCGCTGACAGACATGACAGTTTCAAATGTATTGTTGAATAGTTGCTTGATGATCTGATCAATAGTAGAAGCGTTGAACTAAATCAATCATTTATCTAATGTCAGAATGCAAGATTGATGATTGATTATGAATCTCTTGAAGCAATTTCGTATGCATTTGTTTTAACATTCATAGTAAATTCTTTTTGAATAAAACGTTGTCAATGATTTGACAGTTCTTTAGCTTCATGTCATGAAGCTTCAGTTCATCTTTGTTCATAGTTTGTCAATATTCATTGCATAGTTCATTCTTCTGATTGACTAGATGTACACGTTGATAGAGATTAGTCTCGTATTCAGATTCAATTTCGAACTTGATCAATAAAACGTTTATTCAATTCAAGATCAATATAGTTTGAAAACAATTATTTATTTCTTTAGCTGATTCAAAACTATCGATCATCAACATTCTAGTTAAAGCATCGACTTTGATGTTTATTTTGTCTGATCGAAAGATAATTTGAAAGTTAAACTTCAATAAAATATTCAGATAGTTTGCTTATCATCAAGTCAGCTATTTGTTTTTCATAAAGATCTTCAAAGTCTGATGATCAGTAAACATCTGAATAGATAGCTCAGTATCTTCTAGTTCAAGTCATCAGTGTTCGAAGCATCAAATGATAGTTAGTAATTTCTTGTCATAGATGTGATAATTGCATTCAGCTGAAATCATGCTCTTGCTATAAAAGACTATTGAGTGAAGCACACTCTCATCATTGTACTGAGATAGTATGTCGTTTTTTACATAGTTGAATGCATCAATTTTCAAAATAGCTTAACATTTGACATTGAAATGACGCAGAACTGAGATTGAGCTGATCTGCTTCTTTAGATTGTCAAAGACTTCAATGCAAACTTCATTTCAAACAAAAGACGTGTCTTTTTGAGTCAGCTGAGTGAATAACTTGACTAGTTTTGAAAAGTTCTTGATGAAGCATTGATAGAAATTGACGAAGTCAACAAAGTCTTGTATCTCTTTTAGATTGATAGATGTAGCTCAATTGACTATAGCTTTCACTTTGATAGAATTCATGCAAAGATCTTGTTTGAATACTATGATCTTTAAGAAGATTGTTTCTTTTACGTTGAATTCGCACTTTTGAATATCTATCTGCAGATCAGCATCTTGTAAACAATCTAGTATCATCTTGACATGTTGTCTATGCTTTTTTTGAGTCTTGCTGTATATGAGAATGTCGTTTAAATAAGCTTGACAAAAGTCATTTAGAAAGTTTCATAAAACATTGTTCATATATTGCTGAAATGAGGTTGAATTGTTTGTTAATTCAAATGATAGAATCTTTGATTTGTACGCTTCTAGAGCAATAATGAAGATCGTATAGTTCTCACTATCAAGATGCATACGAAGTTTGTTGAAAGCGAAAATTATATTCAGTTAAATCAGATGCTTGCAGTCAATGATTTTGTCAATCATCTCATCTATGAGCAATAGAGAGTAGCGATTTCTTTTGATAATGACATTGAGCTTTCAATAGTCAACGCAGAAGCAAAGATCATCATTGATCTTCAGAGCGAATAAAACGAGTGAGAAATATGAGATTTTGTTAAAAGTAATAAAACTCTTTGATAGATTTTCGTTCAGATATTCTTTGATCTTCTGAAGCTTGTAGAGTGACATTCAATAAGCTCAACATCTAGAAGAAGTGACATTGTTAGTGAACTCTATCTTATGATCATATAAACGATGAGATGATAGCTTATCAACTTGAGCTCAATCAAACACGTCGAGAAAATTCTGATATTTCAAAGATAGCTTGACTTTGATGTCTTCTAGATTTTGAGCTGATGCATCAATGAAAGTGACGTCTAGAACATTCAGTTCACATTGAGTGTTGTAAACTATTTCTCTATCAATATCTTTAATCAACATAGCGAAAATCTCGATGCAATTCTTCTTTGATCATTTAATCAGTACATGAAAAGATGCAGCTTTCACATTGAACATAGAAAAGTTCTTTTTTGAAGCAGTAGAAGTAAGTCGTTGAAGCACTTTGAGAGCTGAACTGATAGAAGAATTTGATGATCGTGATCATTTTGAGTGTGAAGCTCTGACTGACATCAAAAAAACAGAAATGAAAGCTTTTAATTGATTCAAAAAACGATGACATTGTTTTGCATATCTAGTAGTATTTCATTTTTATTCAGTCAGAACTTTTCTAATATGACATCATGATGATCTATATCAGCTATTAACATTGAAACAGTCAATTTCTTATGACTTTCAACTGTGAGATTGAGTAGAATTTTATGAATAATGATCTTCTTCGTCAGCTTTCCGTCATATTCTCTTATTAACTTCTCTTTAGCTAGTTATATGAGTTGAATTTCAAGCTTCTGACATATTTGATCAACTAGCTTTGTATGAATCAAGATGTAGATCATCAAGTCACTATCTATCAGAGATTGTAGCTTGAAGAATTCGTCTTGCGAGAATAGAGTGACATTGACTAG
>JAABUW010010745.1_pt1 | contig 10111 bp, 9 predicted proteins | sample 5560081 | NCBI WGS metagenome assembly JAABUW01 (sample SAMN10711882, study PRJNA513363) | rock metagenome | isolation source: Antarctica rocks | place: Antarctica: Victoria Land, Knobhead sud | reverse complement strand
AGACCGCGCAGTTCGAGTTCCGCGAAGGCCCTGTGTTCGCCCATATCGTGCTGGCCGACGAGATCAACCGGGCCACCCCAAAAACCCAGTCCAGCCTCTTGGAGTGCATGGAAGAGCAGCAGGTGACCACCGACGGCATCACCTACGCCCTGCCGCACCCCTTCTTTGTGATCGCCACCGAGAACCACATCGAGTCCCACGGGACGTATCCCCTGCCCGAAGCGCAATTAGACCGCTTCCTCCTGCGCCTCTCGCTCGGCTACCCCGACGCCGCCGAAGAAAGCCGCATTCTGGCCCAGCAGACCCGGCAGCGCCCGCTTGACTCGCTCCTGCCGGTGACCAGCCGCGACGAGATTTTGCGCTTGCAGGACGCCGCCCGCTCCGTGTTCGTCGCCCCCGCCCTGCGCGACTACATTGTGGCCCTCGTTGGCGCAACCCGCACCCACCCGCAGGCCGCATTGGGGGCCAGCCCACGCGGCTCTCTGGGCCTCCTCCACGCCGCCCAGGCGTATGCCGCCGTCTCAGGCCGCACCTACGTCCTGCCCGACGACATCAAGCGGCTCGCCGCCCCGGTGCTGGCCCACCGCCTCATCCTGCGCCCCGAATCCCGCGTCCGCCGCGTCACCGGTCAGGCCATCATCGAAGAAATCTTAACCCGCCTCCCTGTACCGACCGCGTTGTAAGTCAGATTAACTCTCAGAAATAATTTATCAAATATGTTGCTGATGCATGGAAGATATAGCTATGACTAATATAATTGAAGAGCCGGTAGCAACCAAGCAAAAAAGAACCTCAAAAAAGCTGGAAGTATTAGAAAGCATGCGTGGTTTGGCTGCCCTATATGTTTTTCTTGGTCATTTTCTGCTGGAGCGTGTTCTTAAAAAAGAAAGCCATCTAGGCTTTTTCCTGCGCTTTGGGCAAGAAGCGGTGATGGTCTTCTTTATTTTGTCAGGCTTCGTCATTTATTATTCTTTGCAAAAACACAAAGACACTTCATTTCGTACCTATTTATCCCGCCGTCTCAACCGAATATATCCTATCTTTATCTTGTGCTTATTACTTACGTATATTACTGAGGCACTGTCACAGCACCACCTTGTCTCTCTCAAAATGCCGCAACTAATAGGAAATATGTGTATGTTACAAGACAACTCCTTTTTGAAGCCAGGAGTGTGGGTAGACCCTTATTATGAAAATCGCGCTTTATGGTCTTTATCTTATGAGTGGTGGTTTTACATGATGTTTTATCCCGTAAACCGATATGTTCATCCAACATCTCAACGAGGGTTGGTGGCCTGCATCTCACTTTTGGGACTGGTGACATACATCTTGTTACCAAATCAGATAAGCTTGTTTTTTCTATACTTCTTTATCTGGTGGACAGGAGTAGAAGTCGCAAAAACTTACATCGCTGGAATACGCCCAAACATTAAGAACCAGAAATTTTCCCTCTTCGTATTGTCGGGATTGACTTGCTTACTTGGGTGTAATATGCTGTTCTACTGGAAGATACTCCACAAGCCAATAGAGTTTGGAGTACACCCTGTATTAGAACTTCGTCACTTTCTAATTGCATTTGTTTTAGTATTTGTTGCCCTGTCTTTAACCCCCAAAGCATGGTCTCTACTAAAAATGGTCATAAAACCTTTTGCTGTTATTGCGCCGATTTCTTATGCTTTTTACATTATGCATATGCCGCTCGCGGTACATGGTGAGTACCTATCGTTCTTAAATCAACGATTTCTTGAGCTTGTGCTGTATGTGTGTGTAGCGATCTTGGTGTCTTATGTCGCTGAGTTTCCATTTCAGAAATGGATTAACTCAATGTGGCGAAAGTCTCATGAACCGGTTAGTACCTCACATCTTGCATCCTGATTACCTTACCTCTTATGTTTTGATCCCCGTGTCGACCGCGCTGTAATATGCTGGTGCTTCTGCTAAGTGCCCGGCCTTAAAAAAGGCTGGGCGCTGTTTTTTGCTCCTCCAAAGCCAGCAGGAATGCCTTGCGCTCCATGCCGCCGCTGTAGCCGGTCAGCCGCCCACTCGTGCCGAGGACGCGGTGGCAGGGGACGATAATGGAAATGGGGTTGTGCCCGTTGGCAAGGCCCACGGCCCGCGCCGCGCCGGGGCTGCCGAGGCGGCGGGCGAGGTCGCCGTAGGAGCAGGTCGCGCCGTAGGGGATGGCGCGGAGGGCGTCCCAGACCCGCGTTTGGAACGCGGTCCCGACGGGGGCAAGGGTCAGGGTGAACTCGGTCAGGCTGCCCGCGAAGTAAGCGGCGAGCTGACGGCGGGTTTCCGGGAACGGCGCGGCGGCGTCCTCGCGTATCCAATCGGAGGCGCGGGCGGGGGACGTTAGAAACAGGCCCGTCAGCGAGTCCCCGTCGGCGGTCAGGAGCAGGGGGCCGAGGGGGCTGTCGGCGTGGGTGTAGGTGGTGGGCATGGATTGAGTATAGCACGTTCGGACACCGGCGCAACTTCGGGTACAATACCTTCACAGACTGCACCAAAATCACACCATTTATCGGAAAAATACAATGACGACACGCCGCGAACTGCTGAAACTGGGGCTGCTCACCGGAGCGGGCCTGCTTATCGGAGGAAAAATGCCCGCACACGCCCAAGACGCACCGACTGAGCACCCGTCCAAACGCCCCGCGCCGGGTGACCGCCGCTTCAGCTCAGAGGCCGTGGAAGAAACCATTCGCACCATGCAGGGGCGCATCGCTGACCCGAAGCTGGCCTGGCTGTTTTCGAATTGCTACCCGAACACGCTGGATACCACGGTTCACTATCAGGAAGTCGGCGGCAAGCCGGACACGTTTGTCATCACCGGCGACATCGACGCCATGTGGCTGCGGGACTCGTCGGCGCAGGTCTGGCCCTACCTGCCGCTTGCCAAGTCGGACCCGAAGCTGCAATCGCTCCTGCACGGCGTTCTGAACCGGCAGGTGCAGTGCATTGAGCTGGACCCTTACGCCAATGCCTTCAACGCCGACCCCGACACCGGCAGTCAGTGGGACAGCGACTATACGCTGATGAAGCGGGGTATCCACGAGCGCAAGTGGGAAATCGATTCGCTCTGCTACCCCATCCGCCTGGGCTACGGCTACTGGAAGGAAACCGGGGACACGTCACCCTTTGATGCCCGCTGGGAAAACGCGATGGGCCTGATTTTGCAGACCTTCCATGAGCAGCAGCGTTTGAACGGCCCCGGCCCCTACACCTTTCAGCGCGGCGGGCGGCCTCCCAAGCCCGACACGACAAGCATTTACGGCTCGCCGGTTAAACCCAACGGCCTCATCTGCTCCCGCTTCCGGCCCTCGGACGACCCGACCAAGTACCAGTTTTTGATCCCGTCCAACTTCTTCGCCGTCGTCTCGCTGACCCACCTGGCCGAGATGCTGAATGCCATCCGGCACAATCCCAAGCTGGCGACGCAGGCCACGGAGATGGCAACCGTCGTCCGCACCGCGCTTGCTGAGCACGCCGTTATCACCGACCCGATGCTGGGGAAGATGTACGCTTACGAGATTGACGGCCTCGGCAACAGTCTGATTATGGACGATGCCAATGTGCCGAACCTTGTGTCCCTGCCCTACCTCGGGGCCGTGCCCGACTCGGACCCGATTTACAAAACCACCCGACGCATGGCGGGCAGCATTGCAAACCCGTGGTACTTTGAGGGCAAGTTCGAGGGCGGCGGCAGCCCCCACACCGGGCAGGACACCATCTGGCCGATTGCGGTCACCATGTTTGGCCTGACCTCCCACAACGAGGCTGAAGTGGCGCACTGCCTGCGAACGCTCAAAGACACAGACGCAGGCACGGGCTTCATGCACGAGTCGTTTAACAAAGACGACCCGGCGCATTTCTCCCGCCCGTGGTTCGCGTGGGCCAATACCCTGTTCGGGGAGTTCGTCCTGCACACCGATCAGCACTACCCGCAGCTTTTGCAGGCGGGGCCGGGCTTGGTTTAGCCACCCTCTGCCGCCTCTGACTTGCGCGGCAGGTGCTTTGCAATACAGCATAGAAATTGCCTTGTGGTGTTGCTGATTGGTTTGGAAAGGAAAATGAATTATGATTCGCACGGTTGAAGCGACCATTGATGAACAGGGTGCAGTGTTCCTGCGAGAAGCCATCTCCTTGTCTACACCTCATCGGGCGCTTGTGACGATTTTGGAAGAAGACTCCATCAGTGAAACAGCTTTATTGAGTGAAGCTGCCCTGGCTGAAGATTGGAATCGCCCCGAGGAGGATGCGGCATGGTCCCATCTACAGTCAGCGCAGTAGTTATGGTTGCGTTTCCTTTTTCTGACCTGTCACAAACCAAACTGCGTCCGGCAATCGTTTTAGCTGACGCCGGGCGCGGCGATTGGGTCTTATGTCAGGTTACTAGCAACCCTTACGCAGATGCGCGGTCTGTGCTTCTGGAGAACAGTAATTTCTCCATAGGCTCCTTGCAGGTGACTAGCTATGCCAGGCCCGGCAAACTTTTCACCGCCAGCGATAGCCTTATCCGCTCAGAAGTAGGTGTCCTTCAATTAGATGCGTTCAAGCGTGTTCTAACAGCGGTTACTGAATTGTTTCAGCCCCAAAAAACGACTCTATGAAACGCTTTACCCTGAATGTCGCCGGGCTGTTTGTGGCGGTGGTGGCCGTGCTGTTTAACCTGAATTCGCTGTACCTGATGGCGGCGATTTTGTGGCTCATCCCTGCCGTCTCCTATCTGATGGGCTGGCTGATGCTGGGAGGGCTGACCTGTGTGCGAGCGCTGCCGGTCTCGGCCTCGGCGGGGGAGACACTCCTGCTGACCTACACGCTCGGCAACACGAGCCGCCTGCCCAAGTTTTATCTATCAGTGCGCGACACGCTGCCAGGCGACCTTTCCGTCACCGACGGCCCGCCGCCGCTGGTGATGGGAGTCTGGCCGGGGGAGGAGCGCATGACGCAGTGCCTCGTCGAAGCAAAGCGGCGCGGCGTGTTCCCGCTGGGGCCAACGCTGATTTACTCCACCGACCCGCTGGGGCTGCAAACGTTCTCTCAGAAAGCACTGGCCATGGATGAGCTGATTGTCTACCCAGCCCTCCTGCCTATCGCCGAATCGTGGCCTCGCGGGGCGGCATCGGTGGGCTGGCGCGGGGCGGCCAGCGCCCAGACACGCGGCGACGGCGACGATTTTTACGGCGTCCGTGAATACGCCCTCGGCGATGACTTGCGCCGGGTTCACTGGCGGACGACGGCGCGGACGGGGGCGCTGGCCGTGGCCGAATACTCGCGGGGGATTACGCTCGATGCCGTCATCGCGCTGGACCTGTCCCGCGACGCCTACACCGACACGAAAGACGGCGTGAGCGAGGCGCTGGAAGCGGGCGTGCGCCTCGCGGCGACGCTGGCCGATGACCTCCTGCGGCATGGCTACGCCGTCCGGCTGCTGACGGCGGGGGCGGCGGCGGACGAGACGCAGGCCCGGAGCGGCGCGGAAACGGCGCGGTTTCTGGAGCGGCTGGCCCGCGTCCGGCCCGATGCCTCCGAGACACTCGCGGACGTTCTGGAAGGCGACGAGTCCGGGGGACGCGGCGAGGCGGCCCTGATTTTGATTTCTCCCGCCGGGACCGACCCGCGCCTGCGTCAGCAGGCGCATGACTGGGAAGGGCGCGGCGGGCAGGTGTTCCAATTTTTGCTGGATGCCCGCTCATTTCAAACCGGCACACCCGGCCTGCCCGATTCGCTGATTTCCCCGAACACGCGGCTGGTGCGGCGCGGCGATGACCTGCACGACCTGCTGGGAAGGCGCTTTGATGGCTGAAATGACTAAAGCAGGAGGCGTGAAAGAAGCCCCGCCGAGCCTGCCGCTGTATCTGGCGGGCGGCGTGGTGGTGCTGTGCGGCATCTTCGCGGCCAATGCCGCTATTTCTCAGCCAGATTATATCTGGATGGCCCGAACGCTCGGGTTGTCCGGGCTGGGGCTGGCCGTCTCCTACGGGGCGCGGCGTCTCCGGGTGCCTTCCGGCGTACTGGATGGGCTGGTTGTGGGTCTGCTTCTCCTGCTGCTGCTGGGCCTTGTCACGCAGGCTGTTTCGGTGGAGGCGCTGCTGCCGGTGGGGGCGGACAAAGGCGAGCTGCGGCTGCTGGCCGAGCTGGTCTGGGGGGCCGCCGCCTGGACGCTGCTGCTGCGGACCGATGTGCGGGTGCTGGAAATCACCATTCCTGTCATGGCCGCGCTGGGGCTGGCGGCGGAAGTGGACCTGAATACGCCGGTGCTGGTCTGCTTCGGCGTCTTTATCGTCACCGTGATTTTTCTGCTGATCCACCAGAATTATCTGCAAAACAGGACACGCGCCGCGCCGTCTGCCCTGCCGCTGGACACGGAAGGGCCGCGCCGTCTGCTGCTGGCGCAATTTGTGCAAACCGGCCTGTGCGGGCTGGCCGTGCTGATCGCCGGGATGATTGTGATTATCCCCGCGCAGGCCATTTTCTCGCACCTGTCTATCGCGCAGGCGATCCGCCGACTGGCCGCCGGCAAGGCCGCCCCAGTCCCCCCCGCGACCGCGCTGCGCTTTTCCGATGAAGACAGCCTCGCGCTCGGCACGGGAGATGCCTGGTCGGCCAGCACTGAAGTGGTGATGCAGGTCACTCCCTCCGACCGTCACGAACATTACTGGCGCGGGCGCACCTACGACCGCTACACCGGCAGCCGCTGGGAAAGCACATTGGACAATGCATCCGTGCCGATCACACCCGGCACGCCGAGCGGGGATGGGCGGCATCTCATCTTCACTGTGCCCGCCGCGCTGACGCCGGGCGATGCCCCGGCAGTTCCCGCTGGCACTGAAACTATTCTGGCAAGATTTCAGGTTCAGGGCGAAACCGACCAGTTTTACGGCGCATCTCGTCCGCGCCAGATTATTTTCCGGGCTGATGTCGGAGGCAGCGGGCATACGCCGCGTGCGGGTGCAGATGGGCGGCTGGATATGGATGACGACCGGCCCGTTCACTTTTCCTATAGCATCGTGTCCGCGCTGGCTCCCGATCCCTCTCAGCCCGCTGTGGAGGCCCGCCTGCGCCGGGCGGGAACAAACTACCCGGAGGAAGTACGGCGGCTGTATCTGCCGGTCAGTGACAACGATTTGACGCAGACCAGCGATGTGGCGTTCTATCGGCAGGCCGTCGCCGAGGCCACCCAGGACCTGCCGCCCGCCCGTCAGGACCCGCTGGACCGGGCGCTGGCCCTGCGGCAGTGGGTCTCGCACCGCGCTACCTATTCACTGACTGTGAAGCCCATCCCGGACGGTGAAGACCATGTTCGCGTGTTCCTGAACGACACCCGGCTCGGGTACTGCGATATGTTCGCGTCGTCGCTGGCGGTTTTGTGCCGCACGGCGGGCATTCCCGCCCGTCTTGCCACAGGCTTTGCGCCGGGTGAAGCCGCCGGAGACAGCTTCAACCTGCGCGGCGAGGACAAGCACGCCTGGACCGAGGTATACTTCCCCGGCGCAGGCTGGGTCGCGCTGGATGCGACAGAAGGGTCCGCCTCGGACGGCTCTGTGCCGGGCGCATCGTCGCATACGGCGGGGCTGTGGGAGTGGCTGTCGCATCTGCGCTCCGGCCTCGGCGCGGGCTGGGAGCTGGTGTACCCGCTCCTGCTTATTGTTCTGGCGCTGGTTGGCTACGTGCTGAAAACGGAAATCTTTGACCGCTGGCGGGCGAAACACGCCTCTTCTGCCCCCTCGCCCCCGCCGCAGTCCGCGCCGCGCACCGCTCTGGGCCACCGCTACGCTCGCCTGAGCCGGGCGCTGGCCCGAATGGGTCTGCCGCGCCGCCCGTCCGAGACACCCGGCGAGTACGCCGCCCGCGTGCAGCCCCGCCTGCGTCAAATCGAGCGCGAAACGGGTGTGCTCTTACCCGCCGATTTAGTGCCGGCTCTGACAGCGGCGTTCACACAGGCCGCCTACGGCAGCCCCGCCGCTTCCTCCTCTGCCGAGGCGCTAGAACCTGCCCTGCGGTCTTTAGAGTCGGCTTCCTGGCGCGTTTGGGGAAAGACGCTGGGCCGGAAAAAGACACCGGCGGCGGGGCTAACGGAAAGGGCGGCCCCTGGCCTCCGATACTAGGAAACTGGAATAGGGTGCAAGAGAAGAGGTTGAGGGGGCCTCTGCCTCTACTCTTACTCTAAAGGCAAAGAAGTAGGTTTCAATGATGACAAACATAAGCCTCGACCAGGCTCGGAAGAAACTCGCCGGGGCATTGCCTGTGCGCGTCCGCTGGCTTATAAAGAATTATCCTATTGACTTTGACTTCTCTCGGGCACAGGACGACTTAAAGCCGATAACCGTTTCAGACACCAACGGATTTGAAATTCCTCAAGAATGGCAATTCCTCTCCCTGTTTGGGAAGCGGGATTACGCCGAGGGGGGTGGTGCTGCGCCTTATCTCGGTATTCATAGAGACACCGGACAGGTGTTTGCATTAGATGTCGAGAGCGAGGCATCCTCCCTCTCTTTGCTCAACTCGGACATTGACAAATTCATCTCGACGTTCGATGTCTTTGATCGATCTGTCCGGCAGAGAACTCTTCAGATCGAGCAGGTCGCTGGTTTGGTGGAAGCAATCGATCCGGCAGCATTCGCGGAGAGCGAGTGGGGCGGCTTGAGAGATGCCATAACTTCGGGAGAGATGCCATAAATCTGGGCGCGAACATAGAGAGAGTCTGAAAACATTATGGAACTGGATTATGCCAAACTTGCCAAAGGCTTTCCCGCGCCCCTTCAGCGGGTCTATTTGTTTGTCGGCAGCGATGATGCTCTGAAGCGCGAGGCTTTGAAGAAGCTCACTGCCCCGCTGCTGGACCTAAGCTTTGCCGATTTTGACCGCGAAGAGCGAGACATCCCCCCGACCGGCGCGGGGGAGCCGGGCGAAGCCGCCCGCGCTATCCTTGCCTCCGCCGGGGGCGTCCCGATGGCCTCCGAGCGGCGCGTCGTCATTGTGACCAATGTGCAGCGCCTCGGCAAAGACGATCAGGAGCTGCTGGCGCTGGGCCTGCCGAAGCTCGGCGACCTGACCTGCCTCGTGCTGATTGCCGGGGCGACCGAGTACGACGCGGGCAAGGCTAAAGGCAAGTCGCTGTCGATCAAGCTGACCAACGCCATCGGCAAAAACGGCGCGACCGTTGCCTGCGACACCCCCGGCGAGGCGGGATTGCAGGCCCGCGCCAATGCTCTCTTGAAAGAGCGCGGCAAAACCATCGAGCCTGCCGCCCTGGCCCGCATCATGGACCGGGCGAAAGCGACGGCCTCGGAGCGCGGCGGTGCGGCCAAGACCGGCGATGTCAACGTGCTTTTGAGTGAGCTGGAAAAGCTGCTGGCCTATGCCGGGGACCGCCCGAAAGTGACTCTGGCTGATGCCGAGGCTATCGGGCAGGTGTCGGTGCAGGAAAATATCTTCGCTCTGCTGGATGCCGTCGGCCACCGGGACCCCCGCCGGGCATTAGGAGAAGCCGACAAGATGCTGGACGCCGGTGACAAGCCGGACGGCGTCGCCGCCCGGACCTTTGTGATGCTGGCCCGGCATCTGCGTCAGCTCTGGGGGGCGAAGTATCTGGCCGACCAGCGTTTGAACGGCTTCAACCTCAAAGGCGGCCCGCCGCCGGATGTCGCCGCCGTGCTGTCCGGGGAGATGCTGGGGATGACCCAGCGGCAGTCGTACCTGCTGAAAAACTTGCAGGACCAGGCGCGGGGCTGGTCCTACCCGGCCCTGCAAACCGGCCTGCACCGGGTTCTGGCGAGCGACCTCGCCATGAAAGGCATCCACAGCGGCCCCGCCCTTGCCGCCACGGCCCCCGCCGACGACCCCGCCTCCAACCTGCGCCTGCTCGTCGTCGCGCTCTGCCGGGTGTGAAATTGCTGTTCGGTCTTGACACCTCAGCCTTGACATCGCCGCCTGGCCTGTGCTAGAATAGTGCTGTTCCTGACCGGAGTGCCTTTACGGGGCTATGGCTCAGTTGGTAGAGCGGTTCGTTCGCAACGAACAGGTCAGCGGTTCGAGTCCGCTTAGCTCCATGGGAATAGACAGCCGCCCGGCCCTGAGATTTTCTCAGGGCCGGGCGGCGTTTTTTGTG
>JAABUW010010742.1_pt1 | contig 10114 bp, 15 predicted proteins | sample 5560081 | NCBI WGS metagenome assembly JAABUW01 (sample SAMN10711882, study PRJNA513363) | rock metagenome | isolation source: Antarctica rocks | place: Antarctica: Victoria Land, Knobhead sud | reverse complement strand
GCAAAGTGCTAGTCACAACCTCGCCCCGGAAGCAGCTCGACTGTCTACCAGCGCAGCGTAGCTCAGCCCAGGACTGCTGCGCCTAGCTGCTACGCTCGTGTCACGGCTGATATTGCAGTAGGCTGCAAGCACGGTGCTCCCCTGTCTGGCGGGAAACCACTTTTTTGATAACGGAGTGTTAATAACATTGCGCTGTGACTTCCGGCCAATCGAAAACCCAGGCTACGCGGAACAGCAGCCGGCCACTTCTGCCGCTTGCAGCAGCAAAGGCGTAATCAGGGTCTGCTGTAGCTCCGTTGCCAGGCGCAGCGGCCGAGCTGCAGCAGCGGCTGCGGAATTGAGCCTTCCGCTAATGACCCTGGCCATCGGAACATGGACGGCAAAACTTCATTAATAGTCTCCCGCCTCCGGCGGGGGAATATTAAAACTTGGCAAAAACCGAGGAGGGGCCATCCTAAACCGAGGAGGGGCCTAACCTACTGCATTTTTATAAACCAAGCGTTCAGGGCGCTACTGACGGCGGACGAATTTTTTCAGCTCTGTGGAATTTGGCGTTTCGTTCGCAGAGGCAAGACGTGCCTGTAGGTGTGCAGATGCAAGTCTCGCTTGCAGGTGGCGTGAACAGGATGTCATCTTCATCTGAACTTCGTGACACGAGGACGACAGGCCAACGTCAGATGGATGCCACAGAGCTGCGCCTTGCTGCAAACAAAGCGTTTGCAGGGGGCAACTATGCGGAAGCCCTAACGCTCTACACACAGTGAGTCTGCTCTCCATGCTGTGCGCGCTGTGCTGCAGCATGGCCATTGTCGCTGCAACCACACGCAGTGCAATCCTGTAAATGCTTCGTCGTGCGCTTTGCCTCTGCAGAGGCCTGGACGCAGAGCCAGACAACCATCTGCTGCTGTCCAACCGTTCGGCTGCATATGCGTCACTCGCACTACACGATACCACATTGTGGCCAGCGGTCAGTCTCCTCTAGCGGATCTGGGAAGCTCACCTGATGCAATGCTGCACCAGACTCTTGTGGATGCTGAGCGCTGCCTGCCTTCCTGACCGCCATTTTTGTGCACGTTGACGCTGCAGCGGATTTGGGAAGCTCACCTGATGCGATGCTGCACCAGGCTCTGGCGGACGCTGAGCGGTGCATTGCACTCCAGCCGAACTTTATCAAGGGCTACAACCGCTCCGCGACAGCCCTAGCAGCCCTGCACAGGTGCGCAGCCTCGGCGCCGCACTGGCGTGTGGAGCGTGATTGAGGGTCCAGGTCATTGCACGCATGTCGCCCTCTGATGCTTGTGGCCTCTGTGTTGATGTCGTCTCATCATACTGCCGCCAGACCCGGTCACGCGGAGGCGGCGCTGCGGAAGGGGCTGGAGATAGAGCCCAATGCCGTGGGACTGCGCGCCGCGCTGGACAAGCTCATCGCCGAGGTAAAAGCAGAACGGTTGAGTCCAAACACAATCCTTTGACTCTATGCCACCTTTCTTTTGCTCACCTTGACAGAAAATTTGGCTGCATGACGACCTGCAAGACTGATTTTCCGCCATAGATGACGTGCAATGAACCGCTGCCCAGCGCTGCTGTCTACGCCGTTGTCGTCTCCCAATGCAGGAGGATGGCGATCAGAGCAAGGTGCGGGCATCCAACGGATCAGATGCCCCACTGCGACAGCTGCAAGGGGACGTGGGCGCGGCCATGGACCCTAACACCTACAGCGGAGTGGAGAAATACGCTTTCGTGGGCCTATACGACGGTGCGCTGTACACACAAACCATCACAATTTCGCGCTGTGCATCTGCTCTCCGTCATGCCAATTGCTGAGGCTGTGACCGCACACTTGGCTCGGACAGCCAGGCGAGAGTTTCCTGCGTCCAGACTCTGTGTGATGGCGTGCCTGACCGCCTGAGCCTTTTGCTACTGCAGACTTTGGGAGTGGCGGCCGGAGCACATGGCGATCCGGATGTCAGAGCTGCGTACCCCGCTGCTGGCACTCACAGTGCTAGGTGACTGACCCTTTCCAGCCGGCCCGTCACTCTTCGGGGCAGGGATCCTCTTGAGTCGTTCGTGTGTCCCGACTGCTGCTGCTGCATCCGATCTCAAGAGCCTGCAGGCCATCGCATGCCGAGGAAACCTTGCAGCATTTCAGCTGTTCCACAATGGTCCTCGAGCAGCGCCTGCATGTGCACAGTTCACAACCACACAGTGTGCAGATGGTCTGTACCCTGCAAGGTTACACTCCTTCACATTTGGTCTAAGGTGTACCTCTCACTGCGGCAGGTGCTCACCGCTGCCCGTCGCAGAGGCACGCTGACATTGTGACGTTTCTGCTGGACCAGGGAGCGCGCATCGACGGCCGTGACGGCGCAGGTATCTCACGCGGCTTGCGCCTTCCCAGCAATTGCTGAATGTGACTCCCTGCTGAGGTTCAGATGCTGTCGTGCAAGGCTGCTGCGGCCGACCTCGTGCATGACACAACATGCTGTTGTGCTCGCTGCCCACATGTGGCTGGTCCTCGACCCAATGCCTGTTGAATCTAGGCATACAGCTCCGATGATGCTCGTCTCGCATCAGAGCCGCATGCCCAGCGGCAGCCAATGCTTAACTCGCGGTGCTGCTTATCTGGTGGCACAGGCTACACCGCGATGGGGCATGCGCTGTGCACCAGCGGCGGTGTGCTGCCGCCGCTGCTGGAGCTGGGGCAGCTGCTGCTGCGGCGGGGCGCCGACCCGGACGCGCGCACGCGCTTCGGCACCACGGCGCTGCACAGCGCAGTCATGTGCGGCGACGAGCAGAGCGTGCGCCTGCTGCTCAGGTGACAAAGTTTCCAGGAGACTTGACGGAGGTTTCAAGGGGCTTAGGGGTAGACCCAGCCGCGCTGTCTGCTTGCGCATGCAGCGATGGCAATGGCAGGACAGTCGGGTCTTTCTGGCGCCTAGTCTCAATTTCCAATTGACATATGTTTTTTCTGCGCCAGATCTGGCGCGGATCCGCAGGCGCAGTGCAATGATGGCGTCAGCCCGGTGCGGTGCGCCGTCATGTTTCCAGGTGTGCAGCCGTTTGGACCTGGAGAGCTCACATCGAAAACTGACAAATAATCCGACTTGCGATATGAGAGCTCCTTTTTTAAAGCCAAGCATGTCGTGCAGCTCTCGACTACCGCCCTTGACATTGCACAATGGTTGGGGAAAAAAGTAAGTTATGTGGCAATACGCAGCCGTCAAGGTGATCCTCGACGAGGCACTGGCGGTAAAGGCGCGGGACAGGCGGCAGCAGAAGCAGAAGCGCGGCGGCAGCGGCAAGAGTGAGGTGCGGCGCTCTTGTCGTTCTGCCGCTGTCTGTGGCAGTCCTATACATGAGTGCTTTTCAATGATATGCCTTGCACAAAGGCAGGCCCAGGCGCTGTTGTCTCCTAGCCATCTTGCCGCCCCTGCCCCACTGCACCTGCGTTCTCATGCAGGGCCTGCGGCAGCTGCGCGTGCCCGTATCACCGCCTCCCGCTGCACACGCAGCCTTTGCTAGCAGGTGACGGCTGAACTGCTTCTCACACGGCCCACAGCTTCCAGTGCTGCATCCAGTCACCAATGCCTCAAAACTGTGCATTGGCGTCTTGGGTGTAATGATAGAAAATGATGGGAAAATGCACTAGTCTACATGCTCATGCCTGCAAGCTCTCAGTTTGAGATTCAACACATTTGGAAGCCTGACCAGCTCGCTGAAGCGCCTTCTGCGCCCTGGTGAAGGAAGGAGCTGGCAAAGCGCGTCATGAACGCCGGCCCGGGCGCGCCGGATGTGGCGAGCGCCTTCGAAACCCAGCAGGGCATGCGCACCAATGACGACGCTGCCCCTATGATCATCAAGATCCAGGTGTGTGAATGCTTTTGGCATAAACAAAGAATACACTTCATGTTGTTGTTTTTTCTTCAACCTGCTGTCCAAGAGAGCACCAGACGGCGCTGGCTGTAGGGCTTTCGTTATGTCTGCATCCTGCGCCGCAGGTGCCGCTCGGCGGCGGCGACATGCCCATGCTGTGCTACAACGAGGGGCGCGAGTTCCAGGTGTTTGTCAACGGCAGCCAGGTGCGCCCGTCATGCCGCCTGCCAGCGATCTCAGAATCTTGCCCGTTTCAGCTTGAGCGTTTGTGTTCCCATCCCTGCTTTGTTGCCCAGACATTGCTGGCTGCCTTCCAGTGTAACAGTTCTCCTGCTGCATGTGGGTGTCCCTCCCAAAAGCCTCATCATGCTGCCCACTGAAACACGCAGGGCGACGCGGGCGTCTTGCGCAAGCTGGTGAAGAGCACCCACAAGCTGGGGGGACTGAAGGCGGGTGTTCCCTGTCTGTTTGGTGCTGTTGGAAGCCTGTGGTGTTGGAGCTTGTGTCCAGGACGCCTGCCGCTGAGTCATGCCCGCATATATGTTGGAAGCCTGTGGTTTTGCAGGTTGTGTCCAGGAGCCCGCCGCTAGATCATTCACTCGTGCGATCCTTTTCTTGTATCGTGCAGGCGTACTTTCGGGCCGAGTATGATGCCGCAGCCAGCGAGCTCGTCGTGCATGCCGAAGAGGGGCTGCTGCCGGCGCAGGGGTGGTGAGAGCAAGGTGGTCGTTATTCAGATTTCTCTGCTCCAGTGTGATTTCTGCAGCATCAGCAGCAGGCGGCAGATGACGGTCCTCATTTTTTGCCGTACTGGTGTTACTCTCCGGTCTCGGGGGCCGTTCGCTGTCAGGCGCCATTCGCTTCGCCGTCGCCACCCTGCGAGGCTAGCTGCGCCAATGTGTAATGGCTAGCTCCGCCCGTCTCTCTCCAGATCTTCGATTGCAGCGCAGCAGTACATCTGGCAATCTCCTGACAGTCACGCGTCTGACAGATTGGCATGTCGATCAAAGTGGTCAATATCATCAACAGCACTTTATCCAGCCGCTTTTCTACACTTCCAAACCAAGCAGCAAAGAACTCGTCTCTGCTGTCTGACGTTCTGCGGCTCGTGTCAACAGAGGCAAAACGCGTTTGCAGCTGGCACGATCTATTGATCTCAACTGCATAATTTGAGGCGTCTGGCCGACGTCAGGCAATGGACGCCACAGATCTGCGCCTTGCTGCAAACCAAGCGTTCGCAGAGGGCAACCTCGCGGTAGCCCTCACGCTCTACACGCAGTAAGTCCCTTCCCCATGCTGTGCGCGCTGTGCCGCAGCATGGCCGCGGCTGCTGCGTCCACATGCATGCAGGCAGTCAAGAAAGCTCTGCAACGTGATTGGCAGTGAGGTGCGTGCGTACGGAGAAGGAATACGCAAGGTCGCTGCATTGTACTTCGTCGTGCAATCTGCCGCCGCAGAGGCCTGGATGCGGATCCTGACAACCACTTGCTGCTGTCCAACCAGTCGGCTGCTTATTCGTCGATGGCGCTGAAAGACGCCACGTTGTGGCCAGCAGTGAGCCTCCAACTGCCTGACACGGAGCCCCCTGAAGACCGCCATTCCTATGCATGTTGACGCTGCAGCGGATCCGGGAAGGTCTACAGCCACTCCGCGACAGCTCTGGCAGCGCTGCATAGGTGCGCAGCCATGCTGGTACTTTCCAAAACCCTGGTGTGTGTTTCTATCGCTATGCGGACACCATGGCGTTCCTGCTGGACGAGGGCGTGCGCATCGATCGCTGCGACGGCGCAGGTTGTCTCCGGAGTGCCCTGGCTTTTGGATCGCTCTGCGGCATCATCTCGGTGCTGATGAGTCCGCTCTGCAGGTGCTCATGCCTTGGACGCAGCACATGCTCTCGGACCCCTTGCCGCCGCTTGCAAGTCATTTGCATGCGCCCTGGAGTTCTTCACGCTCAGCTCCCACAGCCTCCGGCACGCTTCATGCCCACCGACAGCAGCCGGTGGCTCATGAATGCGTGACTAGGTGGCTCATGCGTGCGCAACTGCGCATTAATACTCGTTATTCTTTATAAGGACTCGCATCTGTGCATGCATCTGCTCAGTTCGGCACCGACAGGGTACAAGGCGCTGGCGGACGCATTGTGCACCGACGGCGGCGGCGCCACAGAGCCCGACCTAGACATTGGACACCTGCTGTTAACGCAGCGAAACCTAAACCTACCCCGAACAACACCCTGCAGGCTACACGGCGCTGCCGCACGCGCTGTGCACCGGCGGCGGCGCCACAGTGCCCCACCTGGACATTGGACACCTGCTGCTGACGCGAAGCGCCAGCGCGGACGCCCGCACCCGCTTTGGCACCACGGCGCTGCACTTCGCCGTCATTTGCGGCGACGAGCTCAGCGTCAAACTGCTGCTCAGGTGCCAGAGATCAGGTTTTCAATTCTCAGCTCGTTTTGGCACCACGGCGCTGCACTCTGCCGTCACGTGCGGCGACGAGCGCAGCGTCAAGCTGCTGCTCAGGTGATGGGATCTGAACTTCGCGGACTGCTGAGGATGTGAAAGATCGGACATGTGCACTCCGGCAGGTGTCCGTGCTGGGCCTCTGCCACTGGGTCCTTAGTGGCCTGAGACGCCATCGCTTTAAGCTCCAGGTCTCCTGTTGCTGACTTGGCAGCAAAGCGCTGTGTCTCCTGCCAGACCGCTAAGTTCCTGTCACGCAGGTTCGAAGCGGACCACTGGCCTGCGACAACGACGCCGTCACTCCGCTGCAGTGCGCTCGGTTCTTCCCTGGTGAGCAGCTGTTTCCGCTCTGCTTCTGCTTGTATTTTGCGCTTGTCCCCTGCCTGTGATGCCACTGCCGCAGCCAGCGCCGTCTTGATGGCTGCACATATGCACACAACAAGGTCGTTTCTCGGCATCCTGCTCAATTGTGACAGCAGATGGCCGACAGCGCTCGTCTCGGCTTGCCAGGGACAGCTATTGGCATCCGAGGCGCGGGGCCACATTGCTGCGGTCGCCGAGTTGGCTGTGTAGGGGTTTTTGCATAGGGTGTCTGAAGAAAGAAGGGGTCCCCAGAGCAAATGCGGATACAGCATGCAGGGCCTTGCTGCACAAGGTCTAACAAGATATAGAAAGGTCATCCACGGCAACGAATCACAGCAGTCACCTGTTGGCATAGTAAACAGGAGAAACGGCGGCTGCGTGATCCGGTGTCGCAGCCTCCCGCCGGCTACAATGTTGCCAGCAGGTGATGCTCAAAAGATGGGTTATCGGTCATGCTTCCCATTTCCTGCTGCACTGCCAATCGGCCAATCGGCCAATGCCCAACAGCTGTGTGTGCACGACTGCACCCATGCCTGCGCGGCGGGTTTGCGGCATTTTCCAGCCCCGCCTGGCCCCAACTTTGATAACTTTGACACGCAGCCTCCTACCAGTTGCATCAGAGCAGTCTTCATGTCGAATGCAGGAGGAGGTTGCCAGGGAAGTCATGAATGCCGCCGGCGGTCGGCCTTCCAATCTGGCAGGCACCAGCCGGCGCCCGTGCGCCAACGATTGCGCCGCCGGCCCCATGACCATCACCATGACCATCACAAGGTGTGCCCCTCCGAATTGCGGACCAGTCTGCGTCTCACTGGAAGCACCGGAAGGCGATGGGTTCAGATTCCGATGGGCTCGACATGTTCCGACACGCCAAAACCCTTCGCAGCAGTTGTCGCTCGACAATCTCGACATGCACATGCTGTGCTACAACGAGGGCCGCGACTTGCAAGTGTTCGTCAGCGGCAGCCAGGTGCGCTTCTCTAAACTATACCGTGCTCTCCTGCTTCGAGCCGACGATCCGCGCAAGCGTCCTATCGTGTGGCCACTTGCCGCTGCTGCCGCCCAGCCCACTGCGTGATGCTTTGCCCCACTCCTGCTATGCTACTCGTTCGGCCAGCTTGATGTACTTCCACAAGTATAGGCATCAGTTCCTAGACAACGATATCCCTAGGGCAATGCGGGCGTCCTGCGCAAGCTGGTGCGGGTGAACACGACGCATCAGGGCCTGAAGGTGAGTGCTGTCCACTGAACCGTACTGCCTCGGCTTTTTGGGTCAATTGACTGCCTGCCCATTGCGCAGCCTGTGCCGGGGACGCATTGCGCAACCAGAGATGCCATTTTCATGAAGTTTGGCTGTCCCGGCCGAACCAGCGGTGGTAGAGCAAGGCGGTCATGATCCAAGCCTCGGCAGCTGCCTCCAGTGTGGTTTATTGAATCTGCGGCAGGCGGCAGAGGAACCTGCACTTCTCTGGTGGCACAACAGCCGTAGGTTTCGGACAACTCAGATTGCCAGGCAATATGAATGACGATAAGGGGTGCACATTCTGCAACTTGCCGACTTGCAGACTTCAGTTTTCACATTGAGATCTAGAAAGATTAAAACGGTGACGCCTCGCTCCTCAGTCTAAGTAACGAACCAGATACGTTTGAAGCCACTTGGCCGCATGATGGGCTCAAGTCCTGCAGGACAATCGCTCGGACACCCCTCAGGCAGTCTTCTTCCAGCGGCCGCGCTGCATCCGCCGCTCCAGTACCCGGCGCCCGCCCTTGGTCCGCAGCCGTGCCAGGAAACCATGGCGCCGCTTGCGGATGATGACGCTAGGGTTATACGACCGCTTGACAAGCTCCATGGTCCCGCCGGATGGCACGCCTCCGGGAGCCTCCTCTGCGCCATCCGCGCCGCCGTCATCATCGCGGAGCACGCCCAGGTCGGCGGCGGCCAGCTGCTGGACATGGGCGGCGGCGTCGCCGCTGCACCCCGCTCGCGAGCCTGCTGTTCCAGGAGGCCAGGCGCTCAGCATCCAAAATGACGGCGAGAGCAGTGACAAAGGCGCACGGCAAGGCCCATGTGCATTGGCTAACGAGGCAGCCGCATGGCAAAGGATGAACAAGATGAGGTGCAGCACGTGAGGCGCCTTGCTCACAGCGCGCACACATTCGAGCGCACAGGCTGTCACCCCACCTTCAACCGTGAGCGATGGCATGGCCGTCGCGATGGCGGGCTGCAGGCTCTGCATGCCGCCAGGCGCCCACAGCAGGCTGCCGCCACATGGCGGTGCGGCCGCTGGCCGCGGCCGCTGCTGGAACTGCGACATGCCCAGCACGCCTGCTGCCATCTGCTGTTGGAAGGTGCCAGGCTGTGGCCACAAGTGCGGCGGAAGAAAGCCTGCAGCATTGCACAGAGGAGGTGAGCCGTCCGGTTGGCGCCAACAAGTAATGCATGAAATCGTTGCCACGATGCAAAGGAGACATTTCAGTGGCGCCACGCCAGCTTGCTGACCGTCGGTAATGGCGAGGTTGCTCTGCCGACGGCTCAGCTGAGCGCTGGGTGCCAGGCTGCTGGCCATTGAACCCTCCCCGAATGGAGCGACGGCACCCTGCAGCCGCTGCAGCAGGTGGCGCGTCTGCGCTCGCATGAACGCCATGATGCGGCGATGAACGACAAGGCGTCCGGGATCCTGCGATACAGCGTCCGATTTGCAGGTCGATTTTGGTACATGCTTGGCTTCATGCTTCCCGCCAAAAATGTCTTGAATAAAAGATTGCAGCTTGGCCAATTGGTATTTGGCACTTGCCTCTGGGCCGGTCGACTCAACTGTCTCCACCATCGGAAACGCAACCGCGGTGCAGACTGGGCACAATGCACTCAGGCAGGGTTGGTCAGGTCGACTCCACATACATATAATAGGCAGATATTGCCACAGCTTCTCAAAGGCAGACGCCCCGGTAGCAGACCGTCCGCGAAACTTTCCCAGCGCCGACCACCCTAGGGTGGGGGTAGGAGGTTTCGGTAGGTGGGGGAAGGGGTCCTGCCCTACCCACACCTCATGGCGGCGGCATGTAGGTGAGGGGATTTTTTCCCTACTACCACCCTCATCCCTACCACTTAAGCAGATTTCAGACCACCACAGCAATTTCCGGCGGTGGCCACCACAGATATGGTATCAATGACCAGCTTTTGCACCACAGGAACACTGAGCTCATGCTGCATGGCGGCTATTGCCACACCGTGCTCTGGGGCAGGGGTGGTTGTGCCGCTGTGCCGTGTCCAAGCCTCTGTTTTCATGTGTCTGGCCATCATGGTGGGGCGGGGCGTCTCAAGGTTGTAGGTGGGGGAAGGGGGTCCTGACCACCCCTACCCACCATGGCAGGTACCCCCGGGGGGTGACGCACTTTTGAGCAGGTGGTGTGGGGGGCGA
>JAABUW010010741.1_pt1 | contig 10114 bp, 7 predicted proteins | sample 5560081 | NCBI WGS metagenome assembly JAABUW01 (sample SAMN10711882, study PRJNA513363) | rock metagenome | isolation source: Antarctica rocks | place: Antarctica: Victoria Land, Knobhead sud | reverse complement strand
GGGCCATTGGCTGCCTTGGAGGAGAGCACGGGTCTGAATCCAAAGAAAAAGGGTTTCTATGGTGGCATTACCGATGGACGGGTCTCTCCACCGAGCTCGCGGGCAGGTGTCAAAAATAGCGATGATATGGAAGATGAAGATCAGGCATCTGCCAGGGCGATAGCCCGCGGAGTGCAAGCATGGAAAACTCTTAGCCATCGCAAGATTCCCAGAACGCAGGAGCCTACCAGATACTCGACAGACAGGCGATGGTTACCTCCTCCAGACAGCGAAGCCAAGCATGAGCTGGAAGAGAAGGATACGAGTACACACCCAACAGTATCCACAAACCCGAGCAAAGCTCTTAAAGAAACCTACGGCTGTCCCTTTTCTTCTTCATCGAACACATTCCCCTCCAACCACCCCAGCATACAGCTCCCCGACCCCGCACCTCAACGCCCAGACTCCCTCCCCACACCTCCCTCATTGCACGAAGTCCCGACCATGCCCCTTCCCACAATACCTGCAGCTTCCTCATCTCCACCCCCCTCCGCCACCGGCTCCGCCTCCAAATGCCCCATTCGCTTCCTCGACCACAACTCTCCCGAAGAAGTCGCCGAGTACTTCGAGAACCACAAACACGAGATTCCGCGCAGTCACGAAGTCTGTGTCAAGCGGTACCAGAGCAATGCGGAGGGCATCCGGCAGCTCGACGCCAAGTACGGGAATCTGGTGAGTATGATTCAGGGACTGGGAATGAAGCATCAGTCTTTGCTGCCTGCGACGGAAGAGCCGGAAAAGAAGCAGGATGAGCAGGCTTCGCAAAAGAAGATTGAGAGATGGGCGACTGACGTCAGGGAGGTGCCGGCGAGCCAGGCCGTTGCGGGCATGGGTGCATTCGCGGAAGGGGATGCGAGGGCTGACATTGTGGAGAAGGAGGAGGAAGATGAGAGGGAAGGGCGGTTCGCGAGGCCGTTGAAGGAGATACGAGTGGGGGAGTCGCCGTCCAGACCATGGGGGATCTCCATGCCATTGGCGGCGGATGTGCATCCCGACTTCTTACACGGAGCAGTGGGAGATAGAGGTCAAGATGTGGGTGAACAGCGCGATGAGAGTAAGGACACGAATTCCATGGCTCCATTGCCGGATATCAAACCAATCAGAGCGAGTCAGACTGGGCAGTCAGACGGCAGAAACATGGTCTTCACGGGACCCGTACTTATCGGCTACTCGGCCGAGCAATCGGCCGCGCTACTACAGAGACTTAGCAAGGGGACGAAAAGTCCCGAGGGTTGAACGAAAGCATTGATTCAGGTTGGCCTTTGCATGTATATATGTTGGCCAACACGACGGTATGAACAAACGACTGGATTACGGTTGTACATAAGGCGAAAGGAATTGAATTTGCTGTGTTCTCGGAGCCGCTTCAATACCTGGTCCCCATACATCAAGCTCTTTTCAGATCTCCGTTCCAGAATCTCTCTTGTGCAGAAACTTAGCAAGAGAACAAAGATTCTCGAAATTTGATCAAGAGCTCTGTCTCGGCTGGGCTTTGCATGTATACAGCATAGGACTGACTTTTTTGATGGAAGCTCTGCGCTCGTGCTTCGACTACCACCACTACTGGATAAACGAACCACTGATTAGAATTGTATAGAAGCCTAGAGCATAACGTGCTGTATCTTGGAAGCCGCTTCAATCCTGGTTTTTTGATACCTCAAGCTCTTTTTCCCTTTCTCATTTCTCTTCCCTCTCCCCCGTCGCCTCCCTCAACCCCTCCCTCAACCCCTCCCTCATCCCCTCCCTCGTCCCCTTTCTCGATTTCGTTCTGCGTTCGCCTCCTGTTCTCCTTTCCCCACCACCTTCTCACACGAGGATATCTTCTGGACAGGCTGGAATGATCCAAAGTCTCGCTCTCGCGGCTCTGCCCATCCTATGAGTATCTTGAGTGCGGATACAGCGAGGTATGATTTGAGTACTGTGTATATTCATATGGCGGACGGGGTGTATACAGTTGGTTCATCATCTAGGATCCTATGGGAAGTGGCGATGTGTGGATAAAGGGCACCGCTTCGCTATGTGCAGAATTATGATGGCTGTGGCTGTTGATGACCATGTCGAGCATGATGCGATATGTGACGAGGGGAAAACGATACGGCTGTAAAACATAAGGTGTAGCTGGGCGCCAAGTGAATCGCCAGTGCTTCCAAGAATTTCGCCGGGCGGCGAGTATTTATTTTGCCTCACGTGTAGAAACCTTCGTCGAAATGAGCTGCCCAGGCTTATTCGCATCCGCTTCGTATCCGACGAACGCCGACTCAAGTTCATGAGCATGAACAGATCTCCCGTCGAGCTCGATTTTTTCTACAGGATCTACGTACATTTCCGCACGAGTCGCATTGGACGATAATTCTGGCTTTAACCAATCGGGCTGGCTGGAATCAGGGGAAACCTCTTGGATTTCTTCTTCTCGTTTCTTCGCTTGCTTCATGTGGTGTCGTATTATAAAGCCAATAATGGCGGCAGAGATTGCGAGACCTGTCGTTAGTCCGGCAATGAAACCTGGACTGCTGTATTTCGATCTTGGAATGTTCGCGATTGGTGAGGGTTGAGGAATTGCACGGGTCGGTGATGGGTTCGGGGAGCTGGCTTTGCTATTGGGTACTGGAAGAGTTTGAGAGAATATGGTTTGGAGTTCTGTGCTGTTCCAGCCTCCCAAGGGAGCCCTGAGACTTGCGTTGCCTGAGGAGCTGTAGGATGTCAGCCAAAGTAGCTTCCTCAATTCGAATTGTGAGTAGCAATCAATTGAACGTACCCTCCTCCAATAACAGCAGAAATATTTGCATGAATCGTATAGCGTGTGGTCGGCTTGAAATGTGATAGCCATGTGTAGGTGTTTATATCAAGAACGCGGATTGGGGTGTACGTAGCATTGCAGGCCGAGTTGTCGTTCTGTCGAGTTGCTCCATTGAAGATGGAACCACCGAGAACTATCATTTGGGCATCCTGCCAGGTCGCACAAGTAGACTCAAAACGACCGGCGTTTGAACCTGCCAGTTTTTCGACGTTATTTTGATCGTCGATTTGGATCCAACGGAAAGATGGCACTGTCAACACATAAATATCCTCATAAGCCGTACCATGGAACAGACTCCAGCCTCCGTACATTGTAACTTGAAACGAAGATGAGTCTGGTGAGCGGGAAACGGAATAGCAGTTGGGGCTACGAGCAATCGGGATATCGCCGGTTGCAGTGACATTATACCTAGGTTCTCTAATTAGGTATGTTGAGTGGTTCAGCTCATATAAGAATTACCATTTGTTTGAATCGATGTCATAAACGGATATACGATCCATTGGTATATCGCCCCAAGAGAAACTAGCAAACTCGGTGCCTTTGTGGGTTGTCTGGTAATCGTTAATATCAGCGGCTGTGCAAGCCGTCGCCCTGAAGCAATCTACATCTCCTTACATCAAGGCCTCCTATAAGCAGAAGCACACCTCTTTTCCCCATCGGAACATATGGCATAGAAGCCCCTGCAACACGGGGAGTTGGATTTCGAGAGGCATCCATTGTAATATTGGCCCATGACGGCTTGTTTGGAATCGATGTATCAAGCCTGACTAGTCCTTCGGCAACGTTCCCTAAGTCTCCACTGAGCGAAAAGGAGAGACTAAACTCGGGCACACTTGAAATGATCATGCCTCCAAGTTGCCCGTAGCTGAAGTTGCCCCCATCCACAGCAACGGTGGCCCAGGTGTTGGTAGAGGTGTTGAATGTTGGGAGTACGTTAGTGCCTGGAGCATCGTCCGTGTCAAATCCGCTAAAGGTGTAGATTGTCGTGTTATCATAGAAAAAGCCGCCACCACTGCCCCTGACTTGTGATTTGATAGTAGGGGTTAAGCTGGTAGGGACATCGGATGAGCCGAAGGTATCGTTGGACATGAAGTTATCAACACCAAACGTGGTGTTCAGATCGAGCCAGTAGAGCTTTTGGACTATGGCGCCTTAGCACAGTCAAAGGTTCGCATGCTAAGATTTCACCAACCTGGACCAAGTCCTGGTCCGCCGACGAACGAGTAATTGCCGCCCATAAAGAAAAGTCGATTGTCGATAAGCGCAACTGAGAGACGCTTAGTTTGGGCAGTGGAAATGCAAAGATATCCGTGCCTCGTCGGTTTTTGATACTACAGAGATCACCAATTGCGCGCGGTACGAGGTCTGATCCATACTGTTATGCCGTTGAATGATATGAGAATAAGCACAGAACGAGCAAGTTACAGATGAAATGATCAACGAACGTCATTTTGAAGTATCTATTAGAACGGAAAATGCTGAAAATCGAAAAACTTGAACTGTAAGGCAGAAGAGAAGATAATCAATCGTCTCCAGGTGGGGTGGGGTTGATGTCGGATACGCCTCCGTATCGAAATATATATCACGTCGGGTCTTTCGCCCAATCGTCTTTCAGGTAAAGCTAGTAATACGAAGTAATCTGACAGTCGTTCAAGCTTTGCCTCAATATGATGCAGAAGCCGGTTCCGAGTAGGTGTTTGAGCCAATCATGCTTTCTCCAGTACTGCCAAAGGAATCCAGGTCTGTAGGATCTGAGACACGAGCCTGCCGAGCCACGCCGAAGCTTGCATGAGGCTTCATCTCAAACACTCAACGTGGCCGGCTAGACAAGAATATCAGTTGGCGCTCGATCCCAGCGCTTATACAGCGATTGAGCGGTTTCAAGTTGCCGGCATGACTGGACGGGGTGATCCGTCGCCGAAGCTTTCTACCCAATGAGAAGTGGTGAAGTCTAAGGTGAAAACATTGAGGGCAGCTGAAGCCGAAGGCTCGGATGACGCATGCTGCGCCTCTGCGCCACCAGCACTGCCTCGCGTTACGGCTAGTGCTGCTCCCTCGGTCGGTGTCCCCTCGATGCTCCCTCTCAAGGGGCCTTGCTCCCTTTCCCGACACAGTCATCAATCGTAAGTCCGAAGTGTATACAAAGTATGAATAGATGCACTTCTCTTCTAGAGTTGACTCGTCGACCCGCATATGAGAACCAAGGGCGAAGGGAAGAGGCGGAGGAGCTACAGATGCGAGTGTTAGTCAGGAGGCTACGATACCTGAGCGCGGAGCATCCAAAACCTCTGACCGTTGGATATGACCCATGCGGCTTACAGTTACGACCACCAAAGGATGGAAGCGAGACCGTTTACTTGGAGCAGGTGGCGAAGTCTGATAACATCTATGTTGCTTGCATGTAAACTATATGGGTTGGGGAGCAATCAACAGATACGGGGAGAGCGCCAAGGTTCTAACCTAATAGGGTCAGTCTGCCGCAAGGGGAGCCGCATCTCATTGGCTCCAACAGTCATCTCTCCCAAACCGAGCATTTAATTTCCTTTACATCTGGCGTCTCTTTATCGTTCTTGTGGCGAGCGTTACCTCCTATCCATGGCACAGAAGCTACATAGGCTTTGAAACTGTTATTAGGTTACTGCAAGATTACACTGATTATAGAATGCTCGATTCCAATAGCTGGAATCATTATACACACAGTCTATCATAACCTTGAGAAGACAAAGAGACTTGATTTTCTTCCAAAGAGCAGCTTCAGCCAACCATCTAAGACCGCCTCGTCGATCATGTTTACCAGGCCGTCGTGTTACTGGAAAGTAATAGCTAGAATAAAAATCTATTTAATTTCAACCTGAAATCTTTGATAAATCTCAATTCTATTTACAAAACAATAGATACTTGTCTTCAAGAAGGTAGTTTTGCCACCCCTCTGCTGCGGGGTCTTAAGTGATTATGTGCTGCCAACAAAGTTTTGAAGACTCTTCAGTCAACTTCGTACTGATGGTAATAAATCTTTCCTGCAGATCCAGCTGAGTAAAGCCAAAGATTGTGACTAACAGAGAGCGCGTCGCTGAGCCTTCTATATGTATCTCTAATATCCTGTTCTCAAAATCGCATTATTCCAGCTCCTTTAAGAGGCCAGTCATTCATCGCCGTAATGATCCCTGCTCAGTACCGTCTGTTGAATGGCGTGGTCCAGCCGCGCCAACCTCCCGAACCCGAAGCCTAACCGTATTCTGGCTAATTCACGGTTGTGGAAGTCGCTTTTCTTTTCCTCTGGTACAATTTCCACGCAATCCACGTACCCAGAATCGTAGCCACGCCGACTGGTACACCAATACCAATGGCAATCTTGTCCGACGTAATCAAGCCACTCGACGATGTTTGCGCTGCCGGCGTGGGTGAAGGTATGGCAGATGGGCTGCTAGTGGTGGTCCCTGCCGACGTCGACGACGGTGCAACAGGAGGGCTGGTACTGGTGGTCGTTGTCTGCCGTTGCACCTGGTTTATTGTGCTAAGTTGTGTCTTATCCGTACCGAATTCGTAACCAGGGTCTGCACAGCCATTCGAAGAGTTTGTTCCCGAATAGCACGTTTATCCAGGCAGACAGCAGAAGTACTCTGTCGCGTCGTTGTAGCACATAATCTATAGAGAGTCGCCGCACCGTAATCCACGTGCGTAAAGCGCGTCGGTGCAGTTGATATCTAAAAGACATATAATTTAGCAGACAACGTGAAACTCAAAAATATAGTCGTGGGCACAACTAGAGACTTACTTTATAAGAGACAGCAGCCGGTATAATTCTCTAAGCTCCTGGGTGAAGGTTGAAGAGAGAAAGAAGGCTAAAACGAGGGCGACGGCGTTGGAGAAGCCTCGCATTTTGGGTGTAAGCTCTGACAGGGAACAGGGGCCCGGTAAGTGAGTGAGACAGAAGGCTATTGCATGAAGAGGATATGTTTAACATGGGTGACTTTTAGTACACGCTTGTTTATAATGTGCACCCCTCTTACTAACTAAGAAGCCATCAAAAAACCCTGGAATTCGCACATCGCGCAACTGCAATTTATTCGACTCCCTAATAATATTTGGCAGTTTCGAATCTCGCGAGGCCCGCCTATAATCTACTTATACTTACACTCACAATTACTACTGTTGCTGTTGCCTTGCTTCAATGCACGTTAATGTTTATCTACGCAATGTTGTTGTATCAACAGATTTTATTGACACAACGTAGAGTAGCACTCGTTTGCGGCGACAACAACAATGTTATTAATGCGACGTTCAACACTCTCTCGATAGAATTATTGGGGAGTTGAATAAAGTGTGCGAGCGCGATGTGCGGAAACCGTGGGTTTCCCGTTTGGCAAGAGGGGTGCACATTATAAACAAGCGTGTACTAAAAGTCACCCATGTTAAACATATCCTCTTGCATGAACTAATTCTCCAACCGAGTGCTAAGTTTGAGTGTAGAATGTTATACCTACACGTACATGTAGTTAGGTGAACATGGCTGAGAACTCTAACCTTGATGCTGAGGATAACAGTTCCCTTATGAGGCTGATGTGTCTTGATTGGACGGCGTGCAACGAGATAAGTCTATTTGTCTTATTATGACATAAAACTGGCGAATCGACCAATCAAATTCCACCAAGCTTAAAGTCTACCGAGAGTGCGCCGCATCTCGTATCAAAGTCGTTCGTGGCATCCGTCTCCGTGCCCTCTTGTGTTGCAAATATCTGGTTGCTGTCTGCTCTCTCGGGGTTTGAGCGCTTGCAATGCATGGCATTCGGTGATCGAAGCTCCCAAGATTCCTACACACCATGGCCCCTGAGGCTGAAATCCACGCGACAGTCGGATCAAAGGTGGAGACTCTGCGTTGCATTCGGTCCCGTCAAGTTTTGATGCAGTCTCTTGAAAACAATGGATTTGCACTCGGCTGCATGCCTCAATTACCTAGTACTAAAAGAGGCCTGCAAGAGAGGCGGGCTAGTGTCAAGAGTGCGGAGATTAAGGGGTGTGGCTGGGTCGCTCACACCTTATTTCCAGTCGCATAGATAGGAAGACGTTTCGGCTGCCTCGGGGGGTTTTGTGTTGGCTTCGCAGCAGTCCTTGTTGCAGCCGATACCGCCCAAGCACACGTTTGTACATTTTTGTACCTATATCATAGCATTCACAAGCAGTAGCTAGATTGCGCAGCTTTAATGGATATAAGTGATACAATAAACGAATTATCGAATGATTTGTAGTCGAAAGCAAGAATACGACTTGCCCAAAAGAGTAAGTAATAATAACAATTGCGGCGGCAGTAGGCAGCTTTCGCAATCTCCGATTCCCGTGGGTTAGACTATTCTTTTCGGTTAGTACGTCCAAGAACGGTTAGTTCGATCAAATACGAAAACCAAATAACCCACGCGTAGATTATTTAACCCAAGCCGAGATTATTCGAAATCGATTAAAAGCGAAAGATAGACTAACTTGTTACGAACGCTATTGGTTACTTAATTCTTGTCGAGTTTCTAGCGTCGAGCTCTGTCAAAACTCCGAAGTCTAGCCGCAAAAACGAAAGGTGTTTGCATACCTCTTTGGGAACCTAACCCACGAGAATCGGAGATTGCGAAAGCTGCCTAGTATCTTACGCCAATCGGTTGGCAACGAGAATCACCTGTACGTGATGCCGGCTACGAACCTACTGCTTGTTGATAGAGCCAAGTATTCTTACATCTTCGATATTTGGTCACGCAACGATTATCTACTCGAATCAAACGAGCTCGACCAACTCCAACAATAGAGAAAGAAAGATTGCGAAAGAGGAGTGTTTATACATTTGCAATTCGATTACGCGAACAAGACTTATTAAGAAAGCTGCCTACTATGCGGAAATTTTACTCGAACACGATTCTAATGGAGACTTACGTCTATACGGCGATTTCTATAACATAAGGATTAGTGTCGGGCATATAGCGTTCTCTTGCTGCGCGAGCTATTCGACGTCAGACAGTTATTCTACAGATCTCTAAGAGTTTTTCTTCGTTTTTTCTCGACTGAATATCGCAGTCTGACGCGTGCGATAAAAAGGGAAGTTTGGACGTTGTCTATAGCGACTATACGAATGTTAAGGAATAAGATCACTGTTAGTGACAAATTGTGCATATATGGACGAGGTGATTCGCTATTGTAAAGAAGCAGTAGCAGTTAGATCACCTCAAACTTGGGACATAGGCCTAGCGGCTTCAGTAGCTGGATCGTATCCAGTCTCCTAAGTATAAAAATGGATTACACACACACACACACATCTTACGCCAATCTACAGAGAGGTAGTGTCATCCAATCACATTGAGATTGCTCGTGCGGCGTGGGATCAGCGAAGCTGATAAGGATCGTGAAGCCGCCCAAATCTCTTATCTAATCTACAATTGAGCCTAAGTATAGCCCTAGAGAATCTCCACCCTTCATCCCACCCTTTCCCCATGTTGCTACTTCAATACCCATGCTCTCCACTCTCCGCCCTCTCATAATCCAACCCAAACCACTCCACTCCAGATCCCTCTTCATCCCCATCTCTCCCATTCCCCATCGCCCCGTCTCCGCTTCCCGAACCCTTCTCCTGCCCAGAAACCCCACTTCCTCCCGCAGAATGTCCGATCTAAAACCCATCAGCACCAAGGACGCAGCTCCCGGTACGCCTTCCTCTTGCATCGAGAATCTCACCCCTTACTGATGGGGGAACTCAGTTGCTGGACCTTACGTACGTTGCCTTGTCTCCACTGTTTCCTCGCTGTCTTTGCTCCCCCAGTTCGAGTCTTTCCTCTTCGTTCTTTCTTCCTACCTGTCTGCTTTGCCAAGCCCTTCGTCTATCGATCCTACCAAATTTCCACTAGCTATGCCTACCAGCATCCCCCCCCCCCCTCCTTCCCTTCCCATCCCTCCCCCACCTCCTCCCCATACACATCCCCCTCCCCCACCCGTCCTAACCACCCCTCCCTTCCCCCCCCACCAGGTGGTGACGCATTTCGTCACCACCTAGTGCCCCGGCTTACACACCTCGCTCCCCCTCCCGCCCCTCATATCCCCCTCCATTCCCAACCACCCTAACTCCCCTCCCCTCCCTACAGTCCCAAGCCATCGCAACCCCGCACGCAATCTACGTCTCAAGCCAACTCCCCGCCACTCCCGACGGCTCCCTCCCAGACATCAGCATCGCCGAGAGATCCCGCTTGTGCATCTCCAACCTATCGGCTGTGCTGAAAGCTGCGGGGAGTGACATCTCGCGAGTCGTGA
>JAABUW010010740.1_pt1 | contig 10116 bp, 21 predicted proteins | sample 5560081 | NCBI WGS metagenome assembly JAABUW01 (sample SAMN10711882, study PRJNA513363) | rock metagenome | isolation source: Antarctica rocks | place: Antarctica: Victoria Land, Knobhead sud | reverse complement strand
CGGTCTTTTGCTGAAGTGGTGGATGTTTGTGGAAAGAATCAAGTTTGAAGCCGAACGTTTGTGTTTATGGATGCAGGTGGCAATAACGAGGTCCGTGCATCGGATTCACTATCACATGTCGTTAGCCAATCAAGGAGCACGTACCTTGATACTACAGAGCCCTGCGTTCACTCTGAACAGACATTTGATACTGCTGAAGTGTGGTATATAGATTGTGGTAAGAAGAAGGAGTAGTCAGTCAAGACGCGGGGGGTCAGCAGTCCATATGTACCTAAACAGCTTGCCTAAGCCCGTTACACAGCACGCCTATTTGCCTGTCTCGCCAGCTTGTTTCAAGCAGTTGGCATACTAGGACTCTCCATCAGGCTATCCAAAGTCAACCACTTCCTCGAGATCCTTGCTCCCGCCCAGAGCATGAGCACGCTGGCAGCCAACACTCGCGGACCAAACAATCATCTGTCAACGTACAGCGCCATTCCTGATCAACACCGCCTCCCACCTCACTCGCAGTTCATGCTGCGCTCGTTGCGCACAGTCGGATCGGACGGGACGTAGTAGGTGCGACCAGCGTTGGTGTTCGTCTCATTACCAGCGACGCTTGCAGCGTGCTCCTTCGCGCGCGACTCCTCTTCCATCTTCAACCCCACCGTGACCTGAGCCTCCCTGATCATCGTCTGAAGCTTGCGCTGCTGGATCCTGAGAAGCGCGAGGGTGTCCTTAGCTTGGTCGAGTGTCATCTCGCGGGTCTTCTCCGCCGTATCGTCCACTTCGGAACCAACTTGAGCGGTGGAGGAGACTCTGCTAGCCGTTGAGTTGTTCGAGCGTGGGGTCAGAATTCCGGGGGCAGACTGAGTGGACGTGGAAGCGTAGTCTACGGCCGTGGTCGGACAGCTTGTCACGCCCGTCCAGAATTCACCGGGACGAAGATTGCCAGTACCGTTCTGATCTCCCCAAGTGCGAGTCTGGATGACCGTGGTAGTGCGAGTGAAGGCGCCTGGGAAGGAGGACGGACGTACGCGGTCGACCGTGGAGGAGACAGTGTCGACATCCGCTTCGTGGCCGTCGTCGGTGTCTGAGCGGTTCGACATCGCTGCGACTGTGTGGTGATTCCTGCGCCGTGAGGGTAGTCAATAAAACATAACCAAGCATCTTGAGTAACTCACGGTTGGTGGAAAAAGTATCGTGTCTGTTCGTGCGTTGTCGGAGGCGATGGAATCGAAGATTACAGGTGGTAGGCAATCTTGTCGTGAGGTTATGATCTTGAGAGAGACAAAGAAGTAGCAAGCCGGAGGTCGCATAGTTAATATTTAGACCGCGGATTTAGAGTTCATACTTTCAATTCACTGGTATAGACCAACAGCCAATCAGACAGCGATGATATCGATGGCCTTCCTTGTTCCACTCTAATGATATACTAATAGAATGTAGTCATTGGGATTGCAGTAAGGAGCAGATGGATGCTCCTTAGAATCAGTAATGAAGCAGTACATATCAATGTATACTGCTCGCTCGAGCCTACTCCTCAACAAGCCCATTTGGCTGTCTCAAAGTCAAGCTTTCAGCAGTCTCATACTCACCGTTCAATCACTCTGCACACATCAAACCCCATAACGCCATACAAAGTCCATTAAACCTGGGAGATCACTGCTCCAATACTTCCTGCCACTCACCATTCCCAGCCTCCGCAGCCTAGTATTGGGCCGGGTATACCCGCAAAAAGCATCTTCCTCAGTCTCCTCAGTAATTCAGGCATTCCTCCCCGTACGGCCCTCGATCATAGCTGCCAAGAGTCCCTCATTCGCTACCATGAACCCATTTCAGGCCTCTTGGCTCGCCTCGAGAGCTGTCTCCGACCTAGCCTGAGTCTCTGGAGCCACAGCACTAGGGAGGACGATCTCCATATGGCGCTCAGAAGCGACCCCAATGTAGGCTGCGCTAATTGCATTGTGCTCTACCAATGCTGCAGAGAAGGCTGCGATGGCTGCGGCGACCTCAAGCTCCAGGCTTTGCAAGCGACCTGTAGGTAAGACGCCTGCCACATCGATCTCCGGCTCCACATTCTGGGATCCACTCACAGGGGAGGCTTCAGAGCCTGAAGTGTTCGATCTTGGTTCGGGGGTCGATGGAAAGAGGGTGAAATCCGACTCAGGGGGGTGTCCAAACCGTGGAGTAGCTGGTATCTGAGTAGTTGTACATCAAGTACGAGCCCTCTTCCAGAGCATTGACGTAGTCGAGTTTTGCAATATTCTCCTTGGTGAGAGGGATCCCTGGTACTCCCGTAAAGGTGGAGGTTTGAGATTTGCGGTGGTTGCGAATGTCGAGAGCCCAAACGACCGGTGGGTATTCCATGTTTCCATTCGCAGGTATCTCGAATGTGGCAATGGGGGTGCTGCCTGTACAGTGTGTAATAAGCCAACAACGTGCCTATAATGAGGGTAGAGACCACATACAGGTGCTGAGATCGTGCTGAGGTCGAAGGCCGTCGAGGTAGGTGGACAGAGGGTTGGTATGTATGTGTCTCCGCGTTTTGAAATCTGTTCGTGCTGCTGAGAAGTGCTCGAAATTTCGATACAAGGTGTCAGCTCCCTGGAGATATTGGCACTTGCCTCATAATCGACTCTGGATCCAGTAGTAATTGTTTGCTGGGCCTGTACCTCCAGCGTATAGCTCATATCGCGGATGCACGGCCCGCGCCCTCCATCGGCCACCTTTGTCCTCCGGCTTCACCATCAACAAACCTTACTACCTCGATGAGTGCGATCGGGAGCCATACGAGCACTACACATGCGGTCTCATCAGGAAGAAGCAGCAGGTTCTCACGAGGGGAAATGTGGTTTTTGTAGTAGGGTTGAAGCACAAGTATCACGACGTCGACACAAGGATCGGCATCAGATTCGGGGAGAAGTTCGAAAGGATCGAGCAAAATCTGGAACTTGAAGAGGATCCGGAGTATTTCGGCGGAGAACCGCACGGGACGGCTTTCGCCGCAATGGTTCAGTGGTCGATGAAGCACGAGGGTGTCGAGGAGAACGGGTGGGAGAAGGATCACGACTGGTGCGACTTCCTGCGCGGCCATGGCGAGTGGGATGAGGAGGAGGAGCCTTCGGACTGGAACGAGTGGGAGAGGCAGGAGTTGCTACCGAATCCACAGCGGCGCATCGAGTACGTCGCCGACGAGCGAAACAGGCGTGAGTGGCTCGAAGAGATGCTGTTGGAGAGAGGCTTGCAGGAGTACGACACGCAGACTCCGTTGAGCCATGAGGGGTTGTAAATGTTACCCATAGCGTGAGAGTCGGTCTCCAGTGTAGCGATCTCAGCACCCAGTGATTGAAATTGCCTTTTCAAGTAGCAGGTAGCACTACGCTGCTGCCCGTCAAGCAAGAGGCCTCCGACATTCCGCGTCATCATCCGTTCTATGTCTTCGGCCGTAGATCTCTCCTACCCTTCTTCGAGTCTCAATACCATCGTAGAACGTTCATGTAGATGTGAATGTACTAGTCTGAGGCATGCCAAACGCAGGTCCTCTCTCCCGAACTTCGTAACCACCTACGATTCATCACCACCTCCGACTCAACATCACCCAAATCGACAATGCGATGGAGACCGCAACGCCAGTAGCGGACGAGGCGCTCGCGATCCCGGAGCTTCTCGAGACCATCCTCCTCTCTGTGCCGGAAAAAGACCTGCTTATCGCCGCCCAGCTTGTCTCCCGCGAATGGCGCAATGCGATTCGAGCATCTCGTAAGCTGCAACGTAGGCTATTCCTGCTACTTGAGAGAGAAACCTCATTTATCCCAACGTACGCTCTCGAGAACATCAAGCACGCCGACGGCTCCGTCCAGCAAGTCGAGAACTACGGTCTCATTCGCCACAATCCATTATGCTTTGATACGTAGCCCATCGTGAGCATATACCGAGCGTAGTCTATTCGGGATCACCCTAACCATCATGAATAGGTATCTCAAGGCGGAGACCACGGAGTCGAGCGTCAGTTCATGGGGATTTGGGACGAAGACCACGTCAACAAGCTGGCCAAGCGACAGCGCATTCCACGAATCTTGCCCAGCTTCGAAGGCATGTTCCAGAGACGATGTTGTGCTGTCATTAGACTTGGGCGAGAATCGCGTGAAGCACACCGTTGGACTACTGAAGAACGGTGGCGTGCCAATCACGACGGGTGATGTGGTGTTCTTCGTCAAGCTGGTGCAGGAAAGGTATCTGGGCCCCAGAAAATACGACACGGGGCTGCAGGGTGCTACTGCCTTCGCCTCTGTCAAGCAGTGGTCATCAAGGCCAGAAGGGATGGTAGATCCTCCACAGGCACGAGGCGGAAAGCAATACGTGCGAGGGCACGGGGGAGTGGAGGATGTTACAGAGCAAGAATGGGAAATGTAGTTCAGGGTTGGCGGTGGCTGGGCAAAAGCTGACATATACTGTGAGCTCTTCCTCTGCGAAGAGTGCGAAGGAGAAGCTGGCGGCGAGGGGGCTGCGGACTTATCAAACTCGATGAAGGGAGCGGGATGGATGGGAAGGTGGAGAGGCACAAACGAGAAACAGTGATCTCCTCGGTGTGGACATGGCTGATACTGCCACAGCCAACTCCACAGTAGCATTTAAGAAATTCATTGCATTGAGACCATATGTACGCTTCCAACAACAAGCCGGCCGCGCGCAATTCAGAGTTGCAGCCGCTGAACCTTTCCGTAATAGATTAAAAGGTCGAGAACCCAATTCCTACGCTCCTTCTTCGGCGCCGATGACTGTGTGTCCGAGTGGCATCCCTCGCCAGAGATGTCGGAGAGCCCATCGTCGGAGTACGGTACGCTGGTGATCTTTCTGTCGCGACACCACTGGTCTGTGACGTAGATGATCTCTCCGGGGAGATACTCTCGCTGACGTTCTCAAGGCGGGTCAGAGCAGAAGTATCCTGGAGCCTCCTCCTGGTGGTGCATGCGGGTCTCTCGCTCGGTGGCAGCGTCCGTTGTGTACCCGATTGTTCGTGTCCAAAACGTGCACCGTCTCCGAGAGCTGGCCAATGAAAATCCAAGTTTGGCCTCTCTTATGTCTGCGCATGCGCCTGCCCTCCACCACGGAGGCTACCATGATTCATACGACTTCCGATGCGGACTCTTTGTCCGGCGCATGTACCATCGCTTCGATCTCCTGGCGCGTAAGCCTGTAGCGTGGTCTGCGGCCACGGTGTCTGCGCAGGTACTGGTTCGCGAGAGACCCCCGGGTTGCGCCCAGGGGGTGGTCAACGATGTGGTTGGTTGGAAAGTGCGAGCGTGGAGTAAGCGGAATAGCTGCTAGTTGCGCTCGACGGCTGATCGTACTCCATCGATCCGCGCCGGCCACGAGGAAGCTCGGATGCGAGCCGTGGATCTGGCCGTACAATACACTCTTGCTGCTGCTGCTGAACTTGGTGTTGTGTGTAGTCGGATGGCGGATCTTTCATGTTTCCGAGAACAAGGTCTTTGTCGCCAGAGGTGTCCATGCGAAAGCCAGCACGGGAGAGACTTCGGGTTCGCAACAGGCCAGATCCACTATGGCGCTCATGCTGGCACATCGCCATCATCGTGGTGCCCATGTCGTAATGCATTCTGGCAAGTTTCGCAATCCGCGGCTACCGCTAGGTCTCATCACATATGGCGTCGCCTCCACGGTGCGGTGACGACTGGTCCACGGTCCACGATTGCCATGCAAAACGTTGATCTTGACGACACGGCGACGCAGTGACATCCCGGCTAGGGATGGTGAAGAGTTGATGTATGCATGGAAGGTATGCGGTGCTTCAGTGCGAGCGTCCAGGCGCGCTAACGAGCGGCGCCAATGAGGACTGATGCGAGAGAGGTCGGCAGGTATTTCCATCGAGTTTCCAGCAATGCCACTCGGGATATGCTAAACTGGGTTCATACGTGCTGCAACGCTGCGCACCACCGCCCATGATCTCGCAGCGTTAGTGCTTCCCGCGGGCTTTGGCGATGTGGATGATGCAAAATATCTCAAAATCGTACCTCGCTGATGCAGCAGCAAAACAGATTCCTGAGACATGGCAAGTATCCCAACTGGAGTCCATCTCCATCGCAAATGATGGCAATGCGAGTGATGCAGTATTTCCTCAAGTCAGTGCTGGCAGAGATATAATTACCCTGGATGCTGCAAGGTGCCTGATCTCTCAAATGCGCAAACCGGCAATGTTGGCAGTATTGCGAACAAAGGCAAAGTCTTCCTGGATGCTGGATGCTACCGAGTTCTCCTGATAAGCAAACGTCTTCGTTTGGTCCTCTGGAAACTTGTCAAACAAGGGTTCATATGGTGCCTGTCGTAGCATGGAGGACGATCTGGATGTATCCGGTCGTCCAGGCTCGATAGCCGCACCAACGATCTACTTGGCTTCGGGCCGAGTACTGGTCTCGATGATCCGCCGGGTGGCAGAGATTGGTTCTGCGCCATTCGCTGTATCTATCGAGAAGTATTTCAAGGTCCTGCGGGCTCAGTGGCGCAGAGACTTATCGCCGACTGGACGACGACGATCGGTGTCTCATCAGACGGCCCAGCGCAGCAGCGCGGCGCCCTTCTCGAGCGGCGCCTGGAAACAGACTTTGTCGGCACTAGTCATGCTCGACGACATCGCTTGCAATGTGGAGGGCGCAGGAGGTTCTAAAGCGGTCCCGTATCGAAGGCTTAGCCAGTAGCCCTAATGATGTAGTGGAGATTCAGCATCCCGGATCGAGCACCTCCGGATGTGTAATGTCCTGCTTGGATATGCGTCGCAAACCATGTCTCGCCTGCTGATTTCCTTCCCGCCACCGATGTCATCGTCACGAGCGGGCGCTCGTCGCAGATGGTGGCGAAACGAATGAGGTGAGATTTCTCAAAGTTGGGGCCAGTCGGAGCTGTGCCGTATTGGCCTTGATGGTGTTGCGGTGGACCAGCAACTTGTGGTGGGTAGCCGCCGGCCGAGTAGAGCTGAGCCAGGATGGGTGCTGACATACCGTGTTCTGAAGCTCTTGGTCCACCAGCTCCCGAAGAGCCAACGGATCTCCAAAATTTTCGGGCCGGAGGTGAGTGTCAACGATGTCATGGGTGCAAGCCCATACCGCTCGAAGATGCTGTCAGATGGCAGGCACTCGGTACCGAGGAGTATGTGTTTGTTCATGCTTGCTTCTTTTCGAGTTTCTCTCAAACTTGTCCTTCCTCGCGCGACAGGTAAAAAGGTGGACGATGCAGACTTCTGAAGACGGTGGCCGGCTTGAGGAATCCTGCAGTCACCTTGATGCTGTGGTAGCAGACCAGGAAGGTGTGGTGGGTCACCGCCAGTCGGATAAGGCTGAGCTTGGATGGGTGTCGCCAGAATGTGACATCAGGTCTCTCCTCATCAATGCCAGGGAGGTCCACGCCACTCTCAAGATGTGGTGATAAAGACCCATAATACCGCCGATCAAAGCTGCTGCCGCGAAGACTCTCTGTCCCAAGCGACGCTCACGTGAAGTCGACGGCGGATCCGGGAGTCTCGAACGCTGCTGGTAGAGTATACTGGTGGTGTGCATGGTCCCGGAGCACTCGAAGCTGTGGCCAGGTAGAACGGTAGTTTTATACCCTTCAAGCTATGGTAAATGCACCAATCCAGCGAAGATGTCCGCCGGCTGGATAAGGCTGAGCCTGGATGGATGTCGCCGCCGCTAACTAGAAAAGCAAGCGATGCGTATGATGCAGTGCAGGCAACCGGAGGTTGGTGCTGCGGCGATGATCTGGCAACATGGGAATGGCTCAATGGCCTTCGCCGCCTGATTCAAGCCAGGCCTGAGCGGGCTGCGGAGTCGCCGTGCCCGGGGAGTCTCGCTCGGTGACGAAGAATGGTAGTGCTGGAGGTGCACATTATCGTCGCAGAAGTGCCATGGGGCGAGAATGTTCGGCATATTCCAGCAGCCGGTAGGGATATGAGTCTCAGAGACAGCTAACCAGGACTCAGAGACCAGTGTTATTAATGCTAGGCAGATTTTCATATCGGCCGAGGTTGATCTTCTCGATGTCGAGCTCGCTGGTCATGGTGGCGATGTGAAGGATGCAACTTCTCGAGGTTCCGGCCTCCTCACGATTGATGCTGAGGTGATCCCATCGTCCAAGAGCACGGCTGCCGTCCGAGTAAGGCTGAGCTGGGATCGGTGTCGGCATGTTGTCTTGTTGAAGTTGTGCTTGTTCACCGTGTGTCCGAAACGCCCATCGCATTCCGAGATACTCGACTTGATGCTGATCAGCGATCGATCTGTCTGGTCGCCGTTGATGTATGCGTGGATAGAGTGTGCGGTATGGAGTCGACGAGAGCTCGCAGAGTCGCAGGATAAGCTAGGCGTTGATGATGAAACTGCGAAAAAACTCCCAGTGTCCTTGCCCCTGGTGATGCACGTAGCTTACAGGTTCGACGATTGGCAGCGTCGTGGCTGCCTCCAGCTCCAGTCATGTTGGTTCATCCCGGAGAGACGGTGTGACCCGGGTCTCGGAGATCATCAGCAGGATCCCCGGTCCTCCAGTGCGGTCATACCCACTGCCCGTGTGACCATCGCCGGAGTCGTCGTCGCGCCTCCAGCTCATCCTGATGCTTCTTCTTGGAGTCCTTCACCTCCTCCGGCTCACCCTCTTACTTGCGCTTCGCACGACTACTCCTGTCCTTCACATCCCTCTTCACTACCTCAACATCGTCCTCGCGCTGCTTCTTCGCATCGCCCTTCTCCTCATCGTTCTGATCATCCTCGCGCGTCCTCTTCACACCTTCAACCTCCTCCTCTTGATCGCGCTTACGTCTCTCCTTCCATGCGTGCTCGACGCCATTGTTCTCACGGTCGCCATCGAGATCCCTCTTCCTGCTGTCGCGATCCTTCTGGTGGTCGTGGCCACCCTTTTGATGATATGAGTCGGTGTCGAAGTCGTTATCTAACCTTCATTCACTTGCTAGGTGCGGCTATCATCTCACTCCCATCTGCGCTGCGTTGGAGCAAATTTCATTGATCTGGCTTCCGATCACTACGCCGGTGGCGAAGCTTCGACGCCGGCAGAATGAGCAAGATGTCATCAGCGAGTGTGTCTTGCTGGCTTGAAACGCGAGGAGGTAGTCGATGGTTGAGTTGACTATAAGCCTGCTATCACGCTGCTCTGAGCCGAGATAATCGGTGCCAGCGGAATGCGGGATCTCCGGCCTTGCTTCGGAAACTGGTGGGTTAGTTTCACTGCTCAACCGACCTAAGCCTGCAATCGAGGCGCAAACCAGTAATGCCGCCGTTGCGAGCTCAGAGCTGGGGATGGTGTCCAGCAGCCAGTGAACTTGAGCTCCGTTGGCAATGCTGCCATTGAGGTTGCCGGCGCTGTCACTTTCGCAACCCTGTTTCATACCACGGGCGGTGGCCATGTGAATGATGCAAGACCTCTGAAAGCTGTGCTGGCCGAAACTGGCCGAGGAGAAGTATCGTCACGGCTTCACTGCCACGAGGAGTGTCGTCTACTTGAAGTGATTGTTTCATGAGGAGCTGAAACTGTACGGTGGAATAGTATTCCAACCCAGCAGGGGATCGTTGAAGTGGGCAAACCCCTCCATGAAGCTCTCGGACGTGTCGGTCATGGCACGCGGCGCCGTGGTGTTGGATTCCGCCATTCTGGTGCTGCGCTGAGGCTGGTCCAGGTTTTACTCGGTTGTGGACGACGAAAAGCCGGCATCGGTGGTCTGAGACGGGACAACGAGCCTGTGAGAGATCGTGTGGTCTCACCGCCTCCTGAGATGCTCAACTTGATGGTCGATGCGCCAGGGGTGGCGTGCTGAGTCTGGTATCTTCGCATTCGGGCTGCCAACGCTGTGATGTCTTGTGTATGCCGCGGACATACAGCTGAGGAGCTGAGTGGATGTAGTCGACGCCGGCGGTTCTGTGGCATTGCTGACGATCACAGCCGCTTCGAATGTTGCGGTCAAGGTTGGATGCTTCGTCGCTCGCAGGAGGCAGAGGCTGGGGTTGACGACCATCGTCTGCTTATTATGAGTATGAGGAGACGTGACTGTGAGATTCAGAACGTACTGACGATAGAGGTGTCTTCGGCGTGATGTGTCGCTTGTCAAATCTGAAGTGAAAT
>JAABUW010010739.1_pt1 | contig 10116 bp, 8 predicted proteins | sample 5560081 | NCBI WGS metagenome assembly JAABUW01 (sample SAMN10711882, study PRJNA513363) | rock metagenome | isolation source: Antarctica rocks | place: Antarctica: Victoria Land, Knobhead sud | reverse complement strand
GCGCTGGTACGGGGCGCAGTACAACGATGCCTTACCCCATGTCGGCAAGCGTCTGGCGGCGCGTTATGGCACGTGCTTGTACCAGGCAGGGCAGTACTCGCAGTGGGAGCAGATGCAGACGGTGGCAGGGCTGCTTCCCGCACGGGACATAGAAAAGTCTCTGCGCTGGGACACAATGACGGCTTCTTATTGCGGCATGGAATATGAGGTTCTGACGGCGCACCTTGCGGGCAAGACCGCTTCCCGCAGTGCAGGCGCGAAGGAAGGCCAGCCACAGACACATTGACGCAAGCAGTTGCCGCGCATCAGGAGGACAAGCCGCCAAAGACCCAAGTCTTCTATGCGGAGCGTGCCAAACCCTGCAAGGCGTGGTGCGCAGGCGAGCACATCACGCACTGCGATCATGGGCGCCCGGTGTTCTAGATCGCTCTAAGGCAACCCGCCTCAAGCAGGGTAGCAGCCAGGGTACTCTGCGGAGTGATCTGCTTACCGCGTGGGGGTGGTCAAGTATGAACACCAGAACCACCCGAACCCAGATCATCGGTACAGCCTGTACGACTACAAACTGCCTCCTGCCGGCAAACATCCGGCTCCCGCGGCGATTTGCTGAAAACCCTCAGGCGCTGCAAGGGCGCAAGCAGGCTACTGACTGCTTTGGTCGGTCGTCTCCACGCCATGCTGCTTCTCGTTTTTTGGCTCCTGCTTGTCGTCCACCCACTGCGAATGGAACGCGCCTTCTTTATCGGTTCGCTCGTAGGTATGCGCCCCAAACAGGTCGCGCTGCGCCTGAATAAGGTTCGCGGGCAGACGCTCCCGGCGGTAGCCATCATAGTACGCAAGCGATGACGAAAAGGCGGGAATGGGAATGCCGATGCGCGCCGCTTCGCCGACCACGCGCCGCCAGCCGTCCTGCGCGTCCTTGACCGCGTTCGTAAAGTACGGGGCCAGCAGCAGGTTCGGCAAATCCGGCTGCTTGTCAAACGCCTCTTTGATGCGGTCCAAAAAGCGCGCCCGGATAATACACCCCCCGCGCCAAATCGTCGCTATCTCGCCCGGATGCAGGTTCCAGCCGAACTCTTTGCCGGCGGCCGGCATCTGCTCAAACCCCTGCGCGTAGGCCACGATCTTTGACGCATACAGCGCATTGCGCACGTCCCCGATAAACTGCTCGCGGTCAACCGACACGCGCTCATTGGTCGGGCCGGGCAGCACTTTGGAAGCCGCCACGCGCTGATCTTTGAACGCCGACAGCGTGCGCGCAAACACGGCCTCGGTAATCCCGGTAATGGGAATGCCCAAATCCAATGCCGACTGCACCGTCCATTTGCCCGTTCCCTTTTGCGCCGCTTTGTCCAGCACTTTGTCTACCAAAAAGCCGTCTCCGCCCTGGTCGTCCCTGCGGGCGAATATCTGCGCGGTAATCTCTATCAAAAACGAATCCAAGTCGCCTTTATTCCACTGCGTAAACACGTCATGCAGCTCGTCATTGTCCAGCCCCAGGCCGTTTTTGAGCAAATCATACGCCTCGGCAATCAGCTGCATGTCGGCGTACTCAATGCCGTTATGCACCATCTTGACATAGTGCCCCGCGCCCCCTGCCCCGATAAACGTGCAGCACGGCGTGCCGTCCACCTGTGCCGCAATTTTGGTAAAGATGGGTTCCACAATTTTATACGCATCTTCGCTGCCGCCCGGCATAATGCTTGGCCCGTTCAGTGCCCCTTCCTCGCCCCCGGACACGCCGACCCCTAAGAACTTAAAGCCCTCGCCTTCCAAGCTTTCCACCCGCCGCTGCGTGTCCGTAAACAAAGAGTTGCCGCCATCAATCAGCAGGTCGCCTTTGTCTAATAACGGCTTCAGCTCGTCAATCACAGCGTCTACGGGCTGGCCCGCCTTGACCATAATCATAATGGCGCGAGGCGTTTGCAGGCTTTGCACAAACTCCTGCACGCTTTGGGAGCCGACAATCTGCCCTTCAGAGCCATGCTGCTCCATGAACTTGTCGGTCTTTTCCGTAGTCCGATTGTGCACGGCGATTGGAAACCCTTTATGGGCAACATTGCGCGCGAGGTTCTGCCCCATGACCGCCAGGCCCGTCAGTCCGAAGTTTGGTTTGTCCACTGTGTTTATCTGCCTTCCAAAGTTAACTCTGCGCGAAAGTGCTGTTAAGCCTCTTATTCGCCGTTGCGGTGCTATTCCCCTTTTGCCCATAGAAATAAAACAATGCGTTTTGGGGGGTGGGAAAGGCGGCTGCCTGCGTATTGTAATGGCGTTCCCTGGGATGCGCAAGCGCTTACCAACGACGGAACGAATTCTTCCGTCGTTGGTAAGCGCTAGGAAAGGGCGAGGGACGCTTATGACACGAACGAGGGACGCTCCGCCACCGGGGGAGGGTCGCCGAAGCTGCTCAAGCGTTGACGATAGCTTGTTTCTTTGCTATAATGCAGACAGGGGTGTGTCACCCCGACACTTTTGGACGGCTGAGAGTAAAGTATGAGCAGCCTGACGTTGTGACTGCCGAAAGAGACCCCCCCATGCGCCGAACCAAAATTGTTTGTACAATAGGCCCCGCCACGCGCAGCCGGGAAGGGCTGCAGATGCTGGCCGAAGCGGGCATGAACGTCGCTCGTCTCAACTTCTCGCACGGGGCGCACGAGCAGCATGCCGAGGTGATTGCCCATGTCCGCGCCGTCTCTGCCGAGATGGGGCGGCCCATTGCCATCTTGCAGGACCTCAGCGGCCCCAAAGTGCGCGTCGGCAATATCGCAGGCGACGGCGTTCTGCTCACGCCCGGCGCAGAAGTCACGCTCACGCTTGACGACGTGCCGGGCGATGCGCAGCTCATCAATCTTCCCGTCCCCGAAATCTTTGAAGTGGTCACGCCCGGCACCCATTTAATGCTTGACGACGGCCTTTTGGAGCTGCGGGTCAAGCGCAACCGGGGCAGCTCCCTGCTGTGCGAAGTGGTGGTCGGCGGCTTATTAACGTCCCATAAAGGGGTCAACGTGCCTGGCGTCTCGCTCCCCATTGCCGCGGTCACGGACAAGGATTTGGAAGACCTGCGCTTTGGCATAGCGCAGAAAGTGGACTATGTCGCGGCATCCTTTGTGAAGACTGCCCGCGACATCGCCGTGCTGCGAGGCGTATGCGAAGCGTCCCGCGCGCATATCCCGCTCATTGCCAAGATTGAAAAGCACGAAGCGGTGCACAACATCAACGAGATATTGGACGTGGTGGACGGCATCATGGTCGCGCGCGGCGACCTCGGCGTGGAAGCGCCGATTGATGAAGTGCCTGTCATCCAGAAGATGCTGATTGCCAAAGCCAACGCTGCCGGAAAGCCGGTCATCACGGCCACGCAGATGCTGGACTCCATGATCCGCAACCCCCGGCCCACTCGCGCGGAAGTGACCGACGTTGCCAACGCCATTTACGACGGCACCGATGCGGTCATGCTGTCCGGCGAAACAGCCGTCGGCCTGTACCCCTTTGAAGCCGTGCGCATGATGGCAAAAGTGGCCGTGCATACCGAGGCGGCTTTGGACTACGGTAAAATGTTTGAGGCGCGCAAGAACCCGGCGTCCAACACCAGCGTCACCGAGGCGATTGGGCAGGCGACCTGCGACATTGCCCGCGACTTACAGGCATCGGTCATTTTGACCGCGACAGCCTCAGGGCGAACGGCCCGCATTGTGTCCCGCTTTCGGCCCCGCGCCCCGATTGTCGCCGCCACCAACGACCTCCAGGCGTATCAGCGCATGGGCCTGGTTTGGGGCGTTCATCCCGTCATGGTGGACATTGCCTCCGACTCAGACAGCATGATGCAGGCGTGTCTGGATGCCGCCGCACAGACCGGCCTAGTCAAAGACGGGGACATCGCAGTGCTGACCGGCGGCGTGCCCGTAGGGCGTCCCGGCAGCACCAATTTCATTAAAATCCATCGTATCGGGCAGCCGCTCAAGCCCGATTAGTCCTGATTAGGCCTGCTTTGGATTTAAGACGGCATCTCAGAGGACACCATTATAAAACGCGACACCCGTGAAGAAGCGCACCGACCCGCCGCCCGCCGCCCGAAGGCCGGACGCAAAAGCCGTCCGCGCCGGATTATCGGTATCTGGGCGCGGGTAGCTCTCCTGCTGGTGTTTATCATAACCCTGGGCGTGATGGCCGTGCGCCTGGTAATCAAAGTGATTCACCCGTATCAGGAAGCGGGCGCGCAGACAACCCAGTTGCGGGGCACGCGCGCCGAAGTCGCCCTTTTAGACCGGCAGAACGCGGTCCTGTACAGCCAGATTGCTTATCTCAAGACGCCCAGTGGCATGGTCGGCGAGGCCCGCAAGAACGGCTATGTCCGGCCCGGCGAGATACCGTTTCTCGTGGAAGGCATCATGCCGCCGTCGTCAATTTCCATGACGCAGAGGCCGCCAAAAGCCGCCGCCGCGTCCCATCCAAGCAAGACATCGCGCTTGTGGCATCGGCTGACGGGGCATTAGTTTGCGGATGAATTGGGTTCATTGCGTGGATAGAAGATGATTAACAGAGTAATTCGCATCTCCGCTCTGGTTTGCTTTGCCCTCGCTTTTCTGCTTTTCTTGTCAAGATTGTTCAACATCGTCACGCCCTATAGCAAAGCGTACACCCCAGTCGTCTGGACATTTTTCTGGGCCTTCGCACTGGCAGTCATACTGGGTGACATCTTCCTTTTGCAGGAGGCGTATTCCTCTATCCAAGCACGGACACCCGTCCTGCGCTTAGTTTACAGCATGAGCGCGTTCTTCTTGCTGCTAATCTGCGGGGCTATTATTTTGCTAATGTTGGCCCTGGCGATGAACTTTATGGGGCAGTGAATAGCGGGGCCGGAGGTTTATGGCCCAACACAAAAGCCTCGCCGCGCCTGCAATAATCTGAAGATAACTTACATTCTCAAAGCCATTACACAAAACGGTAAACTAATACAACTGCTTTTATCAACATTTTGGCTATCCGCATTTTGACTGGGGGCGCAGGGCGACGCGAGAGATTAATTGTCTCTGCGGTTCGTTTCGCATCTTTGCTGTCATAATCAAGTTATGCGGTTTGATTGGGACGACAGGAAAGCAGAGGCAAACCTGACCAAACATGGCGTTTCTTTTCAAGAGGCGGCGAGCGTGTTTGATGACCCTTTGTCTGTTGCTTTTCCTGACCCCGATCACTCCATTGAAGAAGAACGCTTGATTATCATTGGGCATTCTCATCAAGGGCGTCTGCTCTTTGTCTCGCACACAGATCAAGACAATCAAGTGCGTGTGATCAGTGCGCGCGCAGTGACGCGCCAAGAAAAGCGTGTTTATGAAGAGGCGCTATGAAAGACGAAGAACTGGAAAAACCTGAGCCATTAGAAGACGAATTGCGCCCAGAGTATGACGAAGCCCTGCTGAAAGGATTGCTGCAAAATGGGGTTCGCGGCAAATACGTGGAGCGTTACCGTCAAGGCACAAACCTGGTGAAGCTAGCCCCGGATGTGGCCGCCGCATTTCCCACCGAGCAGGCCGTCAACGAGGCACTGCGGAGACTGCTCGAACGCAACAGCATTGCGGCTTAACATCTTAAGTATTTGTCGCAACGCAAGCAGAAAGCATAGCGCCATTTCAGTGAATGAAACCAAACATTGGTCTGAAGACAGATACTGGACGGATGCGCTGGAACGGTTCCACCATATTCAGGCAGATGGCCATACGCAACTCACGCTGAACCTACCGGCAATTCTTGAGGTCGCGTTCAACGGAGATGGCCCGGCTTACAAACTCATGGACGCGATGGTATCCGTGTGGGAGCAGGAAGGCATGGATGGCTTTCGCGGTGCCCCGCGCATCATGCTGGCCCTGCTCATGCGTTTGCAAGAACTGTCACAGGAACCAAGAGAGATACCATCTCAGCCGTAGCGCTTTTTAAGGAAGACGGCAGCCGAAACATGATGGCTGCCCACGTTTTGACCGGACATGCAGGGCAATGCACGAGAGTTAATCTTTTGCCGCACTGCCCGCACACCCGGCTCTTCACATTTATGAAAGAAAACACATGGCAAAGGATATTATCGTCAATGTCGATCACCGCGAGACACGCATCGCAGTGCTGGACGACAACCAACTCGTAGAACTGCACGTTGAGCGCGAACAGCGTGTGGTCGGCAACCTCTACAAAGCCCGCGTGGACAACGTGCTTCCCGGCATGGAAGCCGCCTTTGTGGAGATTGGACTAGAGCGCAACGCCTTCCTCTTCAAAGACGACATCCTGCCCGAAGAAGACGACGACACCGGCGGCGGACGGCGGCGCGACCGCCGCGACCTGCGCATTCAAGACTTGGTCAAGCGCAACGACCAACTTTTAGTGCAAGTGGTCAAAGGGCCGCGCGGCACCAAAGGCTCGCGCGTCTCAAGCCGCGTGTCCCTGCCGGGCCGCTTTCTTGTGCTCATGCCCGATGCCAACAACCTGGGCGTTTCCCGCAAGATCGACGAAGGCAAAGAGCGTGACCGGTTAAAAAAGGTTGTGCAGAGCTTTCGCGAGCAGGGCTACGGTGTCATTGTGCGCACCGAAAGCGAAGGCCGCAGCGCCTTAGAGCTGCGCCAGGACTATTTGATGCTCACCGAAACCTGGCGGGCCATCCAAGAGAAAGCGAAGATCACGCCCGCGCCTGCGCTCATTCATCAAGATATGGGCCTGGTGTACAAGATACTGCGGGATGCGTTCGGCTCGGACATTCGCCGCCTGGTCATCGACTCGCCTACGGATTACCGCCGCGCGCATGAGATTATCGCCCGGCTTTCTCCCGACCTGCAAGACCGCATTGAGCTGTACGACGGCCAAAAGCCCATCTTTGAGCAGTTCAAGATTGAAAGCGACATTGAACGCTATCTCCAGCGCAAAGTGCCGCTGAAATCCGGCGGCTCATTGGTCATCGACCAGACGGAAGCGCTGGTGTCTATTGACGTCAATAGCGGCAAGTTCACCGGGTCTACCAATTTAAGTGACACCATCCTCAAGACCAACCTAGAGGCCACCGAAGAGATTGCCCGCCAATTGCGCCTGCGTGACCTGGGCGGCATGATTATTCTCGACTTCATCGACATGGAGAACGCGCGCGACAAGAAAGCCGTCATGGACGCCTTTGTCAAAGCGCTGAAAGACGACCGCTCCCGCACCAAGATTTCCAGCATCTCCGCGCTTGGGTTGATTGAAATGACCCGCAAGCGCACGGGCGAGACCGTGGACACGCAGATGACCGAAGTCTGCCCCTACTGCCAGGGTTTGGGGCGCATCCAAAGCGCGGAAACCGTGTCGCTGGAGGTGGAGCGCGAGCTGCGCCGCCTGGCCGCCACCACCAATGCCGATGCGTTTATTGTCGCCGCCCACCCGCAAGTGACTGCGCACTTGATCGGGTCGCAGGGCGAGGACATTGAAGACCTGGAGCGCGAGCTGCGCGTCAGCATTACGGTGCGTTCCGTGCCGTCGTGGCACCACATTGAGAAGTTTGAAGTGGACCCCGCGCCCGCGCAAAAGATAGAGCAAAGTTTTCCCACTCCCAATCGCGGGCAGATTGTGGAATGCCATGTTTCGCGCGACGACCCGAACGGCGAACGCGCACCGTGGGCCGTGTCCCACATGCTGCCGCACCGGGGCTACCAGGTAGACCTCGCCAACGGCGCAAAGTTTGCCGGGCAAACCGTGCGCGTGCAACTCATGGACGTGCGCCGGTCGGTCGCCATCGGCGAAGTGCTGACGGGTGCGCCGAAGAATGGGCAGGGCGGCGGGCAGGGGCGCGAGAATAACAACAGGGAGCGGGCGGCGGGGTAGGGAACTCCTCCCTCATTGCTTCGCAGGTTCCCCCCTCAAGGGAGGATAAAGAACGCTTATCGTTATTGAAAGCGTTCCTCATCCCCGTGAGGGGGGTTCTTTTTTGTCTCTCGCGCGGCTTTAAGACAAACACGGGGTTGAAACCCCATGCTGTTGTGAGAAAACCCACCTGCTGCACTGGCAGACCCGGAGGGCGTGGGTTAAGATGACCCGTTCCTAATCCGCGCTCTCTGGGTCTGGTTCCGCAAGCGGAGAGCTTCGCTTGTGCGGCGGTTGCTTTTTATACACACTCTGAGTATGCGCATTTAGTCGAGGGTGATGGTGACGGTGGCTCCGCTTTTGGCGAGGGTGACCGGGACTTGTTTTGTGCGCCCATTAAAGGTTACGGAAACTTCGTAATCGCCCAGAAAGCCGCGTGTCGCATAGGCTCCCTGCTTGTCGCTGCGGCCTTGCGCGTTTGTCCACCATTGTTTGAACACCAGGTCTGTCCAGGCTTGGGCGTTCGGTTTCATGCTCCAATCCTTGCGCCACAGCGAGACGTGCGGGGCGTAACTCAGACCATCCCAAAAGCTCCACATGATGATGCCGTCAATAGACGGATAGGAGAACATCATTGTCATAAAGTCGCGCGTGTAATCGCCTTGCAGCTTTTCATCGGTTGTGTTGATGTCGAACTCGGTGACTTTGAGCCTTTTCCCAAACCCCGCAAAACGATCCAAGGTTTGCAGCAGCTGATCGGGGGCGGTCAGGCGCGTGCCGAAATGACTTTGTAAGCCGATGCCATCGAGGGGCGCGCCGTTTTGGATCAAGTACTTGATTGTTTTGAAATAGGCGTCTTGATGCGGTCGGTCGGTGCCACTCAAAATGTCGTAGTCGTTGATGTAGTCCATGGCTTTGGGGTCGGCCTTGCGCGCTGTCTGATACCAGTCGATCATCGCTGTCTGGCCGAGCACATCGACGATCTCGTGTTTGGCATAGACCTCGTTCAGTACGTCCCAATCGGTGGCGAGGCCGCGAAGGGCACCTGCTTCGTCGCGGATGTGCGCATCGATGCGGCGGCGTAATGCCGGTTTATCGTCCTTGAGGTCATGCACAGAGGCAGGTATCTTGACCCAGTTGGGCCACACAAGGTTGTGCGCCCGCAAGCGAATGCCATTGTCGTGGAGCCAGTGTGCGGCTTGAAGGGCATTTTGGGGGTTCGATTCCCACTGCTTCCACTTGAGATCGTTTGCGAGCACGACTTCGGTGAACAGCTCTTTCACTTTGGCCTGATAGATCGCGTCGGCGGGGTTGCTGGAAAGCAGGTTTTTGGCATTCAAGGCCGCGCCGAAGCCGAACGCATGACGCTTCATCGCTACAATGATCGGCACGCCTGCGACGGGACGACCCGCTTTATCTACAACGCGCACGCGCAAATCGGCCTTGCGATACTTTTCTATGCGCTCCTGGGCGGCTTTGCGCCACGGGCTATCCGGCCCGCGTCCCATGTAGGTGTTGGGCGAAGCGGGCAGGGATTCAAGCGTGACGGTGTTCCCATAGTTGACAACGGAAAGGCCACCGATTTCGACGGTTTGCGGCAGATAACCCAGGCGCAGACTCACAATGCCTTGAGTGGGAGCGTAGTCTACTGCTGCGGCAAAGGGGACATCGTAACGCTGCCATCGCGCGCCCGCAACGGCTTCATAATTCGCCGAACGCTCATGCGGTTTCTGGGACGCGAACACGAAGCCGACCATCCCTTCCCCATTGCGGGACTGGGTGCAGCGCAGCCAGAAGGTTGCCAGCAGTACATCGCCTTTCTTGATCGGCGCAACAGTGCGTGCGGAAAGGGCAGCCGATAACGGCATACCGGGTTCGCGCACTGTTTGTGCCCGCAGCGCTTGTTTGAAGGTCTGACCCTGTGCTGGCACGGTGGTCACGCGGGCCGCCGCGCTGTCGGAGCCGGTCAAAAGGAGTGTTGTCCCATCACCCGGCAAGACAGCAATGCTGCTGCTGGGGAGAATGACGGGTGCGTTCGCGGGCAGAGCGTGGGCACAGGGAACCAGCCAGAGCAGAAGCGACAAGCAGATCAAGAAACGCGCCGGTTGAAAGGGTTCGGCTGTGCGTGTGCGTATGCAATCAAAGTCATAAGATTTGTTCATCCACTTGCTCCTTGAACTGACTGTTCGCCGTGCGCGTCGTTTGTTCCTTCTGGGGCCTTTGCTTTGCATGGAAGCCCCGCCAAACAAGGATTGTTCGGCGGGGCTTTTTTTGCCTGTCACGCGACTTTGAGGGTTGTGCCCTGGT
>JAABUW010010736.1_pt1 | contig 10117 bp, 7 predicted proteins | sample 5560081 | NCBI WGS metagenome assembly JAABUW01 (sample SAMN10711882, study PRJNA513363) | rock metagenome | isolation source: Antarctica rocks | place: Antarctica: Victoria Land, Knobhead sud | reverse complement strand
CTCAGCCGCTGGTGGGCCAGCCGCTCCAGCAATTCCGGAACCGCCCCGCAGGGCACACAGTCGAGGTCGACACGGCACTGCTGGACCACCGCGGTGATCACGGGCAGCGGGTGCACCGCGGCGAACGCACGAAACAAACGTTCGGTGACGTCGGCGTAGGACTGATCACTCATGAACCCTCACCTCGCCCCGAGTGTGCCACTCCCGTCAACCCCACACACGGGACCACAGGGCACGGGCGGGCCCCCGACGGCGGCGGGCCAGCACCCCGAATCCGGGTGGTGTCCTCGCTGCGTGTGACCACGGCGACGGCCAGGTGCAGCCCGGATCCGGCCCCGACGACCAGACCCCCCAGCCCGCCAACCGAGCGCGGCGCTCCCGGCGCAGAATCGGGATAGCACGGTGAGGTCGAGCGGGACGGGAGCGGCAACGACGATGGAACACCGCACCACGATCGTGGAACTCAGCGAGGGGCGAACCCAAGCCGTGTGCTCTGCGGATGGCGCAGTGCCGTCTTCGGCGCCGACAAGTCGGCCGGCACCATGGATGCCCTCCAGCAGGCAGCCGAGGCCCGCGACCTGCACGAGTGGGACCAAGCGATGGGCGGCTGAGCCCTACTCGGTCGCCGAAGCGGGCCCTGTGCTGGTAGCACCAGACGGAAAGTGGCCACCGACCAACTGTGGGTAATGTGTGCTATCTACCCAGCGCGGTACCGGGTCCGAGATGGTGCCTGGCCCGGGCGGTGGGGATCTGAGGACACATCGTCTCATTGCACCGGCAGTCGACGGGCGCCATCGCTCGGGGGGACCCGCCCGCACGGTAGGACCCTTCGCCCGGTCACGAGTCCGTCATCGTTTCCGGTCGGAGGCATAACACCCGAGGAGGTCTGAGGATGTGACCGGTAGCTGGCACAGCGGCGCCCGGCCGCATGGTTGGTTCGGGCTGCCGCCGATGCTGGCTACGGTCGCGGCGACCACGGTCGGTCTGCTCCCCGTGTTCCTCACGGGGACATTGGCGGTGCAGATCGGGCGGGATCTCACCTTGTCGACGACCCGGCTCGGCATCGCGGTCGCTGCGTTCTTCGGCTCGTCGGCGGTGTGCAGCGCGGGGCTGGGACGACTATCCGACCGGGTCGGTAGCACGGCGATGATGCGTTGGGGTATCGCCCCGGCCGTCGTTGCGCTCCTCGCGATCGGGCTCGGTATTCACCGCTTCTGGGAACTCGCGGTGGCGCTGACCGTCGCGGGAGTGGCCAACGGGGCGATTCAACCCGCCGCCAACCGCTACCTCACGCGCACGACCAACACCCACCGACAGGGGTTCGCCTTTGGCGTGAAGCAGGCGGCCATTCCCGCCGCGACGTTGCTGTCCGGGCTGGCAGTCCCGGTGGTCGCGCACATCGCCAGCTGGCGTTCGGCGTTTCTTGGGGCCGCAGTGCTCGCCGTGGCTGTCGGTGTCCTCATACGCCGACCGGATCGGAAAGTCCGCATACCACGCCCGGTCGAGCATGCGAGGGCGACGCCGCCTGCGTTCGCCCGGGCGGCACTGATCAGGCTGGCGATCGGCGTAGGCCTGGCCTCGGCGGCCGCAAACGCGATGGGCTCCTTCTTCGTCCTGTCCGCGGTAAGCATCGCTGTCACTGATTCCCATGCCGGGCTCGTGGCCGCGGTGGGCAGCGCCGCGAGCCTGCTCGTCCGTCTCGGCGTTGGGGCGCGCGCCGATAGGCGCGCCGTGGGCCACCTGCGGCTGGTCTCCGGACTGTGCGCTGCCGGTGCGGCGGGCATGCTCCTGCTCGCGGCCGGCGAGCCCCGGCTACTGCCGCTCGCGGCGATCATCGGGTACGGCGCCAGCTGGGGTTGGGCGGGCCTGTTCAACTTCGCGGTGGTCAGCACCCACCCGGCAGCACCCGGCAGGGCAACCGGCCTGACCCAGGTCGGCACCAGCATCGGGGCATGTCTGGGACCGCTGTGCTTCGGGTTCACCGCAGTCCACGTTGGCTACCCGCCAGCGTGGATCGCAGCCGCAGCGCTCCTGCTCGCGGCCGCACTGGTCATCCTCGCCGGCCGACGCGCACTCGACGCCGCCGGCGTCATCGACCATGACGGTCCGACCAACCGTTGATCAACTACCCACGGCCCGGGCGGCGCCGTCGGCCCCACCGCACATGCAGTTCAGAAAACTATTTGGATAGTACATACTATCCACCCTTTCATGAAAAGACCCGACGGGGGAGAGGCTTCGTGAAGCCCCACTGCCGTCAGAGTTCACTCCCGAGGCCACCCCACTCTGTCTGATGGCCAGTCATTCTCGCTGCGCCCGCGGATCCTCGGCATCAAGCCGGGAGCGGCGGACCCGGACTACGCACTACGTTGACTGGGCTCGCGGTGTAGTGGCGCCTGGGGGGCCCTGGCGGTGCGCGCTGCCCTTCGGCGAAGGGTCCCGGGCAGATGACAAGGGACCAGAACGCGTCCATTGGCCTATCCATTTCTTTTGTCACCGTGACGCTTCGCCGTATGACCGTCCCCCTCCCGCCCTGGGCCTGGCCGTCGAGCAGCTGCATGTTCAGGTCGAGCAGTTCGACGGACTCCGCCGCCTGCGGCGGGTTCGTCATAACGACCGCAGGTAAGTTATCGGCGCGTCAGTTATGTTACGGCAGAGCCGTTTCATGTGGTCATGTCACGGGTGTCCTTGCTCGAAATATCTGTGCGTTGTCCAAGATAGTTGTCGCATCGGGGGCGACGCCGCAGCGAGGTGTGCGTTGCTGCGGCGGAACCATCCATAGAAATCACTCATTCTGAACGGATAGTTGGGATCACCATGACCCGGCGGCGGCGTCGTGGACGGTCTGGAGACCCGCAAATCGAACGCTGGCAGCAGCCGATCATCGCCGTCCATCACCACCGGACTGTTCAACGCCCGCAGCGAGGGCTACAACCGGCATCGTCACACACGTCGGGCGGCATCGCCTTCGGCTTCCGATCCCCGGAAACCCAACGCCGCCGGGTACGCTGGGCCTGCACCCGCAACACGGTGAGCGCCACCCAGAACCAAGTCCCGCCCCTGTTGAGTCGGAAGAGCCTTCAAGGGAGGCAACAATGTTCGACCTCACGATTAAGCAAATGCTGCAACAATATACCGACCACAAGTTGTCACCAGTAGATGTAACGCAACAATGCCTCAACGACATCAGTCGCACAAATGCAGTATCAAATGCATTCATTACAGTCTGTACCGAACAAGCACTGAACCAAGCTAGAGCCGCGGAATACCGCTATTCATTAGGTCTGCAAACAGGACTTCTAGAAGGAATACCCGTCTCCATCAAAGACATGATTGACACGGCCGGAGTAACAACTACATATGGTTCGTCAATTGACCGCAATCATATTCCTGAAAATGACGCCGCAGTAGTCACGCTCCTGCGACAGCAAGGAGCGGTCAACCTCGGTAAAACAAATCTTCACGAATATGCATTCGGTACCACGTCAGAAAATTCATTTTACGGATCGGTTACGAATCCTTGGAACCACGAGCATGCCGCCGGAGGATCGAGCGGTGGCTCGGCAGCGGCAATAGCGGCTGGCATCGGGTTATCGTCGATAGGAACTGATACAGGCGGGTCAATACGAATTCCTGCCTCTGCTTGCGGTGTCGTCGGTCTTAAACCGACCTTTGGCCGTGTGAATACGGCTGGTGCTTTCAATATATCGTGGACACTGGATCACGTGGGTCCTATCACGCGAAATATTGAAGATATGGCGTCTACGATGGAGGCATTGACTGGTTCCAGCTTTAACAACTACTTACGAGGAGATGATCTTCGCGGCATTCGAATTGGAGTTCCCACGAAGTATTTTAATGAACAACTGCAGGACGACGTAAAGGCTGCCTATGAACATTCACTCTCACAACTCGCAGAATTGGGCGCAGTTCTTATTGATGTCGATGTTGACTTTACGCGTCAGGATATTGATGACGTACTAACAATCGAAGCAGCGGAGGCCGGATACATTCACGAGCAACGCATCGCTAGTTCGATAGATGAATATAGTGCTGACGTAGAAAAGATATTGCGCACAAGCCACGATATAACTGCCCTGACGTATATTAAGGCTCTAGACCGAAGACGCTCAATAAAGGCTGCGACAATTCGACTGTTTGACACTGTCGACTATATTGCCACACCAACTATGCCAATAGTAGCCCCACTGGTGGGTGAGCACGAAGTCAAATTTAACAACCAATCCGAAAACATATTTAATTGCATGCTTCGGTATACATCGATTTTCAATTTGTCCGGACATCCTGCATTGTCTATTCCGTGCGGGCTCACGACTAACGGTCTCCCGGTTGGGCTTCAGATTGCTGGCCGTTACGATAGTGACGAATGGCTTCTTAGGACTGCTTATGTATATGAGAAGCACTATCTTAGCGAATTGTATCGAACTCGAGATCGCCTGCCGCAAACCGAAGCAATATAGAACACGCAAAATAGCACCGCCCGACGGTATAATCACCAATAACGCAAAGTAACAACGCGATACGAGTTACACCCGCATAGCAGGTAGTTCAATGACTATAGCGACATGGTTAAGTCCCCTGCAGTGGAACTATCGCTGCAAAACCACGCCACTTCGAGGCCGCCTGCATCCCTCTGCACCTGTTCATCGACGGCGTCACAACACGTCACCAGACCGAAAGGCGGGAACCCAGTGACCGAGAGCCCTGAAAGTCAAGTGGACCAGGCAACGGAGCGGGACGGTACTGCGGCGGTGAGCCCTGTCCGTGTTGCTGCCGTGCAGTTCGACATGCAGGTGGGTGTGGACAACCGCCAACGCAACATCGAGCACGGCCTCGAACTCGTCCGCCGCGCCGTTGATGATGGCTGCACACTTGTCGTGCTACCCGAACTGGCGAGCACCGGTTACACGTTCACCAGCCGTGAGGAGGCGTTTGCCCACGCCGAACCCGTACCCGATGGTGACACTGTCCGCACGTGGGAAACCTTCGCCCGCGAGCACGGAATCCATCTCGTTGCCGGCATAGTCGAGCGGGACGGCATGCGACTGTTCGACACCGCGGTGCTGATCGGCCCGGACGGTTACATCGGTCGCTATCGTAAGACGCACCTTTGGTATAAGGAAAAGCTTTGGTTCACTCCCGGCGACGAGGGTTACCCGGTGTTCGAGACGGCGATCGGTCGTATCGGGATGCTCGTGTGCTGGGACATCTGGTTCCCCGAGGTGCCCCGGCTGCTTGCCCAGCAGGGCGCGGACATCATCTGCTCGGTCAACGACTGGGTATGGACCCCGCCCCCGCTGTTTGACGAGACCGGCAAATGTATGGCGACGTACCTGACGATGACCGCGGCGCACGTCAACAACGTGTACATCGCGGCGGCCGACCGGGTCGGCGTCGAGCGCGGTGCAAAGTTCCTGGGCTGCTCCGTCATCGCCGGCACCAACGGATGGCCGCTGGGCCCGGTCGCCGGGCCGGAAGAGGAGACCATCTTGACCGCCGATGTCGACTTGTCCACTGCCCGTTCAGCGCCGGTGTGGAGTGAGCTCAACGACCTGCTCCGTGACCGCCGTACCGACCTCTACGACGGGATGCTCGGCTACCGCCTGAACGCGGCGTTGCCGCGATGAAATGGGACTGGGTGAGTGGGAGCCGCACCACCGAGGCGTCCGCACCCACCCGGCAAGCCAATCGACCAGATCCGGTCGGTCGGCGTGGGCTGCTCGCCTCTGCAGCAGCCGTAACCATCGCCGCAGCCGTCCTGACAGTCATACTGTTCGCCGTCACCCCGGCACTGCCCCATGTACTGCCGGACTACGCCGGTTGGCTGTCCACCGCCTATGACAGCGTCGGCTCCTTCGTTCGCTGGTTCCTCGGGGACATGGCTGAGGCCGAGTTCTACAAGACCGCGCTGGGTGGCATCGGCATGCTTACCGGCGGTGCCCTGGCCCACCTCGCGTGGCGGCGGCGGTCCCGGTTCGCCGGGTTCCCGATCGCTTACGGCACCGGGCTGTGGCCGTGGATTGTCACCTCGGCCACGATCGGACTGCTCGGCTCCGACCTCGTCTGGGGGTGGACCCTGCCGGCCACGGGCGTATGGCAGCCGACGTTCGTACCGTTCGTTTCAGTGCCGCCGGCGGTGGTGCTCGTCTACGGCGCCGGGTGGACGGTCGCGCTCACCGGCGCCGGACTCGGCATCGTGTTGACCACACCGATCTCGCTGCTTGTCGTGAACTATTTCTGCTATCCGCTGCACCTTCCCACGGTGATCGGCAACGTGACGGGCATGTGGGCCGGTGCGCTCATCGCCTTCTGGCTGTGTCGCCACCTCCGGTGGATGCCGGCTCCGACGACCGCAGAGGGCGGGGACGCCGGGCAGGAAGACGTCACGGAGGCCGACCGGGTCGCTACCGTGCTCGGGCACCAAGGACCGGCGTGGGTCGCTCGCCGCGTCCTCGCTGATTTCACCGAGGCTCAGTTCTACGGCAGCGAGCTTGCGTCCGTCGGGCTCATCGGCGGAACATTATTGGCTTTCCTGCTGAACCCTTCACTCCCGTCCTACGGTTCCGGGCTCTGGCCGGCCGTGCTGTTCGCGCAGGTGCTCACCGCGACGATCGGCGTACTGCTGTGGCGTCGCCGCTGGGCGCACGCTGGGTGGTTTCCCACCTTCGTCCCGGTCGTATCGGTCGCGCCCGCAGCCGTGCTGGCGTTCGGGGCGACCCCGCAGGCAGTGATCGCGGGAGCTGTACTCGGCGCGGTCTTCGGGGCCCCGGTTGCTGCCTGGGTAGCCGGCAAGCTGCCCGGCGACTTTCATCCCTACATCGGAAACGTCGTGTCGATGACTGTGTGCACGCTGGTCATCATCCCGGTCTTGTCCGCGCTGCCGGGATTCCCCGCGCTGGGCTCGGGGTGAGTAGCGCCGGCGACGGGGGGCGCGCCTGGCGGGCGCCTGGAGGACTGAATCTGAAGGCGCCCACGGAGTGCATACCCCGGTCCCCGAGGCCATTGCGCTGGGCAACCAAATCCTAACCCGCGAAGGACGTGTTGTCTGAGCTTACCCAGCATGGGCCTCCTTACAAGGAGGAGCTATGTCAAGGTCGGCGTGCATCTGCTGTCGGTTCGCAACCCCATCGCCCCGCGGAGGTTGCGCGGCCGCTGCGCGCAGCGCTTGAAGACGCCGCAGTCCCGAATTTGGGCTTCCCGATTTCCATCCGCTGCGCGCATGATGTGCATGAGAGCCACAAGATGTCGGGCTGACCACAGATGCCCGGGGGCTGAAAGGAATAACGTGACCGGAACGCGATCTGGCGATGATATCTGCAGCATGGACGCCGTCACCATGGCGGCCGAGATCCGTGCAAAGCGGCTGTCTCCCGTCGAGGCAACCCAGGCGATCCTTGAGCGAATGGACCGACTGGAACCAACTTTGCACGCCTACTGCACGCCAACACCCGAGCTGGCCCTGCAAACCGCTAAACGCGTCGAGTTCGCCATCGCTCACGGGGAGCACGTCGGACCGCTCGCGGGCGTCCCGGTGGCGGTCAAGGACCTCATCTGCACGAAAGGCATCACGACGACCTCCGGGTCGTATGCCTACAAAGACTTCGTGCCCGACGAGGACGACGTCGTCGTCGAACGACTCAAAGCCGCCGACGCTGTCATCCTCGGCAAAACCAACTGTCCGGAATTCGGCTACAGCGGCGTCGGGCACAACTCCGTATTCCCCACGACACGAAACCCTTGGAACCCTGAACTGACCGCTGGTGGGTCCAGCTCTGGTTCAGGCGCAGCGGTCGCTGCTGGCATGGGGCCCCTGGCGCTGGGCAGTGACGGAGGCGGATCCATCCGTATCCCCAGCAGCTTCTGCGGCCTTTACGGCCTCAAGGCCTCCATGGGACGGGTGCCACTCTATCCCGGAACAAAGGACGAACGCTATCCTGGCGTGTCCAGCTGGGAGTCCCTCGAACATATCGGTCCGATGACGCGGACCGTCGCGGACAGTACGCTGCTCATGTCCGTTATCGCTGGACCCGACCCACGCGACAGGTACTCACTGCCCGCCGCCAACCACGAGTGGGTCGACTGCGCCACAGGCGACATCAAAGGCCTCCGGGTGGCCTATAGCGCAGACTGGGGGTATGCCGCCGTTGACCCACGCGTGCGCGCCATCGTCGGGGAGGCGGTCCAGGTATTCGAGAAACAACTCGGTTGCACCGTGGAGCAGGTGGATCCAGGCTGGCCGCACCCACACGACGCTTTCTGGGCAACCGTGGCAAACGAAAGCGACCTCCGTGGCTTGCGTGCCATGGTTGACCGTGTTGGCGCCGAAAACATGACGCCACATGTCGTCGAATTCATCCAGACAGACTGGAAAGCCGAACAATTCACTGATGCCCTCATGGTGCGCAAGGCGATCCAGAACAAGATGTGGCGCCTCATGCAGAACTATGACCTTCTCATCACACCGACCCTGGCAGTTCCGCCCTTCGAGGTAGGAATTCAAGGGCCAGACATTATCGAAGGGCGACAGGTCGAGTCGTCCGAGTGGCTGCACTTCACATATCCGCTCAACTTCACCGGTCAACCCGCAGCGAGTATTCCAGCGGGCTGGACGGCGGACGGACTACCCGTGGGCATGCAGATCATCGGCCGTCACCTTGACGATGTCACCGTTCTACGCGCCTCTGCGGCTTTCGAGGCCACGAGGCCATGGGCTCAGACGTGGCCCGACATAGTGACAAGCCAATCCTCGTGATCGGATTCTGGTCTGGCTGTGGCTGTGGCTGACCAACATCGCACTCCTGTACCGACGAGCTGCTGGTCGCCGTCCTCGACCAGATCGCCCTGGCCCTGGCCTTGGTCGATGGGACATATTGTCACCTCGTCGATCGCTGGGCAGCCCACGAGCAACGAAACCGCGGGGTGCCCGTCGTCGGAGACCAGATCGAAAAGTGGGTGTTCGACCACAGTTGACAACAACCGCGACGAGATGGGTGCCCGACGCCGCCGGCGGAGCCGCATCGTTCTCCGCAGGGGCCGCACGGGCGGGTCGAGATCGGAGGTTTCCCACCACGGCTTCGCTAGGTCGTGTCTCGTGGGGTGATGGTGCTCGCCGGCAGCCATTGTCGCAGGTCGAGTGCTGCCCGTAGGGCTATGACGGCATCGTGGAACTGCTCAGCGAAGACCCGCGAATCAAGCGGGGGAGAGGTAGGTGTCCGTTCCCATTACAGATGAGTCACTGGACCGAGTGTGAGCTGGCTGCCTCAGATTGGTGGGACAGCCGCTGCGGGAACCGTCCCACCCATCTGAGGCAAGTCGACGTGATCCTCGGCGGTTACGCGTGGTGCCCGAATCGCCTCCGTCGCAGGTCAGCGGCGCCGGCGCCGCACAGGTGCCTCAGGTAGGCGGGACTGCAGGTCGAATGCCTCAGGTAGACAACGCCTGACTCACCCGTAACGGGAACGGACAGTAGGCCCCGCAGATGACCGCCCTGTCGGGCATGCATCAGATGCAATACGCACTCCTTACAATGTCATAAGATAACTTATCGGCGCTTTAATTACGTTGCGGGGGAGCGGCTTTCATCCGCCACTGACATAGCCGAGGCGTGCAAGCATGGCTGATGCGCTGGTGTGGCCGCGGATCCGCGGCCACACGGCAGCATTCGCCTGCAACGCCGGTCGCCTCCCGGGCACGCGACACAGCGCCGACGCGCCGGATCGGCGCTGTCGCGACCACGGTGGGCCCGCGGACGGCTGACCGCTGGAGGGTCCTCAGGTTGCGGGCTGGAGATCGCTCAGCCGCTGATGGGCCACCCGTTCCAGCAGTTCCGGAATTGCACCGGAGGGCACGCTGTCCAGATCGGAGCGGCACTGCTGGACCACCGCGGTGATCACGGGCAGCGGGTGCACCTCTTCGAACGCGCGAAACAGCCGTTCGGTGACATCCGCGTAGGACTGATCATTCATGAACCTCACCTCGCCCCGAGTGTGCCACCACCGTCAACACCACGGGCGATACAACAGAGCATGGCCTGGACTGCGAAGGGCTGAACCTAATTGGGATAGGGCGTTGCTCGTTGAGCGGCTCGGGCGCCGCT
>JAABUW010010732.1_pt1 | contig 10121 bp, 8 predicted proteins | sample 5560081 | NCBI WGS metagenome assembly JAABUW01 (sample SAMN10711882, study PRJNA513363) | rock metagenome | isolation source: Antarctica rocks | place: Antarctica: Victoria Land, Knobhead sud | reverse complement strand
AGTCAGACCCGCCCCACCTAGTCATCTTGCCCAGGTCGACGAGACCGCCACGTCCTTCAAGGAGTCAGACCCGTTCGGTCCACGAGATCCATAGTGAAGTGCCTTCTTGTAGGACCATTTGAACTCTCGACAAGTCCAAGTATCCCTTACAAGACAGGCACTTTCGCGCTTTCCCCAGCCGTGTCGACCAGATGCCATGAACTATCCAGGCTAAGTCTGAAGAGCCGCCAAAACCTGTTGCCTCTCTGTGCGAGCGGTGCTAGGTTAAGCGAAATTAACTACCGAGCAGGAGGAACAGATGGCCGAAGCGACCGCGAAGGAAACTCTGGCGTATATAGGGGCAGATGTTGGCGGAACCCATACCGACGTCGCCGTCATCCTGGGCGAGAGGATAAGCCACGGAAAGGCGTTCACAACCTATGACGACTTCAGCAAAGGGCTCCTGAGCGCGATCGAGGTCGCCGCCGAAGAAATGGGACTAGGTCTAGAGGACCTCCTCGGCAGAACCCAAGTGCTATTCAATGGCACCACTGTCGTCACCAACGCGCTTACAGAGCTACGCGGCGACAGAGTTGGCGCGTTGATTACCACCGGTTTTAAAGACACCTTCCGCTGGCAGGGAGGTATGAGGCGGAATGTCGTCGATGACCATCTGCAGGTGAACCCCCCGGATCTGGTGGATCGTCTGTCCATCCGTGAGATTGACGGTCGAATCGACTACGCCGGACGGGAGGTCGTGGCACTCAACGAACAGCAAGTCCACGACGAGGTCCGGCACCTTGTCGAAGACCGCCACGTCGAGGCCATCGCCGTGTGCTTCCTCTCAAGCTTCGTCAACCCCGCCCACGAGGCACGCGTGGTGGAACTTATCGCAGAAGACTATCCGGACCTCTTCGTGACGCCGTCCTACCAGTCCTTCCCCGTCCGGGGCGAGAACCGACGATGGACCACTGCGGTAATGAACTGTTTCGTCCAAGGCTCGGCCCGCCGGTACCTAAACAGCACCAGCGACCGGCTGGCCGAAGCCGGCTTCAAGGGGAGCCCCGCCTTCTTCCAGGGACTCGGCGGCGCCATCAGCCGTGAGCGGGCTTCAGCGTACCCCCTAGCCCTATACTCTTCCGGCCCTGCCGCGGGGGCGATCGGCGCTCGTCACATCACCGAACAGATGGGGGTATCGAAGGTTCTGATCGGGGACATGGGTGGGACCAGCTTCGACACGGGGATCATCGAGGACGGCAACATTCGGATTGAAAAGGAGCTGGAGCTTGGACCTTTCAAGACTGGCGTTAATGTCATCGACATCACGTCGATTGGTGCCGGAGGCGGGAGCATCGCCTGGGTGAGCGACCGCGGCGTCCCGCAGGTGGGGCCGCACAGCGCTCGGTCGACGCCAGGCCCAGCGTGCTATGGTACAGGAGGGGAAGACCCCACCGTGACTGATGCCATGGTAGTTATGGGCTTTATCGACCCCGACAACTACCTCGGTGGAAGGTTCCACCTAAGCGCCGCCCTGGCGGCCAAGGCACTCGACGAGAAGGTCGGCCGGCGGTTCTCTTGGTCGCCCGAGGAAACTGGGGCGGTTATCCACGACCTCATCGTCGTCAACATGGCGACTGCCGTGCGGGAGATCAGCATCGAAAAGGGTCACGATCCCCGCGACTTCGCCTTCTTGGCCTATGGCGGGACTCTCCCGCTTTTCGCCTGGCAGATCGCAGCTCGCCTGAATATCTCCAAGGTGATCGTCCCGCCGATCAGCTCAGCATTCTCCGCCTTGGGACTGCTCATGGCCGACTTCAACCTGCGGATGAACCAAACCGTGGACTGGTCCCTGGACGACCAGGCCGGACTAGAGCGAGTGAACGAGAAGGCGAAACCGCTCGTGGCGGGGGCGCTGGCCGCCATGAAGGGGGAAGGTTTCACCGAGACGGAGATAGAAATTAAGCGGAGTGGTGACTTTCGCTTTGCAGGGCAGGTCTATGACATCGCCATGAAGCTGCCGGACCGACCCCTCATAGAGGCGGATATCAGCGCCATGAAGGACGCCTTCTTCGGCCTGTACGAAAAGACCTACGGAGTGGGCACCGGATGGAAGGGGGTGCCGGAAATGCTGACGAACTACAGCGTCGAGGCTATCGGCCGAATGGAGCGCCCCCGCTTCTCCTACGAGAAGTCGCCTCGCCGGACTGTCCGGGAGATGACCAAGAGCACCCGGGCGGTCTTCCTCCCCGACCTTAGAGAACGGCGGAATATCCCGATTCTTGATGGCCTCCTTTTCTCGCCCAGCAGTGTCGCCGAGGGGCCGCTGATCGTCGATGCCACGGATACCACCATGTATGTCCCCGCCGGCGTGACGGTGACCAGGGATGCGAACCTCAGCTACATCTTGACCGGAGGGACAGAGTGATGAACGCTTCACTGAACGACATCCTCGAAGCAGAGATCCACCGTAAGGCGCTGGACAATCTCACGAAGGAGATGGCTACGACGCTTGTTCGTACGTCGGGTTCGCCGATCGTGTACGAGGCTAAAGACTTTAGCACCTGTTTTTTTGACACGGGGCCTGAGCAACTTGGCTTTTCAGGGTACGTCCTGTTTCACATCGCTTCGTCTTTGATGGGGACACAAGCAATCAGTCGTCTGGAGGGGGAGGACCTGCGCCCCGGGGACGGCTGGCTCTGCAACGACCCGCGCTCGGCGGGCGCCATGCACCAGGCCGACGTGGCGGTGATCATGCCGATGTTTTTCGAGGGGGAGTTGCTCGGCTGGGGTTTCTCCAACGTCCACGTCCTTGATGTCGGAGGGGTTGGCGTGTCGGGCTACGCTCCGGGGGCTCACGATGTCTATCAGGAAGGGCTACGCTTCCCGCCGATTCGGATTATCGTGGACAGCAAGATTGACCCGCAATGGGAACGGTTTATCGCCGCTAATGTTCGAGCCTCGGGTCCGGTCCTGAATGACATCCGGAGCACGATCGCGGCCAACAACGTTGGGGCGGAGAAACTCAGGGCGCTGGTGAAAGAGTTCGGAGTAGACCGCTACAGGGAACTGTGCGAGGTCAACAAGTCACTGACGGAGGCACTTTTTCGCGAACGTATCGCGAAGATCCCTGACGGGGAGTACACTTCCATAGATTGGAACGAGTTTGACGGCCACGATGGTCCCGATCAGCTGCTGGAGCTCAGGGTCAAGATGACCATCTCGGGAAGCGATATGCGTCTGGATTTCTCAGGGGTCCCGCAGATCGACGCGTTCATCAATTCGACGCCCGGCGCTGTGTCGGGACAGGCAATGAGCGCGATATTGACTACGTTGGCCTACGGGGACTTCCCGATCAACGCCGGGTTGTGGCGGCCGGTCACGATCGACTGCGGCGTGGAAGGGACGATCGTGAACTCCACCGACCCGGCGCCGTGTAGCAACGCGCACTCCGAGGTGGGCATGCGGGTGTGCAAGCTGGTCAAGGACGTCCTGAGTCAGGCTTTGGCTCTCTCCGACGACTCGGTGTTGCGATCCCGAGTGGCGGGCCAAGCCCAAGATGGCGGTCTAGCCGTGAACCTCTTTGGCCCGAACCAGCACCAAGGGCAGTCGGTGATCTTCTACGTGGATCACTTTGTGGGTATCGGCGGTGGCGGGCAGACTGTCCAGGACGGGCAGGACTCGTATGCATGTACCACCATGACCGGGTCGGGATTGCAGGACGTGGAGACCCACGAGGCCATGGACCCCATCCACTGGCTTTGGCGGAAGTTGATTCCAAACTCCGGAGGTCCGGGGCAGTTTCGAGGTGGGTTGGGAATGGAGCAGGGCTTCGCGTTGCGCCATGTGGAGCAGATGGCGGGGGCGGCGTTCGTGGAGGTTGCCGAGGCGCCTCCGCGCGGCTTTGGTGGTGGGTACCCGGCGTCCACCGGGGGGATCGCCAACATCGTAGGTTCGAACCTCGTGGCGCTGGAAACCGCCGGCAAGCAGGGCGACATCATGAACATCTCCGGAGATCGGCAGTTGATGCGCTCGAAGGTCGGTCACATGGTTGTGAATCGTAACGACGTGCAACACTGGTTTAGTGGCGGCGGGGGTGGCCTCGGGGACCCTCTGCTTCGTGACGTCGAGGCGGTCAGGCTGGATGTGCGGGACGGTTACGTAACCATGCGGCACGCCGCGGAGTTGTATGGCGTGGTTACTGACGGTGACGCGCTCGACGCCGAGGCGACCGCGGGGAAGCGGGCCGAGATTCGCCGGGTCCGAATCGGGACCGAGCCGACCGTGCCGTTACAGCCACCGTCGTCGGTGGGTGTGGCGGTGGTCCACCGTGCCGGAAAGAACGGGCACGGTGGGGAGTGGCGATGTGGCTACTGCGCCAAGACGCTCGGCTCCGCCGGCGAAAACTGGCGCAGTGAGGCCATGTGCCGGGAGAGGCCGCTGAGCGAGGCCTATGAGCAGTACGACATGTACGTGCGAACCCGGCTGGAGCCCCCAATGCTTTACATGCGGGAGTACTTCTGCTCCGCCTGTGCGGGTGCGTTGAGCATCGATATCGCCACTGACGGCTTGGAGCCATACGCGGCGCCTTCGCTAGCGGGGAGCTCGGTGGCGGCGGTGCCGACAATGTGAGTGACGTCGACGAAGTGCGCCTACCCGCCAACATAGCAGAGCGAACCGTTCCCGCGCTGCTTCGTAGAGCTGCCCTCCGCGCGCCGGGGACGTGGGCTATCATCGCTGACAGTAGCTACGGCGGCACCGTGAAGGTGACCTACAAACAACTGTCGGATCGGGCGGTCCGACTGGCGTCTGCACTAGGCGATCGGGGCGTAGGTCCGGGCGATCGCGTCGGGATTCTCTTCGACGGCAAGGGGGGGGCGGAGGCGCACCTTGTTTACCACGCGAGTCACGAGCTCGGTGCCATCGCGGTGCCCATCAACAGCCGCTACGTCAGTCGCGAGCTTGACCACGTGATCCGGGCGAGCGGGTTGCGGGCGCTGGTATTCGACTCGCGCTTCGAAGCGACAGTCCGGGAGATAGGCCCATCTTTGTCCGGGGTTGTCCTTCTCGAGGCGGGGCCGGATGCGCGTTTCGGCGAAGATCTCGAGCAAGTTGTGCTCGTTGGCGGCGCCCACGAGTTGGTGTTGCCGACCGAGGAGGACGACGCCGATTGGATCTTCACCTCGGGTACGACCGGTAACCCGAAGGCTGTTGCATTGTCACACGGCGCTTCTGTGGCGTGTGGGTACGAGGCGGTGGGGCTTTGGGGACTCGACAACGACAGCATCTACCAGTCGTCGGCGCCGTTCTTCACGAGCACCGGATGTCGCACGAACCTCCTGGCGTGCCTGGCGGCGGCGTGCACCTATGTCGTCGAACCGGAGTTCGACGTCAGGCGGACACTGGAGCGCGTTGGCACCTGTCAGACGACGTCGCTATTCCTGGTGTCGAGCATGATCGCGCTCATGTTCAACCGGCTCTCGCCGGAGGAGCTGCGTCACGCTGACCTGTCGTCACTCAAGCGACTTTGCTACGGCGGGCAGTCGATGCCGCGGTCGTTCTACCACGACGTCGAACATGTCTTTGGAGCACGAGAGGGGCTCGAGTTGGTGCACCTGTACGGGCTGACCGAAGCCGGCCCGTCCGGGCTGATGGTGCCACCCGAACGACATGGTGCGGGGCTCGCGCGGATCGGGGCCTACGGCATGCCCGTGGGGACGAGGGGGTTCAACGAGTGGATCTCCTGGCGTATCGCCGACTCGGATGGTGAGCCGGTGCCGGCCGGTGAAGTCGGTGAGATCGTCCTCCGCGCTCCATCGGTCATGAGCCATTACGTGGATGATGCTGAGGCCACCCAGGCCGCGAGGGCGAAGGGGTGGCTCCATACCGGTGATATGGGAATCATGGACGCCGACGGTTTTGTCTATTTCGTCGATCGGAGCAGCCACAGTATCCGCCGGGGAGGCCTTAATGTCTCCTCGGTCGAGGTGGAATCAGTTATTGGCGACCATCCGGATGTCTTCCAAGTGGCCGTCGTCGGTCGCCCAGATTCCGTGATGGGCGAGGAGGTCGAAGCCTTCGTCGTGCGGGTCGCTGGGTCCGCTGTCAGCGCCGAAGAATTGCGGTCCTATTGTGTGGGGCAACTCGCGGACTACAAGGTCCCGCGACGCTTCGAGTTTCTCGATGAGCTTCCGACGAACGCCATGAACCGGGTCGTCAAGTCGAGGTTGACAAGCAGCGCGTCAAACGTCGCCTGAGGAATGGAGCGCAGAGTGGGACGTAATTACTCCCTTAGAAGTAGGCTCTCGCTGTTTAGCGCGAGTGGACTCAAGAAGAAATAGGGTAAACCGAGCCCACTTACAGGAAGAAAATGACCCACGGATCGGTCAGTAGAGCCACTATGTTATGTTACTCTCGGCTAACTTACTCAGCGGGAGGAATCATGGGCGAAACGATCGTGGTGCGGACTCTGAGCCTGGCGGAATGGGCGCTTAAAAGGGCGATTCAGGGCGACGACACCGGGGCAATCCCCGATCCCCTAGGCATGTTGGGCGCCCTAACTCGCAGGCTGCGTTCGGAGGTCGAAGCGGATGAGGTACGCAAAATGCGGTTAGGGCGCCGTGCGCTACAACGGTTCGAGACCGGTGACCGGAGTTGATGGGCGACGAAATTCCCACGCGGAACGTCGTCGTCAACGGTGTCTGGGGTGGTGAGGACCTGTGGCACCGGGCGGCGGCGGGGGATTCCGCCTACCGGGAAAGCTACTATTTCGACTTTGGCGACGATCGATCCGAGTTTGCCGGTTTCACCTCCGTGGGCTGGAAACCGGTACGAGGTAACCTCGGCTCGACGACGGTCGTCTTTGACGAGACCGGCGCTTGGATGACCCAGGCCCGGCGGGCCACCGTCGGCGACTTCCCGCTCCTGGAGGTGGAAGGGTTGGCGTACCGACGGGCGGCCGACACCTTGGGGTGCTGGAACATCGACTTTGGCGGCTCGATGGCCCCGACACCGGAGCTGGGTACCCGTGCTCGCCAACCTATCAAGGCCGAAGCGCCGGTGGACGTACGTATATGCGCCCTCTGGCGGCCGCGTAGCCCGGAGGTCTGCACGACTGGGACCGACTACGACCGGGCCTTTACCTGGCATCTCGACCAGGCCGGTGACACCGAAGGGCACGTGGAGTTCGGCCCGGACGCCAAGCGGCGATCGTTCCGCGGCCGAGGCCACCGCGACCGTTCCTTCGGAGCCAGAGACTGGACCCACTTCGGCTCGTGGGTGTACCTCGCTGGCCATACCTCCGAAGTCACTATCAATTTCTGGGCGTTGCAACGCCCAGATGGTCGCTGGTCTACGACTGGCTGGGTGCAGCACACTGGCCAACCGGTCGAAGTGGTACAGAGCTACCGCCTCAGGCCCGGCGAGTTGCTCAATGCCGGCAATCGTCACGTGCCGGCGTTCCTCGAATTCGAGCTAACCGGGACTAGCGGGCTGGTGACCGGCACGGTCGAGAGCACCCGGCTGGTCCAACTGGGGTTCAAGACCCGGCATGGTGTGGCTCGGTTGGACCGTGGTTTGGGCAGCTATGTGATCGACGGACACCCGGGCTCTGGACTGGTCGAGTACCAGCAGAGCGTGGACGGCGCCTTCGCCGATACCCGATGGGCGCTTGGCTGCGTATGACTGGAGCCGTTATCGAGCGCCCCCACCGCCCGACCCGCCGAGCACCTGGGAGCGCTGCTCGAGGAGCCCGTGAAGATAATATCGATGGACCTCCACGGAATGGACCCCTGAGAAATGACCGCCATCGGCGGGCGGACGGACATTGACTATGCACTTAGTACCCGCGACGAAATAATTCCCCGCTGCTACGGTGTGTCGGCGGGGAGCAGGGTCGGGTAGGCCGGGCGCATTACTGGCTCTTCACAGCTGAGCGTGGTGTCCCGGGGGTGACACGGTTGCTGTCTTGGGCCTGATGTCGGGCCTGGGGCCTCAGGATTCGTGGTGTCAAGGACACGAGTCGGGAGGCCCCAGGTGATGGTCAACGGTAGTGCAGGAACGGTGTTGCTCGGGCTCGACGGGCTGGTGCTGCTCGCGGTCTCCGAGCGTGACGGGGAGCTGGAGCAGGCGGTGGAGTCGACGGCCAGGGTTGCCTGGTGCGCCTCGTGTGGGGTGCCGGCGCGCCCGCATGCCCGGCGTCCGGTTGGCAACGCCAAGAGCGGCTCTACGACACCAGGCGTGGTGAGCGACGCGAGGTCGCACGAGGTGGTCGGGGGCCGGTGCGTTGCCGGAGATGAGCTGCCGGCCGCGGCGGGTGCGGATGCGGGGCCGCGTCAGTCCTCCCGGACGGTGGGAGCGGTCCTAAGGGGTGGCTGACGCCGCAGCAGCGGCGTCGACCCCATGCGTGTCCGGACGTGTTTAGGCGCGGCCCGGTGCACCTCAGCTGCCTGGAGCCGCCGCGTCGCCGTCGTCGATCGGCCCCGGCGGCTCCACGCCCAGACAGACGAAGGAAGTCCGCATCAGCAGTGCCACCACCTCTTCGCGAGGCAGACCGCCGTCGTAGGTCGCCACCGATTGGACCGCGCCGATCGCGGCGTGCACGAGGGCACGTGCGGCTCCGTCGGTGAGCTCCGGTCGCAGCTCGACGAGCACGTGCACCCATTCCTCGACGTAGTGCCGCTGCAGGCGACGGAGTCGCCGCCGATCAGCCTCCGGGAGGCTGTGCACCTCGCGCTGGTACAGCTGCAGCAACGGCCGGTCGTCGACGGCGAACAGCACCTGGCCCTGCACCAGGTCGGCGAGCACCTCCACCTCCACACGACCCGATCCCCCGGCGTCGGACGCAGTCTGGAGCAAGCGGTCCATCACCTCGTCGAGCAGGGCTACGAGCACGGCGGACTTGCTGTCGAAGTGCCGGTACACCCCCGACCCGACGATCCCCGCCGCGCCGCCGATGTCGGCCATGGACACCTGGTGGAACCCGCGCTCGGCCAGCAGCCCGGCCGCTACCCGCAGGATGCGCGTCCGCCGGTCCGGGTCCCGGGTGCGCACGCCTTCGCTGCTGCTCATCGCAGGTTCTTCGTCACCGCAGCAGTCTGACGGGTACCTCGAGGGTCCTCGACCGGAGGTACTCCCCCAGCCCCTTGGCCTGCGGGTCGGGCCGGGTCGCCGACGCCACACCCTCCCCGAGGAGACCCACGACCACGAAGTTCAGCGCACGCAGCCGCGGCAGCTCGAACCGGCGGACGGCGAGACCAGCCGCCTCGGGCAGCAGCTCGCGGAACACGTCGACGGTGAGGGTGGAGTCGACCCACGCCCACGTGTCGTCGTCCCGCGCCCACAGCCCGACGTTGGCGTTGCCGCCCTTGTCGCCGGACCGAGCGCCGACGACGCGCCCCAACGGCACCCGCACCGTGGGCTCCGTGGCCCGGACCTCCCGCACCGGTGGCGACGCCGGGGCGGGCCCGGGACCGGACGGCGAGTGCGGGACCGGCTGCGAGGTGCCGTCGGGTAGGACGACGACGTGCTCCACACGGTCGCGCGGCACCAGCGCGGGCCAGTACACGCCGTACGCGCTCTCGGCCGTGGGCGGGGTGGTCGTGTGGAAGCCGGCGTACCCGCCGAGGGCGAGCTGCATGGTGGCGTCGGAGAAGCGGCGGCCGACCGTGCGGCGGTCGGGGTCCTTCACCGTCACGCGCAGGTGGGCCGTGGCGTGCGCGTTGGTCGGCGCGTCGGTCGTGTCGAAGCGCAGCAGCTGCACGTCGGTGTCGGCGAAGGAATCCCGCCCGCCGAGGATGTCGAACAGCTCCTCGGTGGCCCAGGCCGCCTTCTCCTCGACGTCGAGCCCGGTGAGCACCAGCGTCATGGTGTTGCGGTAGCCGCCCAGGTGGTTGAACGCCACCTTGAGCTGGTCGGAGGGGGCGCTGCCCCGGGTGCCGGACAGCAGCACCCGGTCGGGTGCCTGCTGCGTGAGCTCGACGGTGCCGAAGTCGGCGACGACGTCCGGGTTGGCGTAGGTCGGGGAATCGATCTCGTAGAGGAGCTGGGCGGTGACGGTGCCGATCGAGACGAGTCCGCCGGTGTCGTCGTGCTTGGTGATGACGCTCGAGCCGTCGGCGGCCACCTCGGCGATGGGGAACCCGGGG
>JAABUW010010731.1_pt1 | contig 10121 bp, 17 predicted proteins | sample 5560081 | NCBI WGS metagenome assembly JAABUW01 (sample SAMN10711882, study PRJNA513363) | rock metagenome | isolation source: Antarctica rocks | place: Antarctica: Victoria Land, Knobhead sud | reverse complement strand
GAACGACTGTCTATACTGACACGAGCCCAGACAGAACTCACGTACGCCGCGTACTGGTCATACCAACAAGCGAAGGTCAGTATGAGCGACACCTTGACAGCGTCCATGAAGTGGTGCCGTTACGACGATGAGTTTAAAGCAAAGAATGGCTTCAGACTCCCTGCCGACCCCTATTGGCTAGCACCTCCTCAAGGATCCATCATTCCCGTATGGCATCGCGGTGGTGCACCAAATTACCAGCCGAAGCCAATGATTTGCAGACATGTACAAGATCCACTGAAAGCTTGGGAAAGGGAGAAACAAGATTGGTTCGTTGCGGCAAAACCCCTCAACTTTGTTGCCAATATTCACCCCAAGCGACCGAGTCTTCAGGGAAGAAGAATCACCAGTGACTCGATTACCCGTACGTGGGAGACGCGCCATATGCGAGAGGCCAGAGAATTTGTCGGAGAACGTCGAAGCATGAAGCAAACACATGAATTGCAAAGAGAAACGCTGAGTACTGACGAACCTGGTAGTGGAGACTTAGCAAAAGCGGAAACATTATTTGTCTCAATCCATTTCTGTAGTGCAGGAACCCTTGCGGAGAAGATTGCTACGAAGCTACATTTCCGACTGAGCGATCTAGCAAAGAGCATATCATCCATCTCCGTCTGTTCAAGGATCGAGGTCTTGAACAATTTCCGCGCTTTGGCCATGAGTCCTAGCAATCTCTCCCTCATTGTGGTCAGCTCCACCGGACAAGGTGAGGTCCCAGCAAACGGAAACCAGTTCGTCACAATGTGTAATGGCTTGGCTGGAGATCAATTGGCCAACCCCAGCACAAGATTCAGGTATGCAATTCTCGGCAACGGTGACAGCCGTTATGCCGCCACATACAACGGTGCCGCTGTCATTGTCGAGCGTAGCCTTCGAAAGATTGGGGGGCTGGCGATGGCTGGTGGCCTTTATCATGGCGACACGGCTGTACATGCTACTGCTTTGCAAGCTCTAGGTCCATGGTGGGTGAGGCTGCAGCCGAGTATACACGATCTGGCCACGGACTCGCCCAAGCTTCGACGCGTCAGAAGCGGTGAAGCCATTGGGCAGGGACAGGCTTTTGAGCCATCGAACACTCAAGCTGAAGCAAAGGAACGACTTGGTGTTCGCATGAAACAGCTACTCACCGAGTTCCAAACAGCGAACGTGGTTAATGTCAGCCCATCCCCGCGAGAAGGCTACCAAGGTACATACCTCATCACGTTAGACAACAAGAATAGATCTTACAACGATATGGGCTGTGTTCAGCTCCTTCCAATCAATTCGCCAGCGAAAGTCCGACAAGTACTCCGAGCGTTAGGGGTGAATGGATCGACCAAGATATCTTTGCAGCTGCCAGATATGGAAGACCCTTCGTACTCGGCCTTCCTCACCGAGTACATCGACCTCGAAGTACCATTTCAGGATATCGAATGGCTCAAAAGCCCAGACTTGACCACCAACTCAGCCATCAGCGAAGAGAAGCTGAAATCGCTCTCCTCCCTCGACAGCTTCTCTTACCTTCAAACCCTAGGCATCCTCCCAGCCAAAACTGCCCTCACCGAATCCATCTGTCTCGCCCTCCCCCATCTCCACCCCCGCACCTACTCCACCGCCTCCTCCCTCTCCTACCATTCCCCCCCGCACACCAAGATCCCCCGATACAGACCCCCACCCCCCTGCCAAACCCACCTCGACCTCCTCGTCAAACCCCTCCCCAACGGCCGCTTCAGCCACATCTTCCTCTCTCACCCAACCTCCACCCCCCTGCGCTACCGCCTCCTCCCCTCCCCCGCCGCCACCCTGCTCATCCTCCCGCCCAAAACCCCCCTCCTCATCCTCGCCACCGGCGCCGGCTTCGCCCCCGTCCGCTGTCTCCTCCAACGCCGCATCGCCGCCCCCAACACCTCCGCCGCAGCCATCTCCCTCTTCCTCGGCCTCAAACCCGCAGATGTCCCCCTCTTCGCACACATCCTGAATGAAGCCGCGGCGGCGGGTGTGTTGGAGAGGTTGTGCGTGGTGGGGAGCAATGAGGAGAGGGTGAGGGTGTATGATCGTCTAAGGGAGGAGGGCATGAGGGAGAGGGTTAGGGAGATGGTGGGCGAGGGGGGGTGGGTGTTTGTGTGTATGAGTCCGGAGGCGGCAAGGGGGACGAGGGGAGTCTTTGAGGAGGTGGTGGGGGAGGGGGGGGTTAAGGGGATGGGGGAGAGGTGGGTGGAGGAGGTGTTTTGAGGGGGAAGAGCTGTGAGAGGTGGAAAGGGGCGAAAGGAGGAAAGGCGGAAAGACGGAAAGACGGAGAGACGGAGAGACGGAGAGGGGGAGAGACGGAGAGACGGAGAGGCGAAGAGACGAAGAGGACGGAGAGACGAAGAGGCGGAGAGGCGGAGAGGCGGAGAGGCGGAGAGGCGGAGAGGCGAAGAGGCGGAGAGGCAGAGAGGCGGAGAGACAGAGAGACAGAGAGGTGGAAAGGCGGAAAGGCGGAAAGAGGGGACAAGTATGGAAGCGATGTGGATGTGTACTATAACTGTATATACAGTGGAACTGATCCTGCCAGTCTCTGTGTCGGTCCGTGAATGAAGGCATGCTTTGGCAAAGCTCTCGATGTGGAAATCCCGAGGCACACCTCCCCGGATCTGTGCGCCCCCATGGTCCTCACGACCCGTTCTCGTCCAGCATCCTTCGCCACCCCTTTCCCCTCCGCGACACCTCTCTCAGCCACTTATCATCCCCGACAAGTACATCTCCAAGGCGCCGGCAGAGTGCGCTTTCCAGTGGATTCATCGTCTCACGTACGGACACCCCCTGTTCCACACTTCGCACCTCCAAGACAAACACCTCCCCACCCATCATCACACCCTGACTGATCCTCGTCAACAACCCACTCCATTGAACATCTTGTCCTCCCACCGTTACCAAGAAACCTCAAGCCCACTACCCCGCCGGTAGATAGCATGAAAACTCTCATATCATCGAGATCCAACACGACCTCACGCATGGAAACTCAGATGCGGCGACGAAGAGGTTGAGGGCTTGGCTGGGGCTGCGAGAGATAATTGGGAGGAACAGGAAGGCGGGTATGCTGGAAGGAGTACTATTACTTGAACAGAAAGCTGGTACGCCATAGAGCGTTGATGGCAGGAGGAGCGTGGGGTTCGTGGGCGATGGTGGAGGCTGTGAGATGGGACTGGAAGGGGAGGGTGGGGTTGGGTTTGAGGGTGTGATAAAGGGAGGAGGTTGGTTGATTGGTTGGTTATTGGAAGGGGTTTTGATGGCGTTGGGTGGTTAGGTAGTTGATAGGTAGGGAGGGGGGTAGGGGGTTGGCGCGATTTTTGGCAGGGCTGGGAGGTTGATGATTGGTGTTTGGGTAGGAGGTTGGAGTGGATGGGGGTATGCGTGTTTTGTTGTGATGAGTGGAGCTGTGAGAGTGGTGTTGATGGATTGATGGCTCTTTTGGAATTCGGGCGAGATTCGGAGGAGGGAAACTAGGCGGAGAGGATGGCTTCTGAGCGTGATACTGCCATAGTGTGGGGTTGATAATGTGGTTGAGGCAGAACGGGTTTAGAGTATCGAGGTGAGAGAGAGCGCCTGCACGAACAGGTGACGTAGAAATGATTCCTCGTAATTGCCACCGTTAGCACTTATATCTCACCATCACATATACCGAGTCCGAAGCCTCTACGTGTTTTCATTGATCGGTCGTTGGCGATTCTGCACCAAAAGATTCGAGCGCTCTTCATTCTGATCCCTTTGGATAACTCTTCGATGGTGGTTCACCTACAAATGTTTTGAGCGTTGATCGTCTTCCCGAGGCTGCGGAATCGCGTATCTCCTATCAGCGTAGGTCCTATGAGTGACCGGCTAGCATACTAACGTCTTGACAGACTACCAGGCCTTATTAAGGGTGCTTCAGCAAGACAAAGATCGTGGATTGTGGGGTGCGTCTCGATATCGATGGGCGATATGCATTGTCTTGAGATCGATGGAGCCCGCTCTAAGGAATGGATTTGCGTTGATCCATACTGCTGGTGATTCTTTGTAAGAGGCCGTCTTGCAAACTACGGGTTATTGGAAAACTGGTGTGCAGGTAGCTCGGGAATGGTTTCCGATGATCGAAAGGGTATGGATTAGCTAGTTAGTTGCTTTTCCGTCGGGAACCATGATTGCGGGTCTTGTGTTATGGAGTGACCGCAGGAGGATATCGGAGAGAAATCGTGCATCTTGTAAGTACCAGACCCCTATTGAAAGGAGTTGGCATATGCACGATACAGCTCCTGATCATGGGACTAGAGTTCAATGCCTGAATCGTGTAAGGGAAAGGTTGGGAGGGTGCTCTCACAATTTGATTCGGATTGAACTTCTAAGCTGCTCGTATGGCCCTGAGCAAGAGTGCATATCAAAAGGTTTGAAAATGGGAGGGGTTCATGTTTGCAAGGACCAGAAATGAGACACAGAGGCTGGGAGAGTCAACTGACATTTCAAAGTAAAGGACAATTATAGAAGCCTGTCGGGTTATCTCGCCTTTCGTGAATGAGCCGAAGATCGAAGGCGGATGAGGAATGTCTCGGTTAATCGCGGTTCGAGAGACATTGCCAATGATGCATGAGATTGTAGACGTGAAATCATGCATTTCCATGAATGCGTTCACCCCGAAGATTAGTTGCATAGTAGTCTGTCCTTCTGTAATCATCCACGCATGCACCACCAGCTAAAAGGTGTGATCGATCTCCAAGCCACGATTGCAAAACCGAGCGGCCATTCACGAAGCCTGCCTTACTGTGTGTCTAAAGGAGTGGCTTCGTACGTCGACATGCCTCTGGCGATCAAATAGTACTCCTGAGTGCGCCATTGGCTCGCCATTCTCTCCCTCAAGGTATGCCAATACACCACACCGGAAAACGGCGCCAACTCGTCGTCTTCATCCACAGGGACCCTATCAGCCCGTAGGTCTTGGAAGCTGAAGCGCTTCACGTTGGGGCATTCAGCGCATACGGCCGCAATCCGGCACCAAGCATCGAACACTCCATCTCTCCGGTAGACCCGAGAAAATCCTAGGGCGTGTCGTCGAAGCTCTAGCGTCAGGCTGGCTTGGTGTTGACGAATAATCTTCGCAAGCCCCGTCTCTCGGACAGGCCAATTAATTAAGGAGAGCGATTGCAGGTGAGGGAATGCAACACCCTGGAGTAGATCATCGAGCCAGACCGGTTCCGTATCATCGTCATCTGGGCATCCTAGCCGTACGACATCTTCCCACTCACCTGCACCTCGCAAGCAGAGTGTTCGGAGATTGGTCAAGTTTTTGATCTCCGAGTTCCAAATTTGGACATCATTCATCGAATAACGTGGATCATCTTCGTCCAGCTCCTCCCCCGGGAGTCTACATTCGATGTCGAGTTGTTCTAAACCACGTAGACTATTGGACCATCGACTGTGTGCCATCGATGGTAGGGGCATCTCGAGTAACTTGAGACTTGTATTGGTGGGTGTCGTTAATTCTGGTATATGGAAATAGAGATGAGAGAGAGAAGCCATAGGTCTGGGACCATCGAATTTATTCCACAGATTGGCCAGTAACCAATCAGAGCTTGCACCACATTGTCTTGCGAGGGCCTCCAAACGCAGGCGTTAATGTTCCGACACTGTATTTTCCAAGTGAAACAGGTTTGGACAAGCCTTGATCGTACGTAGAAAGGAAGTACGACTTTTCTGAAGAGAAATTATCAGTATCCCGCTTTCCAAGTAGATTCAGGGCAGGTAAGCTAACCGATAAAGGGAGGTCCTGAGGAGATGAGAGATTTACATGGCAACAGGGCCGGACTTCAGTGAAAGCTGATTTGATGTCAAATTGACCTTGGAGGCTGTCTAACAATCGAGACTCGTTGTCGCAGCCAAGTAGACTGGTCACATCGAGACCTGCTAGTTCAGCCTGCTCAGCATACTTGCGACCAAGATGTTGGCCGCTGACAATAAGTGGCGAGAGTCTTCGCCGCAAGCGTCGAACATGGCCAGCCAGAAGTGGGTTCTTCTTCGCAAACCTGCTAAGGCGTGTCAAGTCTTCTTCATCGAGAAGTTTCTCATCGAGTATCATGTTCTCGAAGAGGAGCGGCGCGGCAAGGGTGCTCATTCTTCGACAACTTAGGCGGACATGCTGTAAGTCTTGGATCCCGACAGGATCGAAATAGTCGATCTTGCGGTCATCGCTCAGCGTCCGGATTATAGAGACTACTAGCTCGTTCGGTAGACTTTGGAATGATGCCATCTTGGCGCTGGCACTCCCAACGAGTCTTGGGAAGGTCGGAGTCTTGAATATTCCGTTGATACCCTTGTTCTCTCCATGTCTAGTGCTTCGACACGTGCTCCAAGTCACAATCATATTCCACATTCATCTTCAGCGCCTTCCCTCCGTCCCATGCCACCTTAAATACGCCACTGCTTTCCTATTTGTTCCAGTTGTGTCTTTCCGGTACTGACCAAATACCGAATCTGGACTGGATCGTCGACACCCTTATTGCGCTCAAATTCCTCTCGTGCGAATTCTTTCATTTCACGACGACTCGAGGTACCCTTGGGAATTTTGTTCGTCGTCCGCACGACGTCTCGCCACAGGGCGATTACACGCTGGCGGAGGAGGAAGTTGGATAGGTTCAGTTGTGGAACAAACTTGGACGTGCGGGCGCGGGCGAATAGGTCGGAATAGGTAGCGAAAGCTCGCAGTCGTGTTTGATGGACTAGAAAGGATACCATGGATAGCCCTACAGGATTTGCATCACGGATCAAGGCTTAGGCACTGGGCGCAAATCTTGATCAAACGCAGAGCTTGAAAATGATTGTAAAAGTCGTGGACAAAGACACGCATCATTGCCAAGGCTGCGCAGAAGATCACGTGCATCAGCATCGATTACTTGAGTAAAGTATTTGCTTGGCGAGACAAGCGAATTGAAATCTGCACTTAGCTCACTCGACACTCGTCCAAGACTGCCGCTTAAGCGAGCTATCTGGATAATCCACACCCGCACCTGAGTGCGCAACACCACGTCTAGGTAGACACTCATAATAATACAGTTGTTCATTAATTATAGAAACAGAGTCAGCGAGCAGAAAAGAACGATTTGCGAATACAAGATAAATGTGATACTAGACTATCAAAGCAAACATACATGTATATAGATCTAGTCGTTATTCATATTTGTAAAGACTGTTTCCCAGAACTCTCTAAGAAGAAGTAATCGTACGTGTACTGCCAACCAAAGGCTATACATAGCAGACTGCGTGTTACAGATATATCTGAATAACATAAACTTGAAATTTCAGTGTGCGCTTGAAATAAATAGTATTCCGAAATCGTTAGCAGTCGAACCGAGAACCACAGCACATATACTCTCTCAGCTCAGATTCTGGTACACTTGTCTACACGGTCCAGAAAACGAGCGGCGTCCCATTATCTGGAACGTAGCTCAAGGCAGTGATGATCTCGGCTGGACAAAACTTAGTCTTGTGGGCGTGCAATTCACCACCAAGTGTATGCGGAACTCGTGGAAGAGGTGGTGGGCAGCTTTGTGGATGCGGACAGAGCGGAAGAGGTGGAAAGCGTTGAAGAGATGGACGACTTCGTGGACGAGGACAAAGTGGAAGAGGTGGACAGCTTCGTGGACGTGGAGAGAGTGGAAGAGTTGGAAGAGGTGGACGGCTTCGTGGACGTGAAGAGAGTGGAAGAGTTGGAAGAGGTGGACGGCTTCGTGGACGTGAAGAGAGTGGAAGAGTTGGAAGAGGTGGACGGCTTCGTGGACGTGAAGAGAGTGAAAGAGGTGGAAGAGATGGACGACTTCGTGGACGTGGAGAGAGTGGAAGAGTTGGAAGAGGTGGACGGCTTCGTGGACGTGGAGAGAGTGAAAGAGGTGGAAGAGCTGGACGGCTTTGTGGACGTAGAACTTGTAGAAGAGCTGGACAACTTTGTGGATGCAGAAGTTGTGGAAGAGCTGGACGGCTTTGTAGACGTGGAACTTGTGGAGGAGCTGGACAGCTTTGTGGAGCTCGTGGTAGAGTTGGACGACTTTGTGGACGTAGAACTTGTAGAAGAGCTAGACAACTTTGTGGATGCAGAAGTTGTAGAAGAGCTGGACGGCTTTGTGGACGTGGAACTCGTAGAAGAGCTGGATGACTTGGTGGATGCAGAAGTTGTGGAAGAGCTAGACGGCTTTGTAGACGTGGAACTTGTAGAGGAGCTGGACAGCTTTGTGGAGCTCGTGGTAGAGTTGGACGACTTTGTGGACGTAGAACTTGTAGAAGAGCTGGACGGCTTTGTGGATGCAGAAGTTGTGGAAGAGCTGGACGGCTTTGTGGACGTAGAACTCGTAGAAGAGCTGGACGACTTTGTGGAACTCATGGAAGAGCTGGACGGCTTTGTGGACGTGGAGCTTGTAGAAGAGTTGGACGACTTTGTGGAGCTCGTAGGAGAGATAGACGGCTTTGTGGATGTGGAACTTGTAGAAGAGTTGGACGACTTTGTGGAGCTCGTAGAAGAGATAGACGGCTTTGTGGATGTGGAGCTTGTAGAAGAGTTGGACGACTTTGTGGAGCTCGTAGAAGAGATAGACGGCTTTGTGGATGTGGAACTCGTGGAGATGGACGAATTTGTGAAGCTTGTAGAAGAGGTGGACGGCTTGGAGAACGTGGAGCTCGTGGAAGATGTTGGTAGACAAGAACATGCGCTAGAAATTCTAGAGGGTTTGCATTCGTGCGGCATGTAAGTTGGCAAATCCGTTGTCATCGTGTTAATGTTCTGAGTATAGGTGGCACAAAAGAATTTGGCACTGGCCGATTCCTTTTTCATAGCACGCAAGCAATTGTCGGCATTGCACTCCGGTCCATTATTTTCGTCATTATCTTCTTTATATACCGCAGTGATGGTGCTGGCATTGACTATTGCCGCCAGTGTCAATGCAGTTACAAGAGCTTGGAAATACATATCGAAAGCCGAGAGCAAGGTTCTTATAAAATTTCTGATCGGTCTGTTGCTGAAGTAAACGGTCTGGCAGCTGGGTAGAAAACGTTTGTGACAGAGAGCAAGAGAGAACCAATACCGAAGGCCATCTTTGAAGCTTTATATATGTTCTCAGACCCCCAGAACATTGTTACTGGATAACGGGTAATCGATTCTGATTATTGTGGTATCCCTTCATCCAGAGAAGAACGCTCTGGATTGCTGTACTCCATCCTAGCAGATCATTCGAGAAGATTAGAGTTTCATCCTTCGATACGGAGCTATCTTGATCACCTACATGATGGATGGAGGATATGTTTAACATAGGTGACTCTCAGTACACCCTTGTTTATGATGCTCACCCACTCTACTGCGTCGGGACTCGGGAAGCTTCAATCCCCGCACATTGCACCCATTCGGATTATCCAAGTTCTCCATCAGAACTCTGGCTGTCGACTGTCGCATTGTTGTTGTAGTTGTTATTATTCTTACCGTGCAATCTGCCAACAAGATTCTTGGATTACCTCAAATAGTCGAGACAGCGAATAGAATTCGTTCTTGATCAACGCAATGCGATCGCGACAGAAATCAAAAAACACATTGTTCAATTACAATGAGATGCCCACCATTATCAGAAAGCTGGATAAACTGCATGTGCGCGATGTGTTGAAATTTGTGGCTTTTCGCCAAGCTAGGGTGGATGAGCATTATAAACAAGCGTGTACTAAAAGCCACCCATGTTAAACATATTCTCAGCTGGATGCCAATTGCCTACCAGAGACGCACGGTCTTCGTCTAGTATCATAGAGATGCTGGGAAACTTCATCGTCAAGTGTGCTCGAGCCACAATCGATCCGTCATCAATCCTGGACTGCATTCTCCGATCGGGCTAAGGTAGTCACAATGACAAATGCGGCGATAGACGACATCGGTAACTATTGCCCACTAATGCCGTCACCCATTCCTGAGAACAGTTCTTCTCGTGGACTCCAATTGAGCAATATGCTTGGCGACTTTTGCTACCAGACGAGTCCTACTTCGTACCCACAGGATTGAATGTTGGCGGCCACTCCTTGAACACCACTTCCCTTTGCACGAACACCACTTCCCTTTGCACGAACACCAC
>JAABUW010010726.1_pt1 | contig 10127 bp, 2 predicted proteins | sample 5560081 | NCBI WGS metagenome assembly JAABUW01 (sample SAMN10711882, study PRJNA513363) | rock metagenome | isolation source: Antarctica rocks | place: Antarctica: Victoria Land, Knobhead sud | reverse complement strand
CTATTTATATTATATAGTTTAGATTTATTGTTAAATTTTGTATCAAAAATATTTCTAAAAATATATATAACTTTTAATAATTCTATAGACAAATTTGCATATATTCTTTTTTAGATTTTTAACAAAATTGCAAAAAATAAATCTTTATTAATTTATAATTGTTTTAGTAGTTATCTATATAATTAATATATATATTTATTAATATACTAATTGTTTCTTTTTAATTTTTAATAATATTTGCACTAAAAATAAAAGAGATACAATATAGTTTTTATAATATAATATATTTATATTAAAGTTTGCTCAACAAATATACAAATAGTACTATATTTTCGAAATTTTAATAAAAAACAATCAAATCTTTACTAAAAATATATTAAAAATTCTAGAATTTTATTATTTTTTTCTTTAAATATTTTATTAATTTTAGAAACTTTATTAATAGTAACAAATCTCTTGTTAATTATAATAATTATCGCTAGTAAACAATGCAATAAATAATAGATATATATTATTAATATTTGCTCTAATTGCTTAATATTGCGAATTGCAATTTCGATAAGTATTAGATAACTAACGTAGAAAGATGCAATAACTATTATAGTTTGTTGCTATTAAAAATTGCGCAATACAATTTCTAGCAACAATTAATTAAATAGTATATTATATTGTAAATAAAATAGCGTAAACTTAATTATAACGTCGAAGATTGCGCAATATTGTTTGTATAAAAACTAGAATAACTATACAAAATATTATTAAAATTAATTTTTTTGTTTAAAGAAACTAATATTCTAATAAACTATCTTCTTTATTTTTTTGACTTCGACTTATATTATCTTGAATTCTTGCAATATTGTTAAATGTTGTTTCGATATTATTTAATTTATTGTTTTATAGTTTGAATTTAATATAGAATTTGTAGCAAATTGAGTTAACAAATTAGATTACAATATTCGATTAATTAAAATACAATTAATAGAATTGTAAAAACAAAGTTAGATAGAAGCTAGAAATCTATAGAAAATAATTTTATACTTATTGTTCTATTTTAATAAAGTTAGATACAAATCTTTGTGTGTTGTATAAACTTGCAAAATATTTGTTTAACTATTTAATTTTTTATTGTTTAGTATAAGATTATTAGCTCTTAAATTATAGTATTAAAATAATATAATTCTTTGTTTTGTTTTGTTTTTGTTTGATATAAAATTGTAAACTATAACAAGTATTGTAATGCGAACCATATTACAAAAATTAAAAATTAATATAAAGTTTTCAAATTTTTCGATATTATTTTTGTTGTATTTTCTATTTAATTTTGTAATATTGTTGTAAATAGCAATACTATAAACAACAACATTAATCTACTATTCTTTGATTTAATTGTAAAAATTAGAAATTATTGTTGTACAATTGTTGTTATATTTATTATCGAACAAAATTAATTTTTATATAATATTTGTTTTGTAGTTATTGTCGAGATACTTAAATATATTGATATCTATATATCGAAAGAAGATTGTTATATTTGCAAAAGTTATATATTTTGCGTAATATAAATAACTTACAAAATATAAATTTCTATTTGAACAAAAACAAGTATAGAGTATTTAATAATAAAAGTTTTGTCAAACAATTTGCTAGAATAAATTGTAGTATATAGTTTGTAATTATTTTTTATTACTTTGCGCATTGCGCTAAGTTTAGTAATAAAAATATATTTCAAACTTTTTATCGATTAAGTTGTTAATATTGTTTTTTTGTTTTTTATTTATTTTTATATCTTTTTACAATTAAGTAAAGAGATTAGAAATAATAAGATTGTCGAATTTGTATTATTTAATTTATGCTTTTTCTTCGACAATCTTGTCGACAATATATTGTACTTAAATTAATGTTAAAGAAGCAAACAAACTAAAAATAACAAATTTGTAGATATAGATTTCAAGCTTATTTGTAAATATAGAAAGACAGTTTTTTTGTTTAAATCGAATTAGATTTGTTGTTTTATATATATTAAATATGTTGCAATATATATAGCAATTTACAAGAATTGCTTGCAGATTGTTAATTTTAAGACTCTTTATTTAAATTCTAAAGTAGCTTGCAAGATCTTTCAAATATATATAATAAATATATTGCAAGTCTAACTATTTTTTTTGTTTATATTTCGAAAACAAGTTGTTTAAATTAATTAAACAAATTCGTATTTTAAAATAGTTTGTTTTTGTTTTAATATTAATTTTTTTACTAATTTGATTTAGAATAGTTAAAACAATATTGCAACAACAATATAATTTAGTATTCTTTTTTAAACTTAATTTGTTATTTTTTTTGTTAATATTAATTGCGAACTCGACAATATCTTTAAACAATATAAAATTGTTATTTGTTGTTACAATAGATATTATATTTAGTTAATTAAATATTGCATTTAATAAATTTAACGCGTTCTTTGCAACTTTTAATGCTATATAATATTATAGCTATTGTTTGTTAAATATAGCAACAATATCTATATAATAGTGTTTACTAACATTATTATTTAACAATTTTAATTCAATTTTATTGTTTAACTTAATAAAATTAGTTTAAAACTTTATTAACTTTAACAATATTAATAGATCTCTCTAAAGTAGCAAGTTCGCAATCTTTTTTATTAGCAATTTTAGTTTTTATTAATTGTTTGTCTAGATTTCTTTTGTAGTATTATATTTATTTTTGCAAAATTAAATTTAATCTTATATAATATGCGCTATTATTGTAAAAATCTCTTAATATATATATTTTATAAAATATTTTGCAAGATATGTTAGATAAATCTTATCTATAGTTAGAAAGATTTAATTGTTAATATTGCAATCTTAATTTTTTTTAATAGTTTGCGCACTTTTATTCTTTCTATTATAAATTGCTTTTCTTAATATTTGAATTTAATATTAATATTTGTTATTTAGAGCAATTTTTGTTTTCTTTTTTATTGTAAATCGAGTCTTTTATATATATTTATCTATTAATATCTCTTAGATTTTAATTGCTATACTATATATTTATTTTTGTTTATTAATAAATCAATTTGATATAAGAGTAATTCTATTTAGCTATTCGACTAGTATATTTAGACTAGCAATTCAACAATTTACAATACAACAAATCTCGATTTTATTACTAGCAAAATTCTCAAGTTTTTTAATAATAATTGCAAAAAAGATATTCGACAATAAACAAATAGCAACATTTATATTTATAATATCGATATTATTTAATAATAAAAACAACTTGTAATTAATATTGTTAACACAATTAATAACTAAACTTGTCGATCAATTACTTTCTAAATATTAGTAAATTTTGTTTTTGAAAACTAATAATAAATAAGAATTAATCTAGATTTATAGTTTAGAGACAATTGTTTTGTAAAACAAATTTAAAAATTTAAAAATATTTAATTAACAATATTTTTAAAGACGCAATTTTGTTTTAATAAGCACTTTTGTTAATAAAAATAAAAGTAATTGAATAAATATTAATAAAGTATTTTAGTTTTTGTATAATTTTAGTAGATGCGATACTTTGTCTATTAATCTATCTATAGTTAATAGATAGAATATAGTAGTCTAATTCTTTAATCTTGTAAATTTATCTAAAATTTACTTGTTTTATCTACAATTTATTTAATTTTAAAAAGATATTTAATTCTTTCTTAAATATAGAATTTGATAAATTTGAAATCTAACTTTTTAAATATTTATTTAATCGAATTGATATCAAATTTATTTAAAGAAAACTTTTGCTTTTTATTTTCTTTTTTTGTGCTTTGTTTTTTTTTTGTTTTTTTTGCTCTCTTTTTTTGTTTCTTTTGATTCTTTGTTTTTGTTTTCTCTTTATTTTTTTTTTGTTTTTTTAAATTCTCTTGTTTTGTTCTCTATTATTTTATCGAAACTTCTTGTTATATTGCAATATTTCTATATCTTTACTAGTTTGTTATTCGAATTCTAAAAAGACAACAAAAACAATATTCTAAAATATATTAAAAAATTGTTTATTTAATATAAAAGCGATACAATTTAAAAAATTAGCTAAGTGTACAAAAACTTAATTTACGTTTGTATCTATTTTTTAAAACTAAAGATCAAATATCTTTTAAAAATTAGTTTAATTGTCTATAGTAACAAAAAAGCAAAAATAAATAATTATAATAATAAACTATTAGATATTAATAATTGCAATAGATTTTTAGATTTCGACAACTACAAAAATAGACTTCTAGATACAAACAATAACAAGTTCGAACTTAATAAGAATTGCAAAATTATAATAAGTTATATTTTTATCTAATTGTTTGTTTATTTTAAATTATGTCTATTTAATATATTGCAAATAGATAAAGAAGAATTAAATAACTATTAAACAATATATTAATAATTTGGAGATAGCTAAAAATCTCGAATACAAATACTTTAATTTTATTAATATATCTACAATTACTATTGTAGAAAGTAGTATTGTTAAAAGTATAATTTTTAATTTCAATATTATTGTTGTTTCGACTAAGAGTATCGAATTAAAGAACAATATTAAAATTGTCTTTATTACAATTAAAATTGTCTTTGTTATTGTTATTATTGTTGCAAATATTAAATTAAAAAACAATTTTAAGATTGTCTTTATTGCAATTGTTGTTGCTATTAATAATTTCGAAAAATAGACTATCGAAAAAGAAATTACTATAAAGAAGAATAATAACAAGAAAATAATATAAAAAAAGACAATTGTAGTTACTATTGTATTTTGAAAAGCAATACTAATTAATATTAAAGAAAAATTGAATTGTATATTAACAAACAAATTTGTTAAATAAATATTAATTAAATATCGAAAATAAACTTTCTAAATTATTTAAGTCGAATTGAAGAAAATACAAATTAAGAGTATTTTTGCAAAATATTGCAACTACAAAAAGTATTATTTGTTCGATAGTATTGCTAATATTATTAATATATTTAGATTTTTAATTAAGAGAGTTTGTCTCAATAATTATATTATTAGTTGTATTTTAAATATAAAGATTTTTAGCAACAACAAATTAAATAAAAGTTAATTAATAAACTTCGATATTGTCGAAATAGTTAAAACAACAAAATATTTGTTAGAGTATACAATTAAGATATAAATTTAAATTGAAAATATAAATATTTTTGGAAATTTTATTAAAAATAAAGTTAATAAAAAATAATATTATTGTTAATAGACAAGCTTTTATTGTTTAATAGAAAATAAAAAAATAATAAAAAAATTGTTTTTAATTTGTTTGTTAAACAAAACAAAAATTTAAACAACAAATAAATTCGATTTTGTCAAAATATACAAAATTGTTGTTTAACTTGTTTAAGATTCTAAAAAAATTGCAAAACGCGCAAGATACACAAAGATCTAAAAAATTACAATTGAACAAATAATCTATTAATATCGCGCAATATCAAGATATTTTTACAATAGAAAATACAAAAAATATATCTTTATTTTCTTCTTATATTTTTTTAAGTTTGCAATTGTTATTTTTCGACTCTCTTTCTTTTTTGCGCGCTCTTCTCGAAAATTTTTTTTTCAATTTTTTTTTTGTTAATCGACAAATTAATATCTTTTTTGCGTATTTGTCAAGTTTGCGATATTATTTGTTGTAAGACTTGTTAAGAGCGCAATATTATATATATTGTATATATATTTTATAATTGCTTAATCTTAAATCGATAGACTAAATTTAAAATAGAATGCAATTTTATAATTAATTATATATATTTTATTGTTGTAGTAATAACGTTGTCTTAATTGACTAAAATTACAATATTAATTTTTCGACTAACAATTATAGTAAATGCTAGACTTATATATAGTACAAATTCGAATCTAATAGCAAGATTAAAAATTATAAAATAGTTGTTGTATTATAGTATTTTATTCGATTTGTTTAGATTGCGTCTCTTTAGATATTTGTACTATTATTTATATAATATATTTTCAAGTATAGTTAAAATAGAGAACAAAAATTGACAATTTAGTATTCTCTCTATATTATTGTTGCTAAATATATCGACATTATTGTATAGCTAATTACAAAAATAGAAATTAAAGATAACGCAAAATAAAAACAAAATACTTGTGTATATATTTGTTGTTAAGATTTTGCAATCGATAAATTTGTTTTTGTTTTTTAATTTAATATTATTCTTGTTAACTAGTATTTATTTTCAAATTTATTTTAAATTTATTTATAAAACTTATTTTTAAACTTATTTTCGAATTTATTTGTAGATTTATTGTTTAAATTCAAGTACTATTTGTTACTTTATAATTTATTTTAATTAATTTGCAACTTAAAATATTTAAATACTTTTTTAATATATTTTTCAATTTTTCAAATCTAAACTATTAAATATTTGTCGAAATTTTTAATATTAATTGCTATATTGCAACTTTGTTTTTTGTATTATTTTAAAAATTATTTTCTATATTTGTTAATATTAATACGAAAACTATTATAGAGTACGTATAAATTCGAAAACAATATTAATTAGATTGTATATTGTATTTATTTTCTATTTCGACAATAATTTCTAAAGACTTCGAAAAGAGCAAAGATTTAAACAATAATAGAAATTTAATAAATTACGTCAATTATTAAGTCGAGATATAATATTTTTATTTAGTAGACTTTAATTAAAGACAATAAATGCAATTCTTGTATTTTAAATATTTATACGCAATAAAGTCTTATTTTAAATATATTGTATTGCTATTTTTAATTAAAAAATCGAAACGCAATTACAAAAAAACAAAACTAATTTATTAATAAAGAAGATACAAAAGCAAACAAATATTAATATTAATAAAATAGTAAATTTGATTATATAGATTGCAAATCTATTTATAAAGCTTGTAAGTCTAATTGTTAAAGAAAAGAGTTCTATATTTAATATAGTTAATTTAAATATTAATATAGCAATAAAATTGACGTAAAGTATTACAACAAGATTAATTAAATATATTACAAATTACTATACTTAATAGATCGAAGACGTTATTAATAATATATTGTATAAAATTATTACAAAATATAAAGATACTACTCTTGTAAACTACAATAACTACTATTTGTTCTATAGTTTATATTTGCAATTATTTAATATTGCTAAAAATTTTACAAAAAACATTTAAGTCGACAATTATACAATTAGTCGAATTTTTAAAATTATTAAAATTTCTACAATTTTGTTTTAGAATTAATTAGTCGACTTTAATACAACAAAAATAGTTCGAACAATGCAAGTATTTTTAAATAATTTGGCAAAAATTAAAATAAGTATTAATAACAAGAATATTAACAAGTATATAATAATAGAGAAAAGTAAAGAAGATTTTTATATAAAGTAGCAAAAAAATATTTATTTATTTATAAATAACAACAATTGACAAGCAAAGAAGTACAAAATTAGAGTATTTTACTTAAAAAGAAAATATTTTAATTGCAAATAAAAAATTAATTACAAAATATATTATTAAATAATCTATATTAACAAACTAAAAAAGTAGATTATTAACTATTTATTTGTTAATGTTGCAATCGATATTTAGATTAAAACATCGAAATTGTTTAATATTGCTACAACTATTTAAATATATCTCGAAGTTAAACTTTAAAATAATATATTCGAAATATTATATTAAATATTATGCTTCTATTTCTTTCTAGATAATATTAAAATAGTAGCAAATTAAAATTATTGAAAACATATTTAAACAAATTAGAAACGCGACAAACAAAAGAGCGTATATCTATTAATCAAACAATAAGTATATAGAATATCTAGCTATTTTTCTAAAAATAAGAATAAAAATTAATTTGTATAACGCAACTTTAATTATAATATTTATTTTATTGTCTAATTTTAATTAAGTTAAAATATAATTTTTAGATATTCTTCTTTTTACTTTTCTTGTTAATTTATTTATTTATTTTATATTTTCTTTGTTACATTTATAGCAAATAAAGTTTCAAAAAATCTTTGTCTCTTTATAGATATTGTATTATATTATGTTGTATAGTTTTTTATATATTATAGTATTTATTTTCTTATTTTGTAATACTAATAGAATTTATTTATATTATTTATTTAATTAAGTTTTAATAAATAAGTAGTTTATTAATGCAAAAATAGAATTAGTTTTATATTAATATTATATAAGTAGTTTTGTATTAACTAACAAATACAATCTTTATATATATTATTAATAGATTTTATATAATCTTTAAGTCTAAATTAGTAAATTGCTCTACTATATATTATATCATAATCTATATTAAGCTTTTTATCTTCGCAACAACTATATATTTTTTTACTATTTTATTATATAATATATATATTTAAGTAAGTCTATTACTTGCTATATTTAACAATATTAAAAATATATTTTATTTAAAAAAATACAATAACAAAAAAACAAATTGCTTAGTATTTAACAACAATCGATATAAACAATATTTAAATTTAAATATTTTGTACTATATTAAGAATCTTAAATACAAAATTAACAACTTATATATTGCAATTTAATATAATATAAAACTAGCAACAACTAATATATATATTTGTTTTATTAAATAAATACAAATAAGTTATATACGTATTGTTGCTATTCGAAATTATTAAAAATATTACAATATATTTAGCAAGTTTAATATTGTAAATTCGAGATTATACAAAGATATAGTTTTTTAAATATTAAATTTGTACAAAGTTATAGTTTTGTAAATATTAAATTTGTATAATAGTAAAGTATTGTAAGTATCGAATCTATATAAAAGCAAAATCTTAAAAATATTAAATTTGCACAAAAATATAATTTTGTAAGTTTCGAATTTATATAAATATATAAAGATTGCAATATATTTAATTCTTAATAGCAATATTGTATTAAGCAATTATTTAATAAATTAAATTATATATAATATTTGCTTTGCGATATATATATATATATATAATAAAATTATAATATAGAAATAGATTTTTTGTATAAATAATACAATATTAAATATTTATTTATTGCAAATCGATTAATCGATATATTATATTTTTGATTATTTAAAATCTATATTGTGTTCTTTATTGTTAAAATCTTGTTATTAAAAATATTAACAACTAATATATTAAATTGACGTTGTATATTATACAATAATATTTAATACGTCTCTATTTTAGTTAAAATAAGAAATATATTTAATATTTTGTTGTTAAAGATATAGTTGTTGTTATTTGTTTAAAATATTAATAGATATAGATTAATATTATTATTATTGCAATAATATACTATTGTTTTTTGTTAAATAACTAAATATGCTAATTCTAAATGCTAAAAAAGTTGAAAGTTAATACAATATTACAATAGTGTTTTAATATTATTAATATAATATTGAAACACAATTTAAATAAATATTAAAAAAAATTGCAATTTTCTTTACTTGCAAAATAGTATTGAGACAAAAATCGAATAGATATTAAAAGAAACAACAAATTTTTTGTTTAACAACAATATTAGAATACAAAATATATATATATTTTAAAAAATAACTTATTCTTTGTTTACAAAACAAATACAATATACAATTTAAATTAATACTTAAAGAAATAATAATTATTAATTAATAATAAAATTTTGCAATAGAAATACAATCTAAAAAAATATTAAAAAAAATAGCAATTTTTGTATTTTCGAAACTTTACAATACAAAGTACAAAATAGATAGATATTAAAAGAAACAATACTATATTTGTTTGCAAAATTTCGCGACAAATAATATATATTATATATATATTTAAGTCTATAATTCTAGATCTATTTTTTATAATAATTATACTAGTTTTTAAAATAAATAATATCAAGTAATATCGCAAACTTATATTATTATTTTCGATATATTTAAAAAACAAACTTCTATATTAAAAAAAACTATATATAATATCTTTAGATTGCAATACTTTGTTGCAATAATTGCAAAAACTATATTGTTGTACTATATAAAATAAGATATATAGAAATAAAGTACAATATTTAATCGAGATTAAAAT
>JAABUW010010722.1_pt1 | contig 10129 bp, 6 predicted proteins | sample 5560081 | NCBI WGS metagenome assembly JAABUW01 (sample SAMN10711882, study PRJNA513363) | rock metagenome | isolation source: Antarctica rocks | place: Antarctica: Victoria Land, Knobhead sud | reverse complement strand
GGCAGCGACTACTACAGCGCCGTCACCTTTTAGCGGTTTTGGCGGAGGCTCGACTTTCGGCAAACCATCCGGCTCCAGTGACATACCAAGTCTATTCACGAAGCCCAATGCTGCTGTCCAGAGTGCACAGCCTGGTCTTTTCAACGGTGGAGGCGCGAAGTTCGACTTCACAAAGCCTTTAGCATCTACTACGCCTCCGGCCACGACCGCAGCACCACTCTTCAGCTTCACGCAAAGCAACAACGCCGAAGCTTCGAACAAGGCGCAACAAAGCGAGCCTACGCCCGGCTTCTCTTGGAACCAGTCCACGAAGGAGAACCAGCCTACGAAGGATTCCTCCAGCGTCTTCTCCGGCCTCAATGTTCCAGCGGCTAAGCCTACACCGTCATTGTTCCAGCCGTTCAGCGCTCCGCAGACGAGCGCACCGATCTTGGGACAAATGACTCCATCAGGCCAGCCACCCGCCGCGGCTCCATCGCTCTTTCCTCAGCAACCTCAAACTTCATCGGTCACTCCCGCAGTGCCGCTCACGGCAGGTTTGCCGAGCCAGTCATTGGAGCTCAAAGCGCAGCAACCTCAGCTCAATGCCTCACCTTCACCTCCACCTTCAGCAACGAACAACGCGAACCATGATACACCGCTGTCGCCGTTAGGCCAAGGTGCCAGAAGGCCTTCCAGCTCGCACGACAACCGACCCAAGAAGCCAAGCCCACTTTCCAACTCCATCACTGCGACTGAGGAGACCAACGCCACGTCTCAGAGCGCACATAGTGAAGCTCAGCAGAGCATCAGACCGCCTGCGCCGGCAGACGATCTGGAGGCAAACATTGCTCGTGTCGCAGACGAGTTCTTTCATGCGCCCGTTGCTGGAGTTCTAGATCAGTACATCAGGCATCACGTGTCGCAAGCCATCACCGAAGTGAAGGAACGGCTTGAGAGGGAGGAGAATAACGCAAAAGCTGACGACTTCCGTCACATTAGGTTGTGCGTCAGGTACGGAAGGAAGTGGCGGAGTTTGTTCTGGCAGCACCGGTTGGCGAAGTCTGGTCGCGAGAGGAGGCAACGCCGACAGCGAAGGTTGCAGGAAAGGGGAAGCGCGGAAACCGAAGGCGCCAGTTTCATTGGCCACGAGTCGATTAGCAGCAGAGCTGGATCAGTTTTAAGAGGAGGAATTGAGCCTTTCAAGCCGGATGTGGAGATGGGTTCAACATTCTCGAAAGCTCGCGCCGCCGAGCCACAAGCACACTCGGGCAGTAAGCGGCCGGCGTCTTCTAATGCCCTCGAAAGCATCATCGGAGTGGGCTCCAAACGACCAGTGTCATCGCACGGTCTGGAAGGCGCCAACGGAGCGCCTGCTCGAGGCCACAAGAGAATGAAGAGCACCAGCCATGTTGACGACAGAGGCCGCATCACCAAGCCGACGGTCACGAGCCATCCGCACGCCGACATACTCAAGCGCTCCTCCTTCTTGGCCTTCTCCCGCGATAGCACGTCTCCGCCCACGAAGAATACGACTACCTCATCCTACTTTAGGCTGAAAGCGATGGGGCTGAATCGCGTGGACGCTACCATCAACTCAGAAGGGCGGAAAAGGCGGATGTCTGCTTCGACTCACAACACAGCACAGACGTCGCCACCAGCACTTCGCTCGCCATCACTACTAAGCTCCACGCAAGATCGGTCGATAGGCAGGACATCAATGCCACCTCCAGCTTCGAATTTGTCACGCGCATCGCAGCCCAAAGATGAAGACGAAGACGAAGCGCTGTTTGCACGACTCCGGGCCGCTCGAGAGAACTTGTCTCAAAGCACATCTTACTACAAGGAGGAAGTCAGTCGTGATGGTGAACTGCAGAACAGCTTAGGTGCTTCGCAGTCGTCCAACGAGTTCGAATCACCGTCGATGCTTAGGGCTCGCACTGAGGCACGACTCCGTGCATCAACTACCAACGGCACATCTCGGGCTGAAGTACCCGCCTATCGCATGCGAGAAAGCAGATTTGTTCCTCGTGAGAACTATGGGCGTGCGATCGAACGCGCACAGCAGATTCGAGCGACGAGGTCAAGAGACCCTAGTAGGCCAGAGTCACGCACTAGCGATCGCATCGACGGCGTTTATACTGCTGCCGCTTCCTTCTCTGAGGCTCTCAGCAAGCCGTCAATCCGAGTCTCGGACGATAAACCAGCCCGGACAAATGGTTTTGGTGCATCCTTTGGGTCATTCGCGCCACTTTCGCAGGCGACGGCAGCTCCGACCCCCATATATCCATCATTTGGAAAACAAGACCCTATCAGCTTTGCTGACCACGTGACTGAGATGCCAATGGTGAATCCATTCCCGGACACCCTGCCGACAGAGACTCTGAACGATCAGGAAGACCAGCTTGCATACACAGCGACAAGTCAAAGCTGGCAGTATCCTACGCCTCAAGAGCCGATGGTACAGCCGCCTCAGAGCACGTCTGCGACGAAAGGGCAAGCTTCCCAGTTTCCTGCTTCTCCGCAGTTTCCAGTTTCCCAAGACCTGACCATTCAGCCATCCCTGATCGATCAAGCGTTGGCAAACTCCTTCGGCGAGTCTCATGGGCACGGGCATAATCACATGTTCTCTTTGTCGAATGGTCTGCCGCGGCCAGAAACGCAGCAGGATTCTTATCTCGCAACGCAGGCTGTGTCGTTACTTTCCGACGATGAAGATGAGGAGACAGAGCAATATAACGCCGCTCCTTACTTCCAGACAAATGGCAACGGCGACCCAGCCGAAGCGTCCGAAGAGCTCGTGGACGAGACCACTGGCGACGAAGAGGAAGAAGGCCTCGATCAGTCGTATGGTCACATCAACCCGTATGCTGCTTTGGCCCGTGACGACGACGACGAAGCGCAAGATGAAGAGGGAGAGGAAGAAGATCTCGGCCAATCGTATGGTCACGCCAACCCTTACGCTGCTTTGGCTGGCGGGGATGAGGCGCAAGACGAAGACGAAGGGTGGGACAGTCAGATCGAAGGCGAAGAAGACTACGACGAAGAGGAAGAACATACAGTGCTCAACGGCCATGCTGAGTACGACGACGAAGACGAGGAAGGTGCGGACGGAGACATCGACGACGATGAGACCGAAGATCTTGAAACCGAGGATGACGATGGTGGCTACGATCTTGAAGGCGACCATCACGGCGGCAACGTGCAGACCAATGTGCTGTGGGCACGCGAAGCGGCCAGTCAGCCAGCTGCTAGCCCGGGCAAGAACACCCTGCAGGTGGTTGGTAATACCGTCGAGGAGGCGATTGAATTGAGCGATTGAGCGTGGTGTTTGGGAGGTAGGATGCGGCTGTTCGTTCGGACAGAATGGGATGGACTTCATGATGGGTGGGAACAAAGCTGAACTGGGCGGACACTGCTCATGTGAGCAAGCGCATGCAACTTTCATGTACTCTTGTTGCAAATATTGTGATCGTAATACCAGATCGTACGCCAAGCTTCAGAATTCACTTAGGTCCGATTCAATATTCTTCACTCGTGTTCTCGCATGTCACAGCATCCTGAGACTTCAAGAACAACAACGCCTCCCAGTACGAATACGTGCTAATAAGGCGTGAAGAAGGGTCTCGTCGAAACGTCCTCAACATCACCACTCCCGAGCTCAGCCAACCCACGCTCCATAATCCTCCACACCCCTTTGCGCCTTCTCCCTTCTTCCTCACTCTGCTCAACATCGAAAGCCGGAACCGGATGTTCCGCCACGATCTCCATCGCCGCGACTACAAACTCAACATCACCTCGTACAAGCCCCTTCTCGCCCACCCCCCTCCGCTCGACAACGCTCCGTAGTAACTCCACACTCTCGGCTCTCATCCCACGGACATCGTTGGCAATCGGGTACGTTCCAGCTATGAACAGCCATGCGGTCCGGAGTCGCTGCAAGCGTACGTAGAATCCTACATGGCCCTGCCACCGACTCGGCTGTTGGATCTGCCAGTGGCGACTTAGTTGGAGACTGTGGACTAGTGCGAGCGCTTCTGGACTCAGGGCGTCGAGCCAGATGCTCATGCGGCTGTTTTGAGAGTGGACATCGTCGTCGGTCTGGATGCTGAAAGAGGCAGTCTTTGCATATAGAGGAAGTGCCTCTTCTCGAAGACGGCGAGAGATACGACAGATGGCTGGTGTGATTCTGACGTTTGGGCCTACTGTTTCTGTTCGACCGGGATGGAAGTCCGGGAGATACGAGAAGATGTGGATTCTCAACTCAGTGGGCAGGTCTAGAAGACCCATGGTGAGGTAGGAAACAGGACGAGAGGTGTAGTTGATGAGGTGAGGTCCATCTCCATCTCCATCTGCCCCACTTTAGGCTCGAGCGGATGAAGCAAAAGGTTCAATACCTTATCTCTACCTTACTAACTCAGATCCACCAACACGATACTGCTCTTGGAGATATCGATCGTGAGATACATTCGCGATGGACATGTTGGCCTTGCGGAATCTATCTAGCATGCACTTAAATGGCTGCCATCTTCAGCTGCCCATCCGTTTTCACTACTCCGCCCGCTGTAAGAGCTCACCCACCATATTTTAGAGCAGATGGGATGGCTAACTTCTAGATAGACCAGGCCATATCTGTCTCTTGCTAGCACCAGTGGCATGTTCTTCCAGCCAACCATTCAACTACGGCTTGCTGCCTTACCCGCTATGAGTCCACTTTCCTGGAGTACGGTGTCTTTATACGCTTCCACGAGAAGCACTCTGTCACGAAGGAAGCAACCGTGGAATGCTCTTGAACTCTCTGGGCACTCCTAACGAAGGTGGCCCTGGTCGCGGCATGCCTAGTCGACTGCCCACTGTTCTCATAGCAGAAGGCGCCGTTCGATTGAGAGCACCCGGCCCTTTTGGGTCTTGCAATCCTGTCGCGCTCTGCTGCATCCCTCCCCGAGTAGCAAAGTCGTTCTGGGCTTGGGTTGCTTCTTTCTCACGCTTCTCGACAGCAGCTTGCTTCTCTGCCAACTCTCGTTGCGCAGCTTGCACCGCCTCATTAGCCTGAGCCAACTGCTGCTCACGCTTCTTCAAGTCTTCGTCCCGAGACAACGTCTCATGTTGCGCAGCTCGCGACTCTTCGAGCTGTTTCTGCATCGCAGATAGCTGGCGCTGGAGCTCCGAAACCTGGCTCGAGCTTTTCTTCTCTCCCTTGCCCGAGCTTGCCTCTTTCTTCGCAAGATCCCGCTCACGTGCTGTCTCCATGTCAGTACAGCCCAGAAACGAAGTCGACATCGGAGGAGGCGCTCAGTCACTCACCTTCCACTTGGCTTTGCTTCTCTTGAGCCGCCTTGGCCTGCGCCTCAAATTGCTGTTGGCGTTTCTCCAACTCTTTCTGCCGATCTTCCGCTTGCTTCTGCTTTTCTCCTAGCTCTTTTTCCTTTGCTGCAAACTGTTGTTCCCTCTCCTTAGAGGCATTCTCCTTTGCCTCGGACTCCTTGACCTTATTCTCAAGCTCTTGTTGCTTAGCCTGTGCGGCTTTCTGCTCCTGCTCGCCAGGCGGCCCTGCAAAGCTGACTTGTGGACTCGAGTTGACGTGTGCTCTCCAGGTCTCGAAGTCAAACATGTACCACAACATCGTCTGAGCATACGCAGGCTGTATGGGAATTCAGTATCACAGCGACTCTTTGGAGTCCTTGTCAACTAACCTCTGCATTGCTAACTATCGTAAGGTTGTCCGCCTGGAAGGCGCCCATTGGGTTGCACAGGTACAAGCCTGGGTATGCCTCGGACTTGATCCTGTGATTGGAGTTCAGCAGCCAAATCGAATGCCACTTGCTGTCGTCTAATCGTACCAATAGGATCTCGGAGTCGACCCGGTTTCTAGGCTCCAAAACTGCTTTTCGCCCGTGGTCACGAAGCAGCCTACACTGGCCCCCTCTGCTCTCAAGTACCGGCTTGACTTACGATTCCTGAAGGCCTACAGACAGAAGGGCCAAAGGGTCAGCAAATGTCTCAGACAGGGTAGGGATTTTCCCATTAGTCTCCTACCACTTTCGTGCCCTCCTGCTCCAGGAACCATTGCTGCCACTAGACCGGAGTTTCTCAGCATGCGACTTCAGTCTGTCTCGAGACGGGCAGCATACCTCGATTTGACTTGGGTCGAAATGGAAGGTTTGGATGGAGCCATTGGTGTTGGGAGCGATGGGTAGCCCTCCAGCTACGGGACACAGGAAGTAAGATACTTGTGCGCCCATCGTTCATGCTACCAGCTGCTATCTGCGTTCCCTGTCTTGTTCGAAATGCTTAGATGTCTTCCAACGAGCGAGAGGGATATGGGGCTGATTGGTATGAAGGAGAGAGTGAGGCGTAGGAGCTGCCACCAGAAACAAAAGGTCAATCCCTGCCGCTAACCATTAGATGATTGAATGGTGAGAACAATGATCTGGCAGTGGTTGTCAGGATGCTCGGATACTTGCTTGCATGCAGCATCGGTGCTTGTGGCTCGGATGCGACGCACCCACCAGCACACCAGAGGATCCAGCGAACACTGCAAGATAAGGTCGAAGCAACGATATTCATTGTTTTCGAAGGTTTAGGTTAATGCACATACGTCATACTGGTCTACGACGACCTCATCCGGCCCCACGAGGTCAACGTCTGTATAACCGAACCTTGAGCGAACATCGATCTCGGCAATCCCATTGGATGTCAAAATAGGGCCACGATCACCACTGTGGGTCCGGACATCTTGGGGATCGTCGAGATCGTCGCTGTTCTACTTTAGCTCGGCAGATGTTCTAAAAGACGAGTTTCGCCTGGGTCATATTCAGCACCCGCCTTCTCGAGCCTTGATTAGCATCTTCGCGACAACTTCTACTTTTAAGATACCCGACACAAACACGACATTATGGCCACAGCGACAAAGACCGCAGAAGGCCTCACGGACGGCGCTACGTGAGTACAACATTCAGTCGTTAAATCGAGATCCATTCATTGATGTTCGCAACAGCAAGGACACCGCAGGCCAACTGGCGTCCGCTCCCGACTCGGCACTGGGTGGTTTAGGCGGCCGGGGGAAAACGACAGAAGATAAGGGCACTGTAAGTTCCAGGACCTCTCTCCTGACGTGTTGCCGGTCCATCGCGAATATGAGCATCGCCAACTTCTTCTCCTTAGATCCAAACTCCAGAGGGCGAGAAACCGAGCAGTCTGAAGATCCACATCAAATTGGACTTGGACGTCGAGATCCACCTGTCGGCTCGTATCAAGGGAGACATCACCATTGGGCTGTTGTGATCGCATGAGGTGTGCAAAGCAAGATGGCGGATCATGAGCCGTTAAGGCCTTCCGGTTCAAGAGGTGTTCGCGATCATTGGAGGATCGTCTCGTGCCTACTATCAACACCTGTGAGATAGTACAAGCGCTGTCGAAGGCTCATCATCAGTTCTCGCGTTGATGAAGCTGGCGAACGAGTGCGGTGGCCCACACTGGCATCATGTAGCCTCGTACAGTTGGCGTTCTCCCAGAGGCGGCTGTCTTCGCTCCCCCACCATGCCTTTCCTTTTCAATGACGTTCGATTGTCGGTCTGAGGTCCGAAGTCGGAATTAAGCTTCCATACCATGCCATATCTAGCTGTTCCACAGTCAGATCCCGGTCCGCGATCTGCGGGGCCGAAACCTTGTTCTTTCGTCACTTTCACATGCACAGCATGCTTTTCCTCTGACCGTTCCCACGCTAGTCTAACTTGCAACTTTCGACTCTAGCTTGGTCGTTGATAGACGTTCCGTGATAATTAAGTACGAAACTATGCGAGCATTAACACATCGTCTCCAGCAATGGTCCTAGGCATCCTCAGTGAGTGCATCACTCCAAGCTCCATGAGTTCGCCACGACTAACGCGCTCAACTGTGCAGCCGCTATAGCAGCATGTCCTGCCATCGTCGGCACTACCGAAGCCATCCGACACGGGCAGCGCCAGAACGCACGCGAGGAACATCGCGGCACCAAGACGCATCTTACGATCTCGCTTCTCCGCCGTAGCGAGTACTCACAGCGGTTCGATGGCGCCTTTGTAGTCTTGAAGGACAAGAAGCTCTGGGTTGACACGACTGGGATGAGCACTCGAGATGAAAGCCTCCATCCATTCACCGGCTACTTTCTGCCGTACCACAACATGGCGACTGTGTGGCAAGAAGCGGGCTTCGCGAAAGGCGAGGGCATGGTGACGACGATCAGCAATGACCCGCCGTTCTTGAATTGGGTTTATGTTGATCGAGAGACGCACGAATTGCGCTATGGGATCAGAGATGAAGCTGAGGTAAATCGAGTCGGACCATGGGACAGCACCAAGATCGAACGCAGATTGACGTTCGAAGGCTGGGAGGGTTTCATTGCTGTCGAGGAAACTGTGGGCAGTGGCCTGTGGGCGTTGTACTTTGACGTTCAAGATGATGGACTGAAAGGTGACGGCAGAGTTGGTACTCAAGATCTGAGAATGCTTGAAGTCGAAATATGGAGGCGAGAGCTGAGACTGGACCGCGAGACCGCCATGATTGAGAGAGTAGAAAGGATTAAGGCCAGAGAAGACAGCAGTTCCGAGGAGACGACGGTGTCCTGAGGCCAATGGGTTTGTTCGTTCTATGGGTCCATCGACATCGACCATCTGCATCACGTGATGCTGATCGAACACAGTCGCTGAGTTCGAATGGTTTGAATGTGCCAGCGACACCTCCCATAGAATGGCACGGCATCGCGGAAGTGCGTTGCCGCAACTCGATCTGAGCGAACGAATCTAGACATGGTGACTTGTCGTGGCTCTCGGCCTGCTTCTCTGCGTCCGAGTCTGCCTCTCGACGTCACGATCGAAAAGCTCAGCGTACGATCCGCCACGAGCATCTGTCCTGGACGCAGTCCGATCATAAAACCCTAAGGTCCAGCTGACAACGAAAACAAGGTCGACCGAGCTAGCCAAGAAAACACCATAGATATCGTAGCTGGCCCACAGGAGGTAAAGGTCGACCAAGACTATGAACATGATCATGCCTAGGAACGTGAAGACCTCGCCAGGTCCGGTCCCATACGCTTTCTCGCAGAGAGCGCAACTGGTAGTGGGGCATCTCGACCTTGCCCTGGCCCGAAGCGAAAAGTTGACCACCCAACCGGCTAGGAGGACGACGTTGAGAGACAGAGCGAGAAAGGTGTATCTCGCATTATCGGCCGCCCAAAGGAAGCAGAGTGTCATCAAGATGGCCAGTGTCGTCCAGCATAGGAATATTAAGATCTGGCCCAAGATAGTGCCAAAGATCCAGCAAAGCTGCTCGCAAAACTTGCCGCCGACTGAGTCCTTGTCTATGATCGGGTGGTCTGGAGAAAAGTGTTAATGGGAGAACGAGAGAACCAGCGCATGACAACGAGTCTTACTTTGCGTCGGTTTTGGGGAGCTGGAGGTAGTCGACGAACTGGATGCTTGTGCTGAGCTGGGTACGACCGGTGAGCTTGGGGCGGATGATGGGTTAGGACTGGCCGATGAACGGGGTCCGGCTGATGAGACCATCTCGGGCGGAGAGACGTTCGCGGGAGCTTGCTGGAACGGTCGACGTTGTATAGTATCGTCCTTGTGGGGATTCGTAACAGCGAGGGCGTGAGTCGGTATGGTATTCCAGCGAAGAATAGAGCTATAGGTGATTTGGCAATGCTCAAATGTACGGCTGCGATCTCCGTCAACTTGGTGGATGATCTTTTCGACCGCCATCAGTGGACCGGAGCTTGCATAGCCTTTTGTCGTGCCTCAATCCGTACAGACCCAAGCGCTTTGCTAAACGGCTTCTCCTATTCGGTGAACCGCGCTGAGAACCCTTGGTGCTTACTGATTCGTGTCTGATCATTCTCCGGCTCGTCTTATACTTTGCTCAGCTTTACCAGGCGGCTGGTCATTTGCCTGATGACATGGAGAATGGCCTTGTACCTGGTTGTGACCGCCCACTACCTTGAGCCGGGATACATCGAAACGCCTCCATTTTGAATCTGTACTGAATCCTCAACGCACTACGAGACCATTGCCATCGTGTACGCAACTCTCTCGGTGCCGCACACTCTCCGCTTCCTTCTCCACGTCCACATCCTCATCACTGAGCGCACGCAGAACTGCACGGCGCCCCTTCT
>JAABUW010010721.1_pt1 | contig 10130 bp, 14 predicted proteins | sample 5560081 | NCBI WGS metagenome assembly JAABUW01 (sample SAMN10711882, study PRJNA513363) | rock metagenome | isolation source: Antarctica rocks | place: Antarctica: Victoria Land, Knobhead sud | reverse complement strand
AATACGCTTTCCAGCTCACCTACTATCAATGCATCTCAAGGCATTATGTAAAGCATTTATACTTCAGGCCAGAAGCCCTGACTTCATTGTGTACCTTGCCAGAGAGACCGTCTACGTGTTTTGAGGCTGTGACAACAATGCAGTCATTGAATTCAGCATGCCACCTATGCTGCGTAGAGATGCTTGCATGTTTGCTTTATGGTCATGCATCTGTCATCATCCACCCGGAAAAAGGCCAAGTCTGTAACAATTTATGCGGCCATAAGTCTGAACAGGATGTACAGGGTGTACATAGTTTATAAAGGTATATAACAGCAGGCACCAGGGTTCTCCAGCATGAGCAGGGCCTGTAGACCCCAGAAGCAAGCAGCGTCATACATCAGTGCATAGCCAGACAAGACATTCTCATGATGCTGTGACACAGCTCAGGAACAGAACAAAAACATGACATGCATGCAGTGACAAGTGAGAGGTGACTCACCCTACGTAGTAATGTCTGATGGGCTTCAGGTTGTCATCTAGCTCATAGATGAGGGGCACCCCTGTGGGAATCTCTAGGCTTGGAATGTCCTCATCTGACACATTGTCTAGGTACTTCACCAGCGCCTAGGACAGCCACAAATTGAGTCAACAAACAGCATCATGAAATCTGCCAGGATCCAGTACAACGTACAAGACCTGAGATGCACAGAGTGGACTTCGTACTTGTGGTACGAAACACCACAGTCAATGCTTGGTGTAGGCATACTGGTGTCAAAGCTGGCACAGCAGACCAAGAATTCTGTGATGTGTTTTGCTCAGTGGCTGGAGCCTTGCATGCAAGATCAACCAGGCGCTGCGCACAAGCAAGAAAAGGGTCTGCTGCATGCTGCTTGGAGGTCAACCAGCTCAATATGCTGAGTCTATCTCAACAGCTAGTACCCATGCACACAGCCCTCTTAACAGCTGCTCTGCTCATTGACTGCTTGGCTTACGCAATGCATGGTGTCATCGCAAGGTGCTGCTGTTGCACGTTTGCAATGTAAGGCAGTTTATAGTGACGTGGCCTCAGACGCACCCGCAAACTGTTGCCGTGAGCTGCAATGATGACATTCTTGCCAGACTTGACAGCAGGGGCTATGGTGTCTATCCATAAGGGCATGAAGCGCTCTACAGTGGTCTTCAGGGACTCAGTGACAGGCAGATCCTCTGGTTTGTTGTGGGCGTACCGCCTGTCACTGCCTGGGAAGCGTGGGTCATCTTTGCCACCTTCCAACTCTGCGACAAGGGTGAGAGGTTAGCAACTCAAGTATTGTTGAATAGCATGTTTGTGAGTGTTGCTGACAGCAGTCAGAGCAAGATGTGCTGCTTGTCAGTCCTGGATCATGCATTTCAAAACTGCAAATGGGCTGCTTTCACTTGATAGAGATTTGGCAAGCGCATGAGAGCATTGTACTGTTAGTCTCATTGTAAGCATGTCACAATGCATGCCAGATGTGCAAAGCTGCAGAGTGCTTGGGTGCCTTGTGTTCATGTGAAAGCAGCAGGGATTGCAAGCAATGCAGCAGCCGTCAGTCAAGCCTCTGGAAAGTCTGAGTGCACTTACATACTTGCAGGTGACTAATCAAATGCATGCTACAGGAGGCTGACCTGCTGGTGGGACGTCATAACTTCGTCTCCAGATGTGCACCTGCTTGTCACCAAACTTCTTTGCTGTATCGGCCTTGTTCCTGCCCTGCAGGTCTCCGTAGTGCCTCTCGTTCAATCTCCAGCTCTTCTCCACAGGCACCCATAGCTGGTCAAGCTCTTCTAGTACACCTTGAAGCGTCTTGATGGCGCGCTTGAGGACGGATGTGTACGCCAGATCAAACTTGAACCCCTCAGTCCTGAGAAGCTTGCCTGCCTGCAAAATGCGTGCGATCAATGCTTGCCAGTAAACCGATGCACCCTGCACACTTTGCGGCTAGCGTCTCAAATCACCTGAATGGCCTCTTTCTTGCCAGTAGCAGAAAGATCTACATCGGTCCACCCTGTGAAAATGTTTTCTAGATTCCACACAGACTCCCCGTGGCGGATGAGTGCAATGCGATGCACCATTGCGGGTGTGTCGGAGCGATAAGCTGTAAAGTTGACACCGCCTGTGTCAACGCTACCCAGACCGTTGCTGCAAGCAGTTGCATTGACCGAGGGTAGCGAGTTCAGATTCCTTCTGCAGATGCCTGCAAAGGGCACATTTGGGCACAAAGTGGCTGCACTTGGCTGCACCTGGCTTGCGTGCAGCCAGGCTTGTTGGCACAACGATGAATTCGATTCGTCAGTTGGCCAAACGCAAGTTAGCAGCATTTGGCCTTGCTGCAGCTCAAACGCTTATTGAGTGTAGTTAAGCCAACTCTTGTTGTACACAACCTTGATCAATACCAAGATTTTCTTTCAATATCTCGACCGTACATTGTGCACTCCATGCTGATCGAGGATCTCAGTGCAAGCACAATACATTAGGCTCCGGGCTGCTGCCTTAGGAGGCTCCTGTTATGATTGCTGAAAAGCGTAAACTTTTCTGTCCATCACAATACAGTAGCTGACCTAAGGCAAACAGACACGGCCCATACAATGCTTTGCTTTCTGTATGCATTTTCAATGGTCTAACTGCAATATACTAGTTTCAAGGACGATGTAACTGCACGAAACAGACAACATTCACGAACTGCGCCAAAGGTGGCAATCAGAAAATCTTTGACTTTGAAGCCAGGCTTGCATTGTGCTGACCTTTCATGGTGTTTTTGAACGATCGAAACAACAGCAAGCCAAGGTACTTGATCGCAACACCCAAGATTATCAACACCGCAATGACAAGAATTGTCAGGAAGAGCTTCACATCCAGTAAGGACATTTGCCACCATGTCAGCTTATGCTGTTGTGTTTCAAGATACCGGTCTCCTCCTGTTGCTAAGGCTTGCTCTACAACGTCTGCTGCTAACTGGACCGGCTTCCGAGGCTTGTTCAACAGCCTCTTGGACACTTTGATTGCATTCTCCTGCAAGCAAACAAAGCAGGGTTCAGCATGATCAGACAAAACAGTTTGCGATTGTCAAAACGTGCATGCTGTCTCTTGAATCTATAAATTGCTCTTGTATGCAAATTTGTGCAGCAGCTGCATGCATGACCCAATGCTGCATGACCCAATGCATTGGGTGTTGACTGTACTTTAACCAACTGCAACAAGGTATTTTTGTGCTGTGAACTGTATAGCCATGTACGTCTGGCTGGAAGGACACCTGCACTGTCAGTACGCTAATGCTGTGCGCAAGTGCCACCAAAGATGTGCAGCGGCAATACTTCAAACACATGCAAATGCAGTCAAATAATACTGGCCACAAATAGAGTACTAGGACAACATGTGCAGCAAGCATCACCAGCAGCGGACTGCAGTGTTTTGGGTTCTAAGACTTACAGAGTAGCTGGGCTTGGCCAAAATCTGAGTCACAGCAGCATGCAGTGCTTCCCCCTTGGTAGACACCAGCGCCTCTGCTTGCACAGTCAAGCCAAAACCATGGTAAGACGCCTGCAGCCATGCAGCTTCATTGCTACTACTTACTGCTTACATTGGCAGCGCTGCTAGCAGATAGGCAGCAGATACAAGGATGCTGCACACAAGTGAAAGAAACCGTTGTGTATGTACCATTTTACTGAAAAGCATCACTGCCAAGTGTTGCAACACCAAAATTAATCAATGAAGCATGCCTCTCGTCACCAAAAACCTTTTTGACAGCATGAGCTTATCACCACAGGTGATGTCTTTTGATGACGGTCATTACCTTGGCTGCATTGTCTACTTGATCAGTCACCAGAGGTATTGAGACAACAGGCTTGGCATGGTATGCAGCTTCATAGAGGCTGTTGATGCCAGCTTGCATGACAAAAGCCTTCACGGAGGGGTGACCCAGGATGTCATTTTGGGGCGCCCACCGCAGTGTCTTGATGTTTGTGCCCAGACTCAATGACGCTATTGTCACATTGTCTGCATGTCGCACATAGTAATGAGTCAGGGATGCATGCAGGCAATGTGAAGCAGCATTGCACAGAAAGCACTACCCCACTTGTGCAGCTGCATTGCATGTGGAAATTGAGTGTGTCACAGCATGCGTGCGCACTGCCAACTTAGCCCTGAGGGCCTTGGCTGATAAAGTCGGTCACATGACTTTGTCTAGGTCAAACTGTCATTTAGTTCTGCCCTCTTAAAGGGGTCTGCCAGCTTTCATAGCACGCTCTTACACAAGCCCTCTGGGGTGTAGCTCTTAGCCATGCAGCTACAAGCTGTGCTGCAGCTGATTACCAGGCAGTGCCAGGCATCCGGGAATGCACATGCACACAGCCTATTAGCCCTACATCCAGTCTGACACTCATATTGAGTTGGCCCTAGTAGTACCTGGCAAATGCCCTGGGTCCAGTTTCCACAGCACTGGGTTGGGCAGTCTGGAGAGGGCTGATGCCATGCTGGTCAGCTCCTCCAGACTCAGCCTGGCCAGAGTGCCCATGGACACAAAGATAGCAGCATGCCCATCTGGTAGCCCTTGGTTCAGGAAGGCTGCCAGGTCTGCAGTCACAGGCTTGGCATCTTCTGCAAGTACTGGCCCCACAAACTGCACCAGCATACTGGACATGTGAGCTGAGTACTCCAGAACACTCACAATGTGAGCTGGACACACCAGCACATTCAAAGCGTGAGCTGAGTACTGAGTAGGCCTAGGGCTGACAGCATATCATGTTGACCTAGGTATAGTGACCTAGAATGTGTGATGTTGTGCACATGATGATTAGGCTCACTGTGTTACAAATGCAAATGCCCCAAGCACAAGGAATGCAGACAATAAGCCAGGTCGACAAAGGCAGAGTGTCAGCATGACAGAAAGTCACATTAGTCAGAGGCATCTGTGTTGCGTACATGTATTCTGGGCGGTAAGGGTTGAGGAAACTCCAGAGCAAAGTCGACCGGGGCTACTATAGCAACAGATGTAGACACGCCCTCATCATAGAAGCGCAAACTTTGTCCTGTCTCTCTGGTGAATGCAGCCACATCAGCCAAAGCTGATCGCTGCATCTGTTGCAAAAGCTGCCGCTGGATGTAGTTTCGGATACGCTGCCAGAAGTTCTGCAACAGCACATCAGACCAACTCGTTCAGGCTTGTGCTTAAGCTTATCATATGCACAAGACTGTAGGCACAAGCTGCTCAGTTTGCTTGCACCTGTGATGCATGATAGCTGCGACTATCATGTATACCAGTGCCCAGCCATGCATATATGCATGCTATGTAGTATGTGTATTACACATCTGCAATGATTAACAGCAAATTTGAAGAGTTGGTCAGTACCATTTGGGCAGTGTAGCCCAGACCCATCTGAGGAGCGTATGCCAGCGGGTTGGGAAATGACATTTCATATTCCTTGTGTGTCATGATTGGCAGTGGCAAAACCTCCACAATGGGGATATCCAAAAGCTCCCCCAGAAGAGCACCAGGCCAGAACACAGTGTCTTGCAGAATCAGATCGAAGCCTGGGTTGCACACATTGAGGTTGCTCAGCATTCAGTCTGATGACAAAAGTCAGCCAAAATGCAAACGATGTATGACGTACATGACATTTTGTAAATGCACACATTGCCCAGGCAAGCGATATACATATATACATGCATCTGAGGGACCAGTGAATAGGCAGCAAGCTAGTTGACTTGCAACGTTCTTTACCTTGCTGCCTAAGTTCATGCAGAGTGGCAGTGTCCGAGTACAGAGCACGTGCTGTGCGTCCATAGTCACGCAAGAACTGCTCTATTGTCTGCAACACACACGCGACATGAGCCAACAAGTTTGTGCACGGCTGTCAGGTAGGCGTGAGTCGGAACGTTAGGACGCGGCCACTGCAGGTACCACATGTGCTTAACATGTACTTGTGCAGCAGTCCGCAGTCTACCTTTTGTGGGTCCCTGGAGAAGCTCGACGCCCAAGCCTCTGTCCCAATGCCAGGAGGCCCATCGAATGTGATCACACGCAGCCCGGAAAATGTTCTGGCATCCAAAGTTTCGGCGCCAATCGTGTCAAATTGGCTGATCAGCATAGTCACAGTGTGGCCACGTTCAGCAAGCTCACTTCCAATTCGGACGAGGTTCATGGTGTGCGACCGTGCGCCTATTGTGGCAACTCCAAGGATTTTGCTTGCGTCGCAAAGCATCACGCAAGTCGTAAGCAAAGCAAAAGTTTGCAGTCGAGACACGAAGAGATCCATTTTCAGGTGTTGTGAAGGCACGTATGCCAATAGTCGACGCTGGCCGGGGAGGCCACGGCAACTGATTGCAAGCTGTGCAGGAGGCTACCATTGGTTTTGACATGTCGAGCTTGTATGCTCCGTGCAGGAGGCAGCGAGCCTTACATGACGGCCAAATGGCCAGCCGCCGCTCCACCAGGAAATTGTTGGGTGCCATACGTAGTTAAGCAGGCTTCATCAGTAACTTTGATCTGGTGGCCACTGCTGCAGAATTATCTAAGCTTCCAGCAGTACGAATGAGTAATAACAGCCCCGGTGATGTAAACTATATTGGTCGCCCCACGTACAGCGTATGCAGTCTACGCTGGTCGTTCGGAAGTCTTACGTAAGTCTCACGTTGCTTCACCGCAGCTCTTGAGGTCGGCGGAAGAGCGATCGAGGGTTTCTCAGGTTTTCGGTGTTCACGTGATGACTCCACAAGGTGGGGCTCCTAATCAGTCATCGATACATCATACGCCAGGCCAGGCCTGCTCACAGTTGTTTTGTGAGATGTCGAGTCTGCCGATGTGCCATTGCGCGTACGAGTGCAAATCGCCAACCGGCCCAGACATACTTGACGGGAAAGTGTTGGCTCACTGGTCAACACAGACGGCCGAACCACCTGCCGTCAGATCACGCACCTCCGTGAAACGCGACAGCCAGAGCTGATCCAGCGTGCAACATGGATACACTAGACATAGAGCAAAGCGACACATGTGAACAACCTCTACAACAGAGTGATTGGGACATGTTCAACTTGCTTTACAGCAACCCGGATGGTGACATACAACTCCCACCTGCTTCAGAATCTGGAGACGGAACATTCGGATCCGGCGCTGATGTGACATCTCAACAAAGCCATGCAGCGCAAGAACAGGTTCGTACCAGCACTGCGGTTCTGGCGTGTCAGCTGCAGCAAAGCCATGGTCTGCACAAAGCCCTCTGACTTTGCACATGGCCAGCACTTGACGTTTATGGTCCTGTGTCTGCATCAATTGACCTGAGTATGCTTGTGTAGGAGCATGTTGGAATTGTTGAGCAACAGCTTGCACATACCATGGCAGAGCTTGCGCAGCTACGGCTTCGTGAGCAACAGCTGCAAGCCAAGAATCACTTGCTCGAGAAGGTTGCACTCCTTCATAGCAAGCAAAAGGTTTCACGGGCAAGCACTCTGGTGAGCAAGGGATGTACTTTATTCAAGGAGTCAATGCCCCATTTCATGGGTTCCAAATGCTGAATCATGATGTTTGCATCTGTGTTGCAAATGGAGGAGCATCAGCATGATAAGAAGCATTCCCAAAACTATGTCTTGCATCATGTATGTCAGCATGCAGGTTGACTTCAACTGCACAGACCTAGCTAGTTTGGTGAGCATACACAGGATCTAAAAGTTTCATAGTTGGCATATACCACAAGAATACGTTGACAGGCCAGTTGGCATGCTATGAATGGAGGTGCTCATGCTGCATGCTTTTGACACATCATGCATGTTGCTAGTTCAAGGTCTGTGAAATGTGGGCACTGCAGCATGTGCCACCCGTGCAGCCTGAGTAATTGCATCATGCTTGGCGCACTTCTTCCCTGATTGAAGCCTGTGCAATTGCATGTGCAGCTTTGTTTGGATTGGGCTCAATATGCCTTCAAACAGAACCCCTTTGGCCATCCATTCATGATGGGCACGGGAAATTTGACGGGTATGGGAACTTGTGTTAGTGCATATTGGCTCACAGGACTAGGATTTAGGCAGACCTAGTAGATACCTTGCAAGAACAATTAGCTGAAACGCCTGTAAACTATTAACAATATTATGGTGAATTGTGACACCAAACAACAACATGGTAGTGTCTGAGTTGCAGGATCCAAGCTGTGAAGAGATGTTTGCTCCTTACCATCCAAGCGCTGCTGAACCGAACTTGACAGTCTCCTTGTGGAATCAAAAGCACAGCGTCAGCATTCGGGATATCAGTCAACTCACCCTTGCGCAGTTCTCTTCTATTTGGACGGTGAGCCTCTGCCATAACCTTAGTTTGGTACGTACTTGTCAGCTTCTGCTACCTCAGGAGTCTGTCTGCAATCGTGCTGTCAGTTTGTTTCTGCTGCACTTTGCTGCTGGCTGCTGCGCAACCTGGCTGTTTGGACCTCAGTATCAAGACATGCCTGTATATGGGGACGCATGAGCACTTGCATTTGGTACACAAAAACTTGCTATGTATGGGTTGCAGATTTCATTTCTGTTGGTATGTGTGTGTATGTAGCATATTGTTTGGGACTCAGACATATGCATGCTGCTGTGCCACCTTGACAATCTACTGTGCCTTTGATACTTGAAACAATCCTCAGACAAAATTTTAACCTACAAAGGGATAGTAAAGTTGATTTTGGAACAAGGGGTACTATAGGTTGAAATCTGAAAATCATGTGAGCACACTGGTCCCTGTGCTCGACAACCAAAATTTGCATAATCATCTGCATGCCTAGAATTGTGCTGTATCACTTCTTGCTCAAAGCCATTCAAACATATCATGTGCATGACATCATATTGCATGACCACTACACACAAGAGCAGCTTTGTCAAGCATAGCAGTGTTGCCGGCAGCTTAATGTCATGTTGCACCTCTGTGGTGTACAACCGAGGCTGAGATGGCTCTTTGGCTTTGCTTCTGTGCATCAGCTCTGCTCTTGACTTAGCCGCTCTTCAGCACCTTGGCATGGGACCTGCTTCATATTCCCACATTTTCAGTATGCCTGACAATCCAAGTCGGCCTCACTTGTGGCAAAATCAGTCACTGAGATGCATGGTCTTACCGTAAGGTCCTTTACTTACAGGAATACATGCGTGAGATTGGCGGACACTTGTTGCACCTCAGAGACGAGCAGAAGATGTGTGCCTTGGCTCTGGAGGGTGTCAAGTTTCTGTGCTGTGTGTGCGTGGTCAACCCAGCAGCATTGCTGGCAGGCATGCAAGGCTTGATAGACAAGGACCTAGCTGAGATGCAACCCATTGATGCTGCTTACTATCAAAACTGCCTGGTGGGTTTCACTTCATGCAGTGATGATCACTAGTCTAGCTGCTGCTAATTTGTCTATGCTGAAGACAAATGCATATGGCACTCTTGCAAATGCATGTGGCGCTCTTGTCTTCTTGTGTGAATGCCCGTGTGTCACATCATACATGACTGTCCTCATTTAATTCAGGTCTTGCTTTAGTGGTTGACTGCAAAGCGTATACACTTTGAGACGCAGTCAAAAGCTTGCTACAATGTCTGTCTGCAAAGCGTACACAGCATACCCTTGCAGAGTGCAGTTATGACTTTGCAGAAGCAGGCAGACCTCTCAGAGCAGCAGGTGGAAGACCTGTTGTACCTTCGGCGGCTGTACATTCACCGCAAGGGGGCACTAAGCCTGGAGCGAGAGGCGCTGGTGAGTAAACCATATCCAAGCGGCAGTACTCTTCATCCACAGCAGGAGCTGGACCATGTGGCTGAGCTGGCAGCTGCCCTTAAGGTAGTAGCCATGCAGGACTGCAAGGCGTATCACCTGGTGTCACATGCAATGTGCCGAGGGGTGAGTCATCTGTCTGTATGAGGTGTGTGTGAGGCCCTGTTGTCCTTGTACGTGTGTTTGCATGCGCTGGTCAGTGACCAAAGGTTATATGAGCAAAGACAGTCATGTGTACTTGCGTATCATGTGTACTTGTTTTTCAGCTGCAATGAGGTCACTTGCCTTTCAATGTTGCACGCTCTACACCTCTAGCCCCACCTGCCATAGACCCCGGGGTCTCTGGGGGTCTACCTGCTTGGGTCAGCTGTCAGCATGTCAACTTCACACGTCTGCTAAGACAAAAGTGTCTACTTGCA
>JAABUW010010719.1_pt1 | contig 10131 bp, 7 predicted proteins | sample 5560081 | NCBI WGS metagenome assembly JAABUW01 (sample SAMN10711882, study PRJNA513363) | rock metagenome | isolation source: Antarctica rocks | place: Antarctica: Victoria Land, Knobhead sud | reverse complement strand
TTTCTAGACATTTTTAGATAGATTAACAACACTATATTATACAATATTTATAATATAATCGAGCTACAGCTCTGATTTTTCAGCAATTCGAATCGATTGCATTTTTTTAGCAAGCAATATATCTATAAAATAAGCAGTATTTATCAAAATATATACGTAGTTCAGACAAATATAATCAACAAAAAAAAGTACTATTTTAATAATTGACTAGACAAGAATTAGTACAATTTTTGTTATAACAAAAATTTTATAAATAAAAGATATCGAGTAGTTATAGATTAAGACTGCAAATAAATTGCTATAATATATTAATCGAAACAACAGTTTATCTGCTGTTCCGATTTATAATTACTCGGAATTGATATAACTAAAATATAGTATTGTTTATAATTATATATACTATATTAGAGTGCAAGCAGTTGATTCGACAATTTACTAATTAGTTAATTGTCAAATAATATATTTTTATCGATCGATTATTAAATAAGTTTCTCAATTAATTTCTGCAACTTACGCTGAACTGCAATATGTTAAAAGTTAAAGATCAGATATAACAAAAACAAAAATATATATAAAAAGCAATTGATTGATAGATATTTATTGCTAAAAATAGACAGCAACACTAATATTTATTAGAAAATAATATAAGACTTAATATAGTATTGTTGATTGTTAAACAACAAAGATGCGTTATATAATCTATAGTAAATATTCAAAAATTAATCTGTTTAATAGTATTCGATCGAAATAAATTGAAGCAAATATAAAATTGAGATTTTTCTTTTTAATTTATCAGTATATATCGATTTGCAATATTGTCGAGCAAACAAATAGCAACAGTTCTTACGCTTGCAACGCGTGTTTTCAGAGATTTTCTCGATTTCTGAAAAAAAAAACTGTTTATCAAATCTGAATTACATGCGTAGACAGCAGTAATATTTTCAAAAAAAAAAATTTTTTTTTCGATATTTTGTATTCAGTTTGCAAAAATACTTTTTAAACAAGTATCTAGATATTCTGCTAACGCAGTATATTGAGAATATAAATTAAAAAAAAGAGACAATAATCAAAAATATAGAGACAAACAAAGCTCTGCTTTTTCTAATAATATTTTCGGCGATCAGATTTACGCGAGATAAATAAAAAAAGAAAATCGATAAATTTCGAATTGTTTAATATATAAAAACAGAAGAAGAGAAAGAAAAACTTGTCAAAAGCAGAAAAAAAAGTCTACAATTACAAAATTCAGTAAAAAGAATATATAGCAACAATTGCGAAAATCGAGAAACAAAACGTTATTGCTCGAGAAATAGAACAAAAAGATCAGCAAATTCTGCAATTAAATAAACTGATTATTCTGCAGCACAAATGTTAACTTAATCTGCAAAATAAAGCATTTTATTTAATTGAGAGCATTTGTTTTGCACTCTGTTGATTGTTGTAGTACAATAATAGAAGTATCTGTGTTGTTGTTTTAACTCTTAGATCGATTTTGCTAACTTATATATTCGATTTAATAAAAACAAAATATACTTGCTAAATATATTACAATAGAAGATAATTGTTGCGTAACTAGTTTTCGATTAATCGGTAGTTAAGAAAAAGTCTTTGCTAGATCGAAATTTAGAATAGAAAATATACAAATAGTTTTTTAAAAATATCGAATCGAAGAGTTAAAATTATATACGCAAGATAGAATACGAACGCTATACAAGCTTTTAAATCGACAATAGATAATAATACAATTAAGATTTATAATTTTGATACAAATATAATAAATATATATAGATAGAATATCAGAAAATCGAAATTTGGAAAATATAGAAATATATCTATATTATTATATTCGGTAGCAATTATAATTATTGTATATTGTTACAATAACAGCAACTTTGTAGTTAATTTAAATCGACTATTTGTCGACTGATGTTGTCTGAAGTCGATCGACAAACAAGAATATATATTAGCTATTAATATTTTTACTAATAATATTATAGATTAATATTGTTAATTGAAAATTCGAAAAATCTAAGTCGCTTTAATCGACTTGTTAAAACTTGAATATTATTACAAGAATTCAGACTGTTTAGACAATTCGATTTAAGTTGTTTAAAATCTAATAAGATCGAAGCAAGTCGGAATCAGATCTAAAATCCGACTCTAAAAGAGAATTGCCGATAAGTTGTTTATATTATATATTTTAGATTTATTTCTAAATTTTGTGTCAAAAAAATATTCGAAAATATATATAATTTTTGATAATACTATAGACAAATTTGCATATACTCTTTCTTAGATTCTTGTTAGAATTGCACAAAATAGATATTGTATAGTTTATAATTGTTTCAATAATTATTTATAGAATATATCTATATATCTATTGAGATACTAGCTGCTTCTTCTAGATTTTCAATAGTATTTGCATCAAAAAAGAGAGAGATATCTTATTATTTTTATATTTTTAATATATTTTCTATAAAGTTTGTTCGATAAATATGCAAATAATAATGCGTCTTCGAAATTTTTATAAGAAACAATCAAATTTTCACTAAAAATATATTAAAAACTTTGAGATTTCTTAGTTTTCTTCTCTAGATACTATACTGCTTTAAAATTCTTTGTCGATAGCAATAAATCTTCTAATATAATAACTATCTACTATCGTCAAGTATCAAAAATACTATTAATAGTTCTCTTTTTTTGCTAGTACGTTATTGATCGTAAATAAGAATGTTTATTTATTGTTATTGACAATAATTTATCGCTAGTAAGCGAAGTGGTAAGTGACGGCCGTCCATCACTAGTCTAGGTACAGGGTGGGTAGTGAATTAGAAAGACGCAATTTCCCGAGATAGTATTGTTCTACACGAGACGGCGCGCGCTTGTGGACCGGAGTAACCGTGCCAAGCAGAACAGGTATCTAGCGTGCTGTAAGCGATAGCGTGAGTATAGCCAATCAGACCCGTTGAGGGTATCAAGGATCTGGGGGTCAACAATCCTACGCCGACGTCATCAATCTGCACCTGGTGTCATTTACTACTCCTCATAGTACGCCGGCTGTTCATGCAACTGCAGGTGGACTGTGCCACAGATTCAGCGTAGGTCGTAATCTCACGCCGTCAAAGAACAACGTCAACTCTGTCTCCGACACTACAATCACCAGCTCTCAAACGGACCATATAGGTGAGATAGACCCTTCATGTCTACCGTCCATCGAAAGAGACCACGCTCGCGGAGGGAAGTCAAGAAAGGGCCACACCGTTGATGGCTGGAGCATGGAATACAGTGGCAGTAGATATGATCTACTATAATCGCAATGGGTCGCAGGATCCATCTCAGTCTGGACTAATATTAATAAAAGACGTATCAAGCTGGCAGAATTATCGCAACCAAGTCTCCCTAAGCTCTCCACGACTATTATCCCTATAGCATTATGCGCAATCCCATTCTGGTCTGTCAAGTCGTGACCTTCACAAACGAAGCCACACTCGGTACCCCATCGCTTGTCAACGCGAACAGATACCAGTACCCCGGCAACGCCACCCCACTATCCCCCGGCACCGCCACCGTGAACGTGTTCCCATTCTGCGACTGCGGCGCCAGCGCAATGCGTCGCTGATCCGTGTTCACCGCATGCGTCGTGCTCGACAGTCTGATCAGCGCAAAGTCCGTCACTGGCGCGTCGCTCGTAGTCGTGATGGTCAATGTTCCGCCAACGGCGACGCTTGTAGCGCTCACACTCTGGATCGCGGGCCGCTGCGCCGGCGCACCGGAGCTGGTGAACAAGTAAGGTGGGCTAAAGATCTGCGCATCGAAATGGTTGGTGGCGCAAGTGCCGCAAAGGCCGCCGCCGCCATTAACAACGGTGGCGTCGGGTAGGAGGACGGCAGTGGAGTGGTAATTGCGGGGGATAGATATAGGAGCCATTTGAGTGAATGCTTTGGTAGCCGGGTCCCAGAGCTCGGGGATAAGTTGCGGCGTTTGATCCGTGAAGCCGACGGCGTAGTGCTGGCCGCCTGTGATGAGGACTTGACCATTGGGAAGAATGACGCTGTTGTGGAAGGCGCGTGGGTAGCTCATCGAAGGCAGGGTGGTTACGGTGGGGAGAGAAGGGGGGTCGCCGATGGTGATTAGATGGGCGTTGGCTGTGCCGTAGGTGTCTAGACATTCATGTTAAAAAGGGTATGAAGTGCAACGACAATGAAAAGGAGGCAGGGGCGGGGATCGAGAGCGTAATACGAGGCGTGCAAACGTTGAGGAAAATGGTATAGTAGGGCTGTCGATGTTATTAGGAAAGGTACACTTACCAACGTACGCAGGTGCACCGCCAACAGTCAAGATGTTCCCCCCTACGGCATCATAGAGAACAGCGTTGCCACACATGCTGTCGGTATCACTGGCTCTGTTGCCTGCCGGCGCCTGAGATCCAGTGTTCGAGGTCCCGTACCAGTTCATCGCGACAGCCGGTCCAGCCTGGAACACATAGCCGTTCTTCCAGCCGAAAAGCCAGCCATGGTTGTCACCTCGATATACGTAGCCGAGAGATTTGTCTATCGCCGTTTAGCGGTCTGATTCGTGAGGTAAATGTTAGGAACTTACCTTGAGGATCCGATGTGAGCATAGGGGCCACTGGACAGCCTGGAAGATTTGACCATTGGTTGGTAGCTCTGCTGTATATCTCGCCATTTTTGGGGGTATTGGTGTCAGAGCCACCGGACCAGGAAGCGCCGATCGTAAAAAGGCGACCATCTGAAAGCGTCGCTTGCGCTTGGTATCCCCGAGGCGTGTTTAGATTCTATTGTCCGATCAGCACACAATCCAGATAAATTGTCATTGTAGGTTTGGTGCGTCATAATCGAACATTGGATGGAAATTCCAGAAATTGAGAAATAAGAGGTATAAGAGGAGGTAACAGCCAACTCACTCCGCCATCGGACCAGCTATCGGACGGTGAATCGTATATCGACGTGCCATAGTCCGAATTACCGCCAGCGGCCACAATCCCACCGTCGGCATCCATGCTCAAACCTTCGCAAAACATGTCGTGTCCAATATTGGTAACAGTTCGCCCAGTCACAAGATTCGTAGCCGGGTCGTAAACAGCGGTGACGGTTTGCAGGCCAGTGGACCCTCCGAATTGATCGGGGGCGTAAGCGGACCAGACAAGTAAACGCCCTGATGACCATTCTATTGCCGCACTGACTGGCACCAGAGGAAAATCGATGGTGAGACCCCATGATCCCGCCGTGGCTGCAGCCGGCGGAAGAGCGGCGCCTGTAAATACATGGACTTCAGCGATCGAAGTGTAGGGACCGCGACCGCCTGCCTCGGAGAGGGCTGTGATCTTTACGTACTGGGCGTTGGCCGGCGTGAAAGTAGTTGTCTGCAAGTTGGCTGTGTCGAGATAGGTTCCGACTGCTACTGGGGAGCCCCAGTTGACGCCATCCGCGCTACACGATTGTGAGCCACAGGAAATGGGAATATATTGATAACACGAACCTGAGGGATATGGTATGCTGTCCGATATTTCCGTTGCTGTTACCATCCTGTCGTGGCTGAAGGGTGACACTGCCTACTAAGGACGATGTTTTCATATCAATGGTAAATGTGTGTGGTAGAGCAGCGCTGGTATCTGCCGCCCAGAAAGTGTTGGCGTTCCCGTCAATGGCATTAAGGCATTCATTGCCGGTCTGGAAGCTATCACAACTGACGGTCCATGATGTGCGGTCGATTGATCCTGACGTGGCTGCAGCGACGGAAGGTCTTGCAGGGATCCGTGTAAGAGGAATACCATCTAACGTCGGAACTCCGTTGACACTCGTGACAGCTCTGCGAAACAAACCACGAGCATCCAGAAGTCCACTCAGCGCAAAGGCATAGGTAGCACACAGAAACAGAAGCAGAATACTCTGCATGTTGAGCTAGCTTCACCTGCGTGAAAGCTAATATGAGAGATGGGAATTTCAATAGATCTGAGGCTACGTAAGCCCTCGACCAATCTATCGTTGTAAAGAAAGAGGAAGGAGGCGGGAGACAGAGAGCTCAAGTACTCTTGAGCCAGACAGGATGAGATGCAGACGTAGACTAGGCTGACGAATGTTCAAGAGATCCACAGCTAGACTACACCGCCGAGAACGCCTTTACCGCAGACGATCGAGAACGTAAGCCCACAAGGCTTACGTCGTTGACTAAAGAGTTACTAGTGCGAACTGCGATTGCAGAGCGAATAGCAGGCATGGAATCGCCTGAGTAGCGGGATTCGAAGACCGGTTCGGAAACCTGGCCATGGAAGCTAACGCGGGCAGGTGCATGACTAGTGACCCTTTCATATTGAGCGAAGGTAACTTATTGGCCCAAAGAAGAGACGAAGGAATATGCTCGAGGTGCGGGGACGGAAGGGGCGCAGCGGGTCCACAAACATCGTTCTTTGATGCCTATTGTTTGGGTTAGGCTCGTTGGACACGAAGGATGTTCAATAACGAACGAAAAGCGCCTTGTGATGATTAGCATGAATTGACTGGCTTGAAGGTGGACTTGTTCTGCGAGGATGGGGCCAAAAGTAAGGCCCCGGCCTGCCAGCGGCTCCACGCATACCCCACGTGAAGGCTGAAAGCAAGTGCTTACCCACTGAAAGAACCCGTTGGTATCCCCGGGTCCAATGAGTACTATGGAACTGTCCGAGCTGCTCGTGTTCGGTAATCTTGCCGCCCGACGATAAGTAGAGAGACATTCGATCACGCGCAACCGGTAAAAGTAGGCGGGGGGTGCATATGCAATCCTGCAGCACCGCTTAATCGAGGCATCTGGTGCGGGGGCGACCCATGCATTTCAATAGAGGCCCACAGCACTTCCAACCTCCGTCGATGAAGTCGAGCTGGTGAGAAAGAAGAGCTGTGCCATGGTTGCTCCGCAGGGTAAGAGAAATCGAAGGCAATGATGGTCTGAGGTTGCGATTGCCAAGTCCGGCTAGTCTTCTTTCCATCTAGGCTGCCAAGCCTCTAGGTTGAAGCACTAGCTGGTGCACTCATCTTCGATCGAATACACGAGATACGAGTACGCATGCTGCGGTACAATCCTTGGACCTTTCGACCTCAAAGAAGAATCTGTGCGCAGCGATATTTGAAAACATCTGTCCAGATCGATAGGCCAGTACGCGCACAGGCAAGGATTGAGGGCACAACTCTGTGGGGCGCAATAAGCAGCTACGATGCGTTGTCGGTTGTGCTTCCTATGTACCGGGGTACACTCCTTTGGGATAGTTTTAGCGAAGCAGTGCCCTGGAAGAGCGATCCACCCATACTCCAAGATGCACAATGGCTTACTCGTGATGCGTAGGTTTGTTCGGTGCTAACTGGCACTCTGAGCTCTGAGAAAACACTCTTTAGCAACTTTCCCACACTGTTCATCAGTATATCGCCCCGCATTGACTACTTCGGTAATGACCTGAGATCGACAATATGTTTGATCTCGAAGACCTACGTCGCCGAACGTTTGGCCATAACACACGATCCCGTCGTCTCAGCACTCATAGCTAAGACACAGACCAAACAGCGGACCAACATGCCAGAAGCCTTTTGGGAGGGCGGAAGTCTTCACCGCGCTGTTTTCCACAATTGGCGATGTCTCTTGTACTACTATTGATTGCAATCCGAGTACACCGCTGTGTTTAGGTTGGCTTCACACTCTGATCCTTCCCTCGTTGGAGCAGTACGACTCTCACCGCATTGTCTTGGCAGCCCAACAATACTGGACTTGTCGTGACGAGAGGTTTGGGGTGAGTGCAGTCAAATAATGGCGATAATGCTTGTTCACTGCGTGTATAACAATCCTCTCGTGCTCTCGAAGCAGAATGCCATGACGGAGCAATCAGTTCCTGGACGACCAAAACTTTACGTCCTTGCTAATCGCTTCCAATCATTGCGCAAACGAAGGTCAGCCTTGTCTGGGCGTACATGCCTGCCATGAAAATGCCTCTTAGGTTTGGGTTTTTAGGCATTCAGCGATATCCATGTTCCACCCATGCGTATGCTTCGGGCTGAATGCTCTCGCCCCCTTTGAATGCGAAAGCTGTGAAACGTCTGATGCATCCCTTCTGGGAATTTTCCCCTGCAAGATCTACGACGCTACTTGATCAAATTGCCATAAATATATTCCCAGAGCCGATCATCTCCGTGCAGGTCGTGGGAAGCCTAAAAGTACCTCGCTTGTACATACGTCTGCAGAACTCATGCGCATCACGAAAATGTCCGCGACGTAGATCATTCATGCAAATCATACCCCCCAATCGGCGAAATAAGCGCAAGCAAAACAAGGCGCCATGATTGACTCCTGGCGGTCCACACAAAGTACACGCCGGGTTGGCTTTACGCCACAAGGGCCCACGCCTCGTTTGTTTCCTCTCGTACTTTGGCCTAACCATATTAGGCAGGTGAAGACTGCAAAAATAGCCGGACTGCAGGTTGCCGCTTATCCGCACGTATCAACAGCAAGAGATTAGTTTCGTCAACTTCCGAATACGAAGCTTACCCCAATAACGAAACAATAGTACACGACAGCACAAAGAGTGCGCACACGCACAGGGTCCCGTTCAAGGCCAAAAACAATGATCGCCATCTGGAAATAAAGAGATAGTCCTTTATGGATATCCGCTCAGCGCTCAGTCTATCCAGAATCCACAATTTCGGGCTTTCTCATAGCTAATGCAACATTGAGTACACAATCAACTGGACAGGAGTACCCAGCCAGAGGGATGTCGAAAGAGAACATCAGGGCCCTGGTAGCGGGGGCGGGATTGTACAGCTGTGATGTTGAAGATGGACATCGCTTTTGGGCAAATATGGGTCTTGACTTCGTGTGGTGGGGAGGGGGGCGGGGGATGGGGCAAGAGGGGCCTGTGTGATTGCTAGCTTAAGTACAAAGCTGACGCTGAGGAACCCGCGAGCGGCCTCGAAGTATTGTTGGCAAAAGAAAGGGCTCGTTGGCAACAATCTTCGCTAAAGACAAAGAATGGAAAAAGAGCAAAGAAGAGATCACCAGGACTGCGAAATAGCGCTTGAGGCGAGGGGAAAGCTTACACGAGGCGTCGAGATTGGGGTCCATTCTGGCGTGGACTTTTCGATCTCTGCCTGAACTCAATCTTGGATTGTACGCGGCGGAAAGATAGATGGCGAAGGCTAGGGCGTCGCCCGTCACCTCATCTCCGGCGAGGCTAAAGGCGGAAATATCGCCCAGGACGTCGGACCGTTAGAGACTACGTGATGGAGTAATTGGGGCCATGCGTGCCTTTAGTGCAGATCGGAGATCCCACATGTATCCTGAATTGCACCCCAAAGCGCTCATCAAACTTCCATGACTCAGTGCCCCCTCCGCGACGAGGTTTTCCTCCGCCTCCAGTGTGGCGAATATGTATTGCTTAGATTCCATGATGGTCCAACCGACTATGGTCCTGGCCCGAGGCATGAATGGCCGGGAAAGCATGCAATGGTCCATAGCTGCGGCGACTCGTAAGTTCTGTCTCGAAAGCTACATGCCCCCCAAGACACGCGTCACCCCTGTTTCACCTACTAGCAACGACGTATAAAGCAGCGCAAGTTCAGTTCCTAGGTTGCCGAGCCTCCATCAGCTCGATATAGCCACCAGACTCCCAGTTTGACGACCCTTTCCGCTGGTCCCGAAGCGCAGAGTCGCCATTCTTGGACGGTGAGCTGTTAAAGTGAACTCTCGGGCGTATCTTGGGATTCTCTTTGAGCCACGACCACGTCGAGACCCGGGCTGATTCAAAGTTACTGTAAAGTGAGGAGAATGCGTGGGAAAACGGTAAACCTCGGTTTCGGATCAAAGCAGCGACGGCGGGCATGCAGCCGACCATGATTCCCATGGCCATTTCGATCATTCTGATTGCGGGTAGTTAGATTTGGAATCATGCTGCCGTGAATGGAAGTTAAGGGTTGAGGAACTGTGCCTTGAAAGATGATAATGGGAACAGAAGACTTACGCAAGAACGCACACATTTACGCTATACCATGTATTATCTTTGTGGCTATACAGACGTACCCTAACCCATAGAGTCAAACAACTGGCGATACAGGCACTAGGATCAAGCGTTAGCTTCCAAGCAATAAAAGCCCAGCT
>JAABUW010010718.1_pt1 | contig 10133 bp, 8 predicted proteins | sample 5560081 | NCBI WGS metagenome assembly JAABUW01 (sample SAMN10711882, study PRJNA513363) | rock metagenome | isolation source: Antarctica rocks | place: Antarctica: Victoria Land, Knobhead sud | reverse complement strand
ATCTCGAAGAGTCTGGAGGGCGAGTTCAAGGTCTATCTCGCATCGGTCTTGCCTTTGATGCTGGGTGTTCTGGATGCCGACACGAAATCGGAGGCAGGACGAGCAGCTTGCTCAAGAGTATTGCACGCCTTCTTGGTCTTCGGCTCGAGCGCGGAGGAATACATGCATCTCATCATTCCAGTCATCGTCCGCATGTTCGATACGGACCGCCACCATCACCGCGACGTTCGCAAAGCGGCGATAGAGACGATCGGAAAGCTCTCCAGGCAGGTGAACATCTCTGAGTTCGCAGCCAAGATCATCCATCCTTTGTCGCGCATACTGGTTGGTGGCGACAATGCTCTGAAGCAATCGGCGATGGAGACACTTTCTGCCCTGGTGTTCCAGCTTGGACCTGACTACTTGCACTTCGTGCCCACTATCGACAAGATCCTGTTACAGCAACGCATCAACTTTCCGCATTATACAATGATCATCAATAAGCTGAAAAGAAGTGAACCGCTGCCGCAGGACTTGAGTCCGAACGAGCGATACGGCGAGGAAGACGACGACCAGTACCCAGCTGATATTGCGACGAAGAAGCTGGCTGTCAATCAGCAGCATTTGAAGAATGCGTGGGAAGCGAGCCAGAAGTCTACCCGCGAGGATTGGCAGGAGTGGATGAGGAGGTTCTCCGTCGAACTGTTGAAAGAGTCTCCCCAACAAGCACTCCGAGCTTGCACGCCGCTCGCTTCCGTCTACCCTCCTCTGGCGCGGACACTCTTCAACTCTGCTTTCGTTAGCTGCTGGACTGAGCTTTACGACCAGTACCAGGAAGAGCTCGTGCGGTCTATCGAAGTCGCATTGACATCACCGAGCATACCACCGGAGATATTGCAAATCCTGCTCAACTTGGCAGAGTTCATGGAGCACGACGACAAAGCTCTACCAATCGACGTCCGCACTCTAGGCATGTACGCCGGCAAATGCCACGCGTTCGCGAAAGCATTGCACTACAAAGAGCTGGAATTCAACGCAGAGCAGAACGCAAGTGCCGTTGAAGCCCTCATCAGCATCAACAACCAACTGCAACAAACAGACGCTGCCTTCGGCATCCTGCGTAAAGCACAAGGCTACAACGACGTCGATCTGAAAGAGACATGGTTCGAGAAGCTCCAGCGCTGGGACGAAGCCCTCGTCGCGTATAACAGACGCGAGCGAGAGGAAGGCGAGCGCGCTGGATTCGAAGTCATCATGGGCAAGATGAGATGTCTGCACGCTCTGGGCGAGTGGGATACTTTGAGCGCGATTTCTCAGGACAAGTGGTCTAGCGCATCGACTGATCAGAGGAAGCATATCGCTCCGCTTGCTGCAGCCGCTGCGTGGGGGATGGGTCAGTGGGAGCTGATGGACGATTACTTGAGTGTGATGAAGCCGCAGTCACCGGATCGATCGTTCTTTGGCGCCATTCTGGCAATCCATCGGAGCAGCTTCGATGAGGCGCACGCGCATATCACCAAAGTCCGCGATGGACTCGACACGGAGCTCAGCGCTCTACTCGGCGAATCGTACACCAGAGCATACAGCGTTATCGTGCGCGTACAAATGCTGGCCGAGCTAGAAGAAATCATCACCTACAAGCAAAACCTGTCCGACAAAGAGAAGCAAGCCCGCATGCGTGTGACCTGGACCAAACGTCTCAAAGGCTGTCAGCGGAATGTCGAAGTCTGGCAACGCATGCTGAAAGTCCGCGCGCTGGTGGTGTCACCGATCGAGGATACGGAGATGTATATCAAGTTCGCTTCAATCTGCAGGAAAGCTGGTCGCACTGGGCTCGCGGAGAAGAGTCTGAACTCGCTGCTTGGTGGGTCAGGGAATATTGTGTCTGAGGAAAGCATTGCGCTGTTGCCGACTGCCCCGCATCCGGTTCAATATGCTATTTTCAAGTATATGTGGAGTAAAGGCGAGCGGGAGACTGCTGTGAACTGCTTGCGGGACTTTACAGGGAAGCTTAAGGCTACGTTCGAGGCGCGCGGAAATATGGTTGCCAATGGGGTCTCGATATCGAATGGTGTGAACGGGTTGCGTCACGGTGTGAATGGTGTCAATGGCCTTCACGTGGCAAATGCGCCATTCGGGACAGCGCAAGGACAAGTCTCGACTATCGACAAAGCCATTCTGGACCAGGATAGGGTGCTGCTCGCACGCTGTTACCTGAAGCAGGGGGATTGGCAGGCTCAGCAGCATGATGGCGACTGGCAGTCTGATCATGTGCAAGATGTGCTGCAGTCGTACTTCTCTGCCACGCGGTACAATGAGAATTGGTACAAGGCGTGGCACGCTTGGGCTCTGGCGAATTTCGAGGTCGTTACTTCGCTAGCCTCGGATGCTGCGCGAGAGTCTGCAGATGTGCCACCGCATATCGTCCACGATCATGTGGTACCGGCTGTGAAGGGCTTCTTCAAATCGATCGCACTTTCGTCAGCCAGCTCATTGCAGGATACGCTGCGGCTACTTACACTATGGTTCGCGCACGGCTCGCACCAAGAAGTCACGCACTGTGTCACGCAAGGCATCTCAACAGTCTCGGTCGATACCTGGCTGGAAGTCATCCCCCAACTAATTGCTAGAATCAACCAACCGAACAGGATGGTCCGCGAAGCGATCCACAACCTCCTAGTCGACGTCGGCCGCGCACACCCACAACCCCTCGTCTACCCTCTTACAGTATCAATGAAATCAGACGTCAGCACCCGCTCACGCGCCGCAGCCCGCGTGATGGAAGCCATGCGCCAACACAGCCCGAACCTCGTCGAGCAAGCCGGGCTGGTCAGCCATGAACTCATCAGGATAGCAGTTCTCTGGCACGAGCAATGGCACGAAGGTCTCGAAGAGGCGTCACGCCTGTACTTCGGGGACCAGAACATCCTAGGCATGCTGGAGACTCTCGAACCACTACACGAGTTGCTTAGAAAGGGGCCCGATACTCTGCGAGAAATATCGTTCATCCAGAGTTTCGGCCGCGACCTCAGCGAAGCGAAAGATTGGTGTGAGGCGTACAAGACTACGAAGGAGATTGGAGATCTCAATCAGGCGTGGGATCTGTACTATGGGGTCTTCAAGCGCATCGCGAGGCAGTTGCCGCAGCTTATGACGTTGGAGCTGCAGTATGTTTCGCCGAAGCTGAAGGAGGCGCATGATCTGGATCTGGCGTTGCCGGGGACTTATGTGAGCGGCAAGCCTGTTGTGCGGATCGTGTCGTTCGATCCTGTGGCGTCTGTCATTTCGTCGAAGCAACGACCCAGGAAGCTCGCGATGCGCGGCAGCGATGGGCTGAAGTATGAGTACGTCCTCAAAGGCCACGAAGACATCCGGCAAGACGAGCGCGTGATGCAGCTGTTCGGTCTGGTCAACACGCTCCTCGCCACAGACCCCGAATGTCTCAAACGCCACCTCAATATCCAACGCTTCGCCGCCACCCCTCTATCCACCCAATCCGGACTCCTAAGCTTCGTAGCCAACAGCGACACCCTCCACGTCCTCATCCGCGAATACCGCGAAAGCCGCAAAATCCTCCTCAACATCGAACACCGCATCATGCTCCAGATGGCGCCCGACTACGACAACCTGACTCTGATGCAGAAGGTAGAGGTATTCGGCTACGCGCTTGATAACACCACGGGCCAGGACCTCTACCGCGTACTTTGGCTGAAGAGCAAGAGCTCGGAGTCCTGGCTCGATCGGCGGACGAATTATACCCGCTCGCTCGGGGTGATGTCGATGGTCGGCTACATTTTGGGTCTCGGTGATCGACACCCTTCGAATCTAATGCTTGATCGCATCACCGGCAAGATCATCCACATCGATTTCGGCGATTGCTTCGAAGTAGCGATGCATCGCGAGAAGTACCCCGAGCGTGTTCCGTTCCGCTTGACACGGATGTTGACTTTCGCGATGGAGGTTAGCAATATTGAGGGCAGCTTCAGGACGACTTGCGAGCATGTTATGCGGCTGCTGAGGACGAACAAGGAGTCGCTGATGGCGGTGCTGGAGGCGTTTATTCACGACCCGCTCTTGACCTGGCGGCTGGGTAACCGCGAATCCCCGCCTGAACCCTCTTTCCCATCTGATCGGAGGGCTTCGATCATGGGGGCGCCAACGGCTCAGCCGGACGGTGGGCGCAGAGCGTCTGTCATGGGTTTCGGCACTGACCCGAACGCTTCGGCTGAGCGGCCAGGGAGTTCGTACCGGCCTCGCGCTCGGGGCAGCGCACAGATCAATGGCGCTGGCCCTGATCCCGTGGAGGTTGAAGTCAAGAACGCGCGGGCGTTGCAGGTGCTGAGTCGGGTGAAGGAGAAGCTGACGGGGCGGGATTTCAAGAAGGAGCAGGAGCTGGAGGTGAATGCGCAGGTGGAGAAGTTGTTGAGTGAGGCGACGAATTTGGAGAATCTGTGCCAGCATTACATTGGGTGGTGCAGTTTCTGGTGAGCGTCGCGCGCTGCCCTTCTGGTGAGTATGAACATTTTCTTCCTTCTTTGTGAGCATGGCGCAGGCAGCGGTGGGCACGGAGCATGAGAGAAGGGGTGTGGAATTATGGCGAGGGTCAATGGGACGCGATGGAATCACTGTGGCGTTGGGCGTTCGGTATGGTGAATATGATGGGTGAGCGATTTCAGCGCATCGAACATGGGTACCTCGGGTTCAACTTGCTACTGCATCGCAGATAGGGACGTAGCAATCGACGGCAGCATTGCATTTCATGATGATATCTACCTACATTTCCTTGCATTCACTTCCGTTCCTTCCGACAATGGCAGTTGAAGTAAGCTTCGTGGCGAGCTGTTAAAGGGTGGGGAACCCACGTTTTGTTGGCGATCTTGACGGAGTCGCGGAAACTCTTTTTTCGACTCTGCTTCCGCGGATCAAACGGCATAGATAGCATCGGAAGTTTCGACTGCAAATGGCTTCGTGCTTCGCAATGGTCTGTCGTGGCCATGACCGACACAGTAACTACATCTCAAGCCAATGTGCTTGTCGACCACTAAACGGGCAAACAAGATCTGTCATGCTTACCATCCGGAAAGATTGTTGAACTAGCCGTACAATGAGGTCGCTCAAAACAGAGCATCTCGAAGGTAAGTCAGTCCACCATACGGCGTGCTGCCATTAATCACCAACTTACACTTGCATACAGTGCCGAGAGCACACCTCGACGAGCCCGACTCGAGAGGATCACACGAGTCTTCTTCCTCAAGTCCCTCCTCACGACAGCCATTGAACCGGAAGAAACATCACAGTATCGTTCCACGGCCATTGAGTCGTGGTAGCATCACGACGAAGATGCAGCAGCATGTCCATTACCTAGGCTTCCGGATGAGGATCAGGCATTTCACGTGGACATGGTTCACAATGACCGTATGTGGACCCTCTCGTCCCCAGAGAGCGAAGATTAACGATAAGCAGATGGCCACGGGAGGTGTCGCGAATGTGCTCTATCAAGGTACTGCAGTCGTCAGGCCAGACTTCATGAGACGATCGCTCACACCTCGACAGTGCCCTATCGCTTCCCTGGCCTCTACGCCATCGGCGTGGCTTACTTCCTCTTCAACATATGCCTGTTCATATTCAACGTCACCATGATCTCCCTTCGGTTTCGAACTTACCCGTCTACTTTTCTGGCATCGATCACCCATCCGACAGAGAGTCTGTTTGTCCCGGCGTGGCTGATCAGTCTTGGAACCATCCTCATCAACATCACCCAGTACGGTACTACCTGGGGTAAAACTGGTAGCTGGTTGCTCGAGACGATGTACGTCCTGTTCTGGGTCTACTGTGCGCTGGCGGTTGCCTTTAGTTGCGGCATCTGTAAGTTCATTCCCTCCCGGTCATTGCAAACTATCGCTGAGAGTCGACGCAGACCTCGTCATGTGGTCCACCCAAACCTACACAATCGACGAAATGACCCCCGTCTGGATCTTCCCGGCCTATCCACTCCTCATCGTCGGCCCCTACGCCGGCGAGCTTTCCGCCCACCTCGCCGGCGACCGTGCCATGGGCGTCATAGTCGCGGGCTGGGTCTTCCAAGGCATAGGTTTTCTCGTCTCACTCATGATCTACGCCTCCTTCATCTACCGCCTAATGACGCAGAAGCTCCCACGCGAGAGCCTACGGCCCGGAATGTTTATTAGCGTCGGTCCGTCTGGCTTCACGATTGCAGGAGTGACGAGCATGGGACAGGTTCTGCCTCGTGTGGTCCCAGATAATTTCATGGTAAGCGCTGATAGGTAAAAGGATTCTCCGAGACACGATCGAGCTCTGTGCTGCGCTCTGGGATCTTCTCCGCTCTTGCAAAATTCCTGGGACACCTGCTAACGCTTTCCCTTTCTGTTCTCTAGGATAATGGTTACCTTGCTGGCCAGATAGGGAAGATCGGCTCTGCGTGGTTCGGGCTCTGGTTATGGGGACTGGCGTGGTGGTTCTTCATTGTGTCGGTGGGAGCGCACTGGTCGTGTGTGAGAGATGGGCGGATGACATTTGCCATGACTTGGTATTCGTTCATTTTCCCAAATACTGGTAAGCTCTCGACTCCGCGAACGGGTCTCATTGCATGCTGACGCTTCTCACAGCACTCACCACCGCAACCTTTGCGATAGGCCACGCACTTGATAACCATCCCATCAGAGTCTTGGGCTGCGTGATGTCTTGCCTTCTCATCATCGGATGGTTTGCCGTCTTCGCCATGATGATCCGTGCAGTGGTAGTGAAGGACATTCTGTGGCCACAGAAGCAAGAAGACAGGGCGGAAGGCGGATGGACGGCGCATCCGGACGAGAAGCTAGCTTGTGATTCTCGTGCGTGTGAGCCAGAGAATGGGTCGACATCAGGGCTGCAGCATGAACATTGGAACCTCGGTCAGCAGGAGCAGCAAGGCTCATTAGAGCCAACGGGCAGTCTTCCTGTTATCGCAGAGCAACTGATCGACGAGAACATCCGGAGTAGAGTGCCCAAGCAGAACGAAGATATGGTCTGAATATAAGCTTGTCTTCAAACTTGGGTTTCTACTCTCTCACAATCAAGCTAGCCATACCCATGCCGGTTCCAATGCACATGCTCACCACGCCCAACTCCTGGCCTTGTCTCTCCATCTCTGGCAAAAGCGTCGCCAATTGCCTCGCTCCCGTCATTCCAAGCGGGTGTCCCAGTGCGATCGCACCACCCTTTGGGTTCACCTTCGCTTGATTAATACCCAACGTCCGGATGCAGTAAATGGCTTGCGACGCAAATGCCTCATTGATCTCCCATATGCCGATATCGTCTTTGCTTACGCCAGTATATTCGAGCAGTTTTGGGATCGCAACGGCAGGTCCAATACCCATCTCATCCGGCTTGCAGCCGACAGTCTGCGTGCCAGCCCACTTCCCGATGATCGAGCTCGTGAGACCAAGTTCGGTCGCTGTACTCCGCCGCATCATCAAAGCAGCCGCTGCGCCGTCTGATATCTGACTACTATTCGCCGCTGTCGTCGCGCCATCCGCCTTAAACGCCGGTTTCATCTTCGCCAGCCCTTCCGCTGTACTATTCGGTCGTATCCCATCATCCTTCGAAACAGTAATCTCCTCCACTTGCTCCGGATGTTCAGGATTTGGAATTGACCTCGTCGTTACAGGGACAATCTCGTTATCAAATAACCCATCCTGCTGCGCTTTATGTGCTTTCTGATGACTCCTCACTGCGAACTCATCCTGCTCCTGCCTGCCAACCCCATACCGCTCTGCCACATTCTCCGCTGTGATACCCATGCTCATAATACAATCTCTCGCGTCTTTCGAAGGCGAGTCTTTCAGCTCCTGCCAGAGCTGCGTAGGTATAGCTCTCGATCCGTAATTCCTGGTCATGCTCTCCATTCCGCCACCAATGCCGATGTCGATCTGCCCGAGCGCGATCGCGTGCGCGACGCCTGTAACAGCACTCAAACCGCTCGAACAGGCTCGATTCACGGTCTGGAAAGCTGCAGTTTCGGGGATGCCGGCGTGGATGGCAGCCATCCTGCCTGCTTTGCTACCGCCCAGCTCTGATAGTACTGTGCCGATTTGTACATCTTGGATCTTGCTAGGGTCGAGGTTCGGATTGGCGGCGAGAGTAGCTTTGAGGACATGAGAGAGTAGTTCGTGGTCGTATGCGTCCTTGAAACCACCCTTCCTCGCTCTTGTCACGGGTGTTCGGAGGGCGGAGAGAAAGACGATGTCGTGGGGTTGCTTTTGGAGTATGTTCTTCGTGCCTTTTTGTATAAAGCCTGCCATGTTTGCTATGTGCATGCAATGCGGGTATACTTTTCGACTACAAGGTTATCGACCAGAGAGAGCAATTGAGCGATGAGTATGAGTAAGGAAAGGGTATAGCAATACAGCAATGAAACAACAAATTACAGGAACATGAAGCTGTACAAGACCTACACATACAAGGTCAAGGGAATATATCGGGTTGGTATTGTGTTCTCAAAAGGTACGGGAGTTGCGATCCGGCGGCTCTGCGAGGTGATGTCGCCGGCAACGGCCTTCGGCATTGGTAGAGGCCGGGTGAACATAGAACCGGTCCGAAAGCGCAACATATGCCTCAAACAGCACTCTTACATACCTACAGGTCCATCAAACCTCTCAACAGTACAAAGATGTCATCATCTACTGCCGTGGATCGAGATCAGCAAGACCCGAAGCCGACTATCCAGGATGCGCGGGACTGCTTCGAATTGAAGTTCCAGGAGGCAGGCATTCCTGCCTGATGTACAGACTCACGCTGATGAGAGAGGCATAGGCACTGGCTGGCAGTGACTTCTCAGGTCAAATAACTGGGACTCTCGGCCGCTTCGCAAGAGAACCTGCATTGCCGCCTTACTACAAGATAAAGGCATATCTCGCACTCAGCGGCGCTAACGAAGAGGACGGACCAGAGGAGAACATAGCTGCATGCCGACATTTCCTGAACAAAGCGGAAGAGGCATTGAGAGAGGCGCAACAGATCTATGTCAACGAGGAACGTGCTGTGGATGTCCTCAAAAGTTTCCAACGGATAATCCAGGAGGAGCGTCAGAACCTGCGCAAGCGTGAGCAATCTGACAGCGACAGTGACTAGTATGACTGATTGTTCGGGCATCGGACAGATGAGTGAATCTGGCTTGCGGACTTGGGAACAGTCCATATCCGAGTACGGACTAGAGCTACGTTATGTGTGCTCAGGTTCCACTACCAGTAACGACTTCCCCTTGACTCAACGTTCCTATATAACTCCTCAGACGTCAGCAGATCAAGGACTGCCGTCTGTGTCTACGCCGTTGGGTATATATGCTTTCGGTGCAGACGAGCAACAATCTCCATATAATCCGACTCGTTCTCCGGGGTGAGGACGCCATGGCGGATGAAAAACTCAAGCACTACGCAACCATTGGCAGGCGTGAATTCACCTTTCGCCAGTGCATTCTTCAGCTCTTCGACGCTCATGAGTGTGATCGCCTCGACTTCATTGAGGTCGCCTGGAGTTGGGATGGCCCAGTGCGGCAAACGCATCTCGTAGAGTATTGCACCTCTGGGCAGATAAGACCCGTCTCGCCACCTCCCCTCTCGTCGGCGATGTTGACGTAGCTGAGCGTGCCACAGGCTCGAGCCAAATCCTTCGTCAGGTTCGGTGGGAAATTGGCCTCTTCTGCTGCCTCGCGCACCAAGCATTCCGTGGGCGTCTCCCCAGTGGGAATACTGCCGCCGACAGTGCTGTCCAACAGTCCTGGAAATGTGCTCTTGCTCATAGCCCGTTTGGAGATCCAGATACGGATATTGTTACCGGCTCCGTGGTACGCCAAAAGTTGGACGCCATACGTGATAACGCCGAATAGGGGGCATGCTGCTCTCTCAATGCTCAGCACCAGCTCGCGATTCGGTCCGTAGACCGGGAACACCTCCTTTGTCCATTTGCGCAGAATTTGGAAGGTGTCCTTATCTTTCTCTGCGAGGAGTGTAGAGTTGACGCGTTGATTGCGTTCCTCTAAATTCCGGCCTGATAGAGTGACACTTTGGTTCCTGTGGTCAATGGACCAATATGCCGGCCAGCTGAACAAGTCGACGCTTCTCTTCAGCATGTGACCAAACACGACATCCCCATAGCCT
>JAABUW010010717.1_pt1 | contig 10134 bp, 9 predicted proteins | sample 5560081 | NCBI WGS metagenome assembly JAABUW01 (sample SAMN10711882, study PRJNA513363) | rock metagenome | isolation source: Antarctica rocks | place: Antarctica: Victoria Land, Knobhead sud | reverse complement strand
TCCTGCTCGTTGAACCGAGTGGATGTCCGAATGTCAGAGATGTACGTTCGCCCGTTGAAACGGTACAATCGTGCGCGATGTGCGACGGAATGGAGATGGTCATGCCGGTGACGGAATGGGAGGCCGTGCTGCGCTTATGCGTGGCGGCGGGATTAACGGGGCTGCTCGGCGCGGAACGCGAGATTCGCCGCAAGGAGGCAGGCCTGCGGACGTTCACGCTCGTCGGCATCGGCGCGGCGCTCTTTACCGTCGTCGGGCCATTAGTCGCCGTCGGGGGCAGCGGCGATGTAACGCGGATCGCCGCGCAGGTTGTCTCCGGCATCGGCTTCATCGGCGCCGGGCTAATCTTCCAGCAAGGCGCGCACACGAAGAACCTGACGACTGCCGCCGGTATCTGGTCGGCGGCGGCGGTCGGGATGGCGGCGGGCGCGGGGTTGTTTATCGTCGCGACGGGCGGAACGGTCATTATCCTATTCGCGCTGACGCTCTTTCGCCTGATCGAGCACCGGATCGAACGACCGGGGGAACGGCTGACGCCGCAGGGCCCGGACATGTGAAGGCGGGGGCGTTCCTCATCCCCAGCCTCTCTCCATCGCCAAACGGGCCTAACGTGCACCGTGATCTTGGGGCGATGGAGAGGGGAGGGGAACGGGTTTGCGATCACCGTTGAGATGCAGGAGGGCCTCACCGATCCCGACGAGCGCCCAGAAGAGCGCAACCATATGCGGGAAGCCGAGGTTGAAGAAGTAGTGGTCGAGCACCGCCGCGACGCACGCCGCGACCATCGCTGCGCCGACGGTGAGGAGCGCTTCGCCGTGCGGGTCGTCCGGCATGGCGCGGTGCGCGCCGCGCAGGAGGCGCGTGAGAATCATCGCGAGCACGACGAGGAAGAGCGCGAGACCGACCAACCCCGCCCGCTCCGCGATAGTGAGATAGACGCTCGACACGCCGGTCTGCAAGTCGATCCGGGGCGCCTCCCCGAACCCGACGCCGAAGACGGGGTACTGCCGAATCAGCGCGAGCGCGTTCTGGAACTCGCGGAAGCGCAGTTGTGTCGCGGCGTCCTGCCCGCGCAGTCCGCCCGTCAGCCGCGAGAGGTAGCCCGCCCCCGCGCCGAGCGCTCCCGCACCGACCATAAGGATCGCGAGCGGCAGAATTAGCCGCCGATACCGGAGCAGCGCGAGCAGCCCAATACCCGCCACCGCGCCGAGCCACGCCGCCCGCGACTGCGTCAACAGGAGCGCTAAACCAGTCGGCGGGATCGCTACGACCGCCAGCCAGAGGGGCACCATCGGGCGACCCGCGACGGCCTGCCCGACTGCGAGCACGAGCACGAGCATCAGAAAGCCGCCGAAGGCGTTCGGGTCTACGCCCGTGCCCGTCGCGCGCCGCGCGAGGTCGGGGTTGTCCTCGATGTACCGGACGAGGCGACTGGTCGGGTAGCCGACGACGCGCAAGCGGGTCAGCAGGTTCGTCGTCGTCGCCACGGGCAGGCGTTGCAGCGCGATCGCCAGCAGCGCCGCGCCCGTGCCCCCCGCGACGATGAGCGTCATAAACCGCGCGATCTCCCGCGCGCTCCGCAACAGATTAACGACGAGCACGACCATTCCGACGCCGAGCAGCAACTTCAGGTAGTCGTGCGCCGTCTGCGTCGTCGTGCTCCGCCCCGCGCCGACGAGAAACGCGACGAGCGTGGAAACGACGAAGAAGCCGAGCGGCAGAAAGAGCGGCGTCGTGACAATCAGTTCGTTGCGGTCGTGCACGAGCCGGAGCGCCCAGACGGCGATGGTGAGCAGCGTCACGGCTTCGAGCAGCGTGAAGGTCAGACCGACCTTGACCGGCAGCGTCCCGTACGGCAGCAGACAGATAACCGCGACGGCGGCGTACAACCCGGTGCGCGCATCGAGCAGAATCGCGACGCCCGCCGCGACCGCGATGAGCAGCGCGAGCGGCAGCACGGCACCGAAACGCGCGGCGCACAACCCACCAAGGAGGCCCGTGCCGACCGCCAGCCCCGCCAGCCCGGCGGGAGCGGACAACTGCCGCCGCCACTGGCCGCCGGGAGCATGTGCGGTGTGTGCCGCGAAAACGGTCTGCGCCACGAATCAGCCGCCCCTGCCCCACCCGGCGCGCATCCGCACCTGGAACGGGCCGAAGTCGTAGAGGTCGTATACATGGTCGTGACCCGCCTCGTCGTCGCGCCCGATCATCGCGTCCGCCGCCGCGTCGTCGTGGATGCGGTCGAAGGCGTCCGCCATCGCGACGAGCAGATCGGGCGACATCGGCGTGCCGTTGTGCGACGGGAGCGCCGTGCGCACCTGCGGCGCGAGGTCCGCGAGGCGGCGCAGCGAGCGCCGGTACACCTCCGGGTCGGCATCCGGGGAGTAGGAGTACAGCGGCGCGGCGTACGCCGTGTCGCCGGAGAGGAGCAAGCCATTCGTGTCATCCCACAGCGAGAGGCCGCCCGGTGAGTGCCCCGGTGTGTGGAGCACCGTAAATTGCCGGTCGCCGAGGTCGAGCACGTCGCCCTCGTTGAGCATGTGCGTGACGGTCGCGGGGCGGATGATGTAGGCACTTGGGTCGAAGCCGGACGGCAGCGCGCCGAGCAGGAACTTCTCTTGCAACCAGTACGCGCTCTTCTCGTGATCCATCCCGCGCGCGATGCGATCCGCCTCCGCCGGGTGCGCGTAGACCGGCACATCCGCCTCCGCGAACCGCCAGACATCGCCGACGTGGTCGAAATGGCTATGGCTGCACACCATCAGCAGCGTCTCCGGCCGCGCCGCGACGAACCGCTCGACCTCCCGGCGCATGTCCGCGATGCCCAGCCCCGCGTCCCACAGCAGCGCCCGCTCCGAGCCGAGCACGAGATACGAGCGCACCTCCTCGATGTGCTGATCCTCCGCGACGCAGATCACGCCCGGCGCGACCGCCCACGTCGTGAACCATTCCTGCGAGAGTTCGGGTTTATCCGCCATCGTGACCATGTCCCTTTCAGTCGTCGGAGCCAGTTACACGTATGGGGTATTGTCCGGGCATCCGTGGGGGCAGTTGGGGAACCATCTGGGTCGTTTCTCTCCCCTTGACACCATGACATACAGCAAGGCGAGGGCGGTTCAAGCACCGCCCCTACGAAGGATGCGAACCGCGAACCGTTACTTGAATGTTCTTGAGATGTATGCGTGGGTGGTCAATCATCGCCTCGACGATTTGTTGGGTGCTGATCGGCTCATCCCCCGCAAGCGGGAAAAGTACCGTGCGATCAAGTTGCGCATTGCTCAGTTGGCGAACGACAACCACTGCCTCACCGCTATGGTAGCGGAGCAACGTAAGCGTCTCTCCCTTCGTGCAATCGGCCCATTCCCGCGCTTGTTGCGCATTGCTCTCATGAACGGCGTCCCATGTGTATTCCGTTGGCATCGGTTGTCCGGTTGCCGCCCGCCGAACCAATTGCGGGTGGACCTCGAAGCCACGCGCGATGTGACGGCAGACGACACCGACCGACCACCCTTCGTCTTCAGTAATGAGCCGCCAGTGATCCTCCGAACAGTTCTCGGTAAAGGTGATAACCTCCTGGCTATTCTGCTCAAACTGCGCTGCCAGCGCCTCTGTCCGATCTCTCACGCCCCGTCTCCTTCCACTCGGATGGAGGTGTGGGGGCAGACACCTGCCCTGCCCCCACACGTCTGAATAGCGAAGGCTATCCTTCCCTGCCGTTCGTGGCCTGCGCCTGTTCCTGCTTCAGGAGGGCCTGCACGGTGATCGGCAGGCCGAAGAGATTGATGAAGCCGAGGCTGTCCATCTGGTTGTAGACCTCGTCCTGCTCGAACGTCGCGAAGTCCTCGCGGTAGAGGGAATACGGCGACTTCCGGCCCGCGATGATGATGTTCCCCTTGTACAGTTTCAGGCGGACGGTGCCCGTCATGTTCCGCTGCGTCACGTCGAAGAACGCGCTCATCGCCTCACGTAGCGGCGTGAACCACTGGCCATTGTAGACGAGTTCGGCGAACCGGTTCGCGACCACGTCCTTGTAGTGCAGCGTGTCGCGGTCGAGCACGATGCTCTCCAGTTCCTTGTGCGCCGCGACGATGATCGTGCCGCCGGGGGTCTCGTAGACGCCGTGCGACTTCATGCCGACGAGTCGGTTCTCCACCAGGTCCTCGCGGCCAATGCCGTTCTCCCCGCCGACCGCGTTCAGTTTGTAGACGAGATCGACCGGGTCCATCGCCGCGCCGTCGAGCGAGACCGGGACGCCCTGCTCGAAGCCGAGTTCGATGTACGTCGGCTTGTCCGGCGCGGCCTCGGGGGACTTCGTAATCTCGAACATGTCCTCCGGCGGCTCGTTCCATGGGTCCTCCAGCGCGCCACCCTCGGAGGAGAGGTGCCAGAGGTTGCGGTCGTGGCTATAGATCTTGTCCAACGTCGCCGTGACAGGGATGCGCCGTTCGAGGCAGTAGTCAATCTCATCCTTGCGCGACTTCAGTTCCCACTCGCGCCACGGCACGATGACGCGCAGGTTCGGGTTCACGCTCTTGAAGGTCAGTTCGAATCGCACCTGATCGTTGCCCTTGCCGGTGCAGCCATGCGCAACGGCGTCCGCGCCCTCCATCAGGGCGATCTCCGCCTGCCGCTTGGCGACGGGATAGCGCGCGAAGGAGGTGCCGAGCAGGTATTTCCGCTCGTAGATCGCGCCGCTCTTCAGCGTCGGCCAGATGTAGTTCGTCACGAGTTCGCTGCGCAGGTCCTCGATGTAGCACTTCGACGCGCCCGTGCGCTTCGCCTTCTCCTCGAGGCCGTCCAGTTCCTCCTCCTGCCCGAGGTTCGCGCAGAAGGCGATCACCTCCGGGTTACCGTAGTTCTCTTTCAGCCACGGGATGATGCACGACGTGTCCAGCCCGCCGCTGTAGGCGAGCACGACCTTCTTGACCGGTTTCCGCTCCATCTGCTGCATGAGTCACTCCCCTTTTGCTGCGTCGTATCAGCTCGGACAAACAAAACGAGCGCTTCGCTACGTGCCACCTCCCTGCGTCCCGCGAGACGACGGAGGGACGAGCAAAGCGCCCGTGGTACCACCCTCTTTGCCAGGGATTTTCGTCATCCCGGCCACTGATTGGCGTTTGTGCTGCGTGGGCGCCACCCACCTCCGCCTACTTGCGCTATGCATTGTTTGCATCAGCGCTTTCTTCGGCGAGCCGCTCCGGGGCGCGTTCCGCGTCGGCAGTCCGGCGGGGCTTCCACTCTCCCCCACTCGCTTGCGGCTTGCCGGTCACGTGCTCTTCCCCATCAACGCGGGCGCTTCGATTGTGCCACGGACGCTAGCATGGGCGTCGTGGCGTGTCAAGAACGTGCGGCTCAGTGCTTCAGTCGTTGCCCCAGAGCGAGCGAAGATAGGTGACAGTGCGCGGCAACACATCATCGGCGCGGCCCGTCAGGTTGCATTCCAGCGAGCAGTAGCCGTCGTACTCGATGGCGCGCAACTCGCGGAAGGAAGCCATGAAATCGGTGATCCCCGTCCCCGGCTCGTGCCGCGTGTTGTCCGCGAGGTGGACGTAGCCGAGGTACTACCGGGCGGTGTGGAGCGCGGTGATCGGGTCGCGCTCCTCGATGTTCATGTGAAAGAGGTCCGCGAGGAGCCGCATCCGCTCGCTGCCGATCCGCTCGCACCACTCCATGCCCTGTTCAAGCCGGTGGATGAGGTGCGTCTCGTAGCGGTTCAGCGGCTCCAGGATCAGCGTCGAGCCGACCGACGCCGCGAACTCGGTCAACTCCCGCAGCGCGTCGGCCAGCCGCTCCTCGTCCGCGACGGCGTCCCGCTTCTGCGCGTACGGCAGCCGCGCCGAGTACCCGTAGATCGGCACGACGATGACGCCCGCCGATTCGACCTCCGCCGCGAAGGTGAGCAGGCGCGCGATGTCCTCCAGGCATTGCAGCCGCTCGTCGGGGTCGTCCGCAACGGGCCAGCCGCGATAGCCGCCAACGATCCCCGCGACGCGCCCCTCCCCCCGGCGGACGCGCTGCGTGATGGCACGGTGCTCCGTGCGGAGCGTTTCGCCGCGCACCTCGATGGCGTCGAACCCCCACTGCGCCGCCTGCGCGAACTTCTCATCGAGCGACGGCGCGGTCAGCAGATTTTCCTGAACGGCGAGACGGAGCGGCATGGACGGATCCTTCCTAACCCCCCGGCCCCCTTCCCTCGGAGGGAAGGGGGAGGGGAAATGCGAAGATTCAATTCACCAATAGAGCACGATACGCGAATCCGGTTCCCTCTCCCTTCGAGGGGGGGGCAAGGGGGTAGGATTTATGCCCACCACATCTCGCCGGGGGATTCCTCGAAGATCGCGTCCTTCAGCGTGCCGACCGCCTTCAGGAAGCCCTCCTTCGAGGAGGCGAGGGCGTCTTCGTGCTCGATGGAGAGGACGCCGTCGAAACCGACCTCGCGCAGGGCCGAGACGAACTGCCGCCAGAAGAGGAGATCGTGCCCGTACCCGACGGAGCGGAAGACCCACGCGCGGTTCGCGACATCGCGGTACGATTTCGTGTCCAGCACGCCATTGGTGGCGATGTTGTACGGGTGGAGCGCGGTGTCCTTTGCATGGACGTAGTAGACGATCCCCTTGAGATACCGCACCGCCTGGCAGGGGTCGATCCCCTGCCAGAAGAGGTGCGACGGGTCCACGTTCGCGCCGATCACCGGGCCGATGGCGTCCGACATCCGCCGCATCGTCTCCGGGTTGTAGCAGAGGAAGCCGGGGTGCATCTCAAACGCGACGCGGACGTTGTGCTCCTCCGCGTACTGCCCCGCCTCCCGCCAGTACGGGATGGCGACCGTGTTCCACTGCCAGTCGAGGATGTCGAGGAACTCTGTTGGCCACGGGCACGTCACCCAGTTCGGGTACTTCGACCCCTCCGAGTCGCCGGGGCAACCGGAGAAGCAGACGACCGTTTGCAGCTCCAATTTCTGCGCCAGCGCGACGGTCTTGCGGTAGATCTCATCACTTGCGCGCGCCTGCTCCTTGTTCGGGTGCAGCGGGTTGCCGTGGCAGGAGAGCGCGGAGATTTCCAGCCCGCGCGCGGTGAAGAGCGCCTTGTAGTCGCGCACCTTGCCGTCGTCCGCGAGGAGCGCGTCGAGGTCGATGTGGGCATTGTTCGGGTAGCGGCCGCAACTGATCTCGACCGCGCCGCAGCCGGACTCCGCGACGAAATCGAGCATCTCCTCGATCGGCTGGCTGGCGAAGAGCGGGTCGAAGATGCCGATTTTCACGCGGGACTCCCTTCATCACGGTCGATATGGCAGCATCACGCACCCATGATCCGTGGCATCCGCAGGGCCGTCAAGCGCGGAGGAATGGAATGAGAAAGGAATCGGTCGTGCCATCGTCGCTTCGTTCCCTATTGATCGGCGGCGGTGCGCCGATCAACGCGGTGCGCGATCCGCCAGCGCACACCCTCCTCTCCAACGAGGCACACGGCTTCCGTCTCCCCATGCGGCTGCTGCGCGCCGTTAATCAGCCAGTAGACACCTTGCTCGCGCTCCATCCAGCCGCCGTTGATCAACTCGCGGCGCAGGGTCGCGGAGTCCTCGTGGTGCCGCTTGATGATCGCGTTCAATTCCTTCTCTGGGTAGCGCTTGCCGATCTCGAAGCGGCCCGCGAGCCAGTTCAGGATGACATCGCGCTTCTTCCGGCTCACCGGGATCTGCTTCAGGCGCTCGCCCTCGAAGGCCTGCCGCAGCACCTTCCGCTCGTACGCATCCCCCTCCATATTGTCCGCGAGGGAGGCGATGCGCTCCGGCGTGAGAATCTCCCGGCTCATCTGCCGCAGGGCGTCGCTGTCCAGGCGATACCAGTGCACCGTCCCTTCCGCGCGCATCCGCACCAGCCCCGCCTCCCGGAGTTTGGTCAGGTGGTGCGAGACCGTCGGCGCTTTCAGACGGAGTGCGTCGGCGAGTTCGTCCACACTGCGCTCGCCGTTCGCCAGCAGCCCGACGATCTTCAACCGGCTCGCGTCCGCCAGCGCGCGAAAAAACTGCAACGCGATCTGCTGTTCCTCTTCACCCATCGCCCATCTCCCTCTATCAATCGACGTTCATCTAATTAGAAATATATCGAATAAGCGTCGTGGTGTCAAGCCCACGACGTTTCGCAGCACAGAGGCAATCGATGAGGATGCATCATCTCTCGACTGCCGACTGCCACCCCCCCGACTCCCGCTTCCGTGTATACTGCCGCGCATGGTGGATGTGGAGGAACAGGCATACTGGGTGGCTTGGACGCAGGTACCGGGGGTCGGACCGGCGCGGATGCGGCTGTTGCTCCGGTCGTGCGGGACAATGCGGGCGGCATGGGGCGCGCGCTCCGTCGATCTGCGAGCGGCGGGACTCGACGAGCGCACGACCGCCAGCGCAGTGAAGGCGTTCGGTGAGATCGACCCCGAAGTGGAGTGGAAAAAGTTGGCCGGGGCTGGTATCGCCGCGCTCACGCTGCACGACGAGGGGTACCCCGACCGCTTGCGGATGATTGCGTCCGCGCCCGCCGTGTTATATCTGCGGGGTGAACTGACGCCGGACGACGCGCTCGCGGTCGCGGTCGTCGGGACGCGGCGGGCGTCGCCGTACGGGCGTGAGGTGGCGCACCGGATCGCGACGGACCTTGCGGCGGTCGGTGTCACGGTCGTGAGTGGGCTGGCGAAAGGGATCGACGGGATCGCGCACGAACGCGCCCTCGCCGCCGGGGGGCGCACCATCGCCGTGCTCGGCCACGGATTGCACACGATCTACCCGCCGGAGCACAAGTCGCTGGCAAAACGGATCGCGGAGGGCGGCGGAGCGCTCATGACGGAATATCCGCCCGGCACGCGGATCGACCCGGCAAATTTCCCCGCGCGGAACCGGATCATCAGCGGCCTCGCCCTCGGCGTCGTCATCGTCGAGGCGGGCGAGAAGAGCGGCGCGCTGATCACGGCCGATTTCGCCGGCGATCAGGGGCGCGATGTCTTCGCCGTGCCAGGGAGCATCCTGAACCCGATGAGCGCCGGGTGCAACGCACTCATCCGGGACGGCGCGCGGCTCGTCACGAGCGTCGATGACATTCTCGCGGAGTTGCAGCTGGAAATCCGGCGCGAGCAGCACGCGACACAGCAGGCATTGCCCGTGCTGCCGGAGGTGCCGGGCGCGGACGCGCTGCTCGGTGCGCTGGGCGCGGAACCGATCCACATCGACGATCTCTGCCGCGCCAGTGGCCTGCCGATCAGCGATGTCAACGGGCTGCTCGTGCAACTGGAATTAACGGGCATCGTGCGCCCAGCGGGGCCGCAGTTATACGTGCGTGCATAGTTCACCGCAACTTTGCGCCCGTTCCATCGTTCCCACATACAACATCAATGTGTGGACGATGCGGCGCGCGTCGTGCCGCGACACGGGTCAGGAGTGATGGTGATGAATCTCTATGGGGTGATCCTCGCGGGTGGCGGTGGCACGCGGCTCTGGCCGCTGTCGCGCCAGCACCGCCCGAAGCCGCTGCTGAACCTCCTCGGCGACCGGAGCATGTTGCAGGAGACGGTCAGCCGCCTCCAGCCGCTCATCATGCCGGACCGGCTCTTCATCGCCGTCAACGCCGTCCACGCGCCGGAAGTGGCGCGGCAGGTGCCCGAACTCCCCAGCGATCACATCATCGTCGAGCCGATCGCGCGGGAGACCGGCCCCGCCCTCGGCCTCGCCGCCATCCACATCGCGCACCACGACCCGGACGCGCTCTTCGCCTCGTTCCACGCCGATCATGTCATCCTGAAGCCGGAGATGCTGCGCGCGGCGGTCACGCTCGGGGCCGTCGCCGCGCGGGACGGCGGGATCGTCACCATCGGCATCACCCCGACACATGCGGCGACGGGCTACGGCTACATCGAACTGGCGGGCGTCACGCATCAGGAGGGCGACCTCTGCGTGCGTGAGGCGGTGCGGTTCGTCGAGAAGCCAACAGAGTCGGTGGCGCAGGAATATCTCGCCACGGGCAACTTCGTCTGGAACGCGGGGCTGTTCATCTGCCGCGCGCGGACGCTCCTCGATGCATTCGCCACGCATCAGCCCGAAATTTATGCGGGCCTGATGCGTATCCAGGCGGCAATTGGCACGGATACCTA
>JAABUW010010715.1_pt1 | contig 10135 bp, 9 predicted proteins | sample 5560081 | NCBI WGS metagenome assembly JAABUW01 (sample SAMN10711882, study PRJNA513363) | rock metagenome | isolation source: Antarctica rocks | place: Antarctica: Victoria Land, Knobhead sud | reverse complement strand
TCCAGCCAACGTGGGGACGCGAAACCATTATCACTGGATGAGTCAAAGAGGAATCTACGCATGATAGTCGGAGAACGAGTGGCTAGGGCAAAAGATTTACCTCCGCCTCGCCGAGCTCTTGTCAACTCCTCACGCCAAGGTGAATTCAAAATGACCGACGAGCAAATGCTCAAGCAGTCGGGCTCCTATCTTGTGCTGAAGTCGTCGTGATCTTCCTCAGTACTGCCTACAAACATCTACACCATCCTCACCACTCCATCAACAATCCAATCCCAACAGCCCTCAAACCCCCTCCACCTTATTCCTCCTATCCCCAGCACTATTACCCATCCGCTTACACGCCTCCGCTTACCTCACAAGCATATTCTCTGCGTTCATCCACTTCATCCACTTCCTCCACTTCTTCCACCACCAAAAACATTCCTCCCAACTCAGCCCCGTACTCATCGACGAAATACTCATAATAAGTCTCTTGCTCTTCAGAATTGGGCTTTTTTCCGCGGAAGAGTCGGGGTAAGGCTTGTGGGTAAGTGGTGGATTTGGTGGTGGCATGTGGAGTACAGGAGACGCATTGTGGCACAGGGTGAGAGATGATTGTGAATATGGGTTGTGGTGACTTGGGAGGGGGTTGGCTGAGGACTTTGATTGAGGGTTTTGGTGTTGGGGGAGAAGGTGTGGAGGGTGGGCAGGCCATGTCTTTTGAGGATGGGTTTTGAGGTTTAATGGGGGTAAAGAGCGGAGGGGGATGGGCACTGAGTGTTGGTGAATATGTAAGGGAAGATATGTCTCGAGTGTTTGGGTGATGGAGTGTGGATGTCTTAGGAGTTGTCTGCGAACCCGGAAGTTGCAAACCTCTATGGTATGACCTGTAGGTAGGACTTCCATTGGCGAGGGTGAATACCATTGTCGCGATCTGGAGGAATTGGTGCTTCTGAGGCTCTGTCCAAGTTATGAGTCGTTGCATGTCATGAAAGGATCATCATTATTTTGCTGAAAATCGTTGTTCATTTCGAAAAGGATGCCGCCCATTGTAGCCACAGTACTTCGACAGGAAAGGAAAGACAACAGCAGTCAACCAACTTCAACATCCAAGGATCCCAGCTCACCTTCGTCGCTGGTTTCTCAAGCCGTACTCGTATCACCCCCATCCATCATCTCAGAAGAGGGCGTTGATCCACCAACGGCCCCACTTCCAATCTTGGACTGCCCCTGTGGCGTGACCGACCAAATCTGAAACTCCAATTCCCTAAACTTGCTATACTCCGTCATGTACTCCCCCACCCCTCTCAGCGTCGCTGCCATATCGGCGTATGTATGATGGCGTCCCACCGTAGGGTTCAGATCCTGGATATGCACAAAGGCGTACCGTTTGTAGCTGAAGGTGTTGAGTTCTGGGACGGTGTCTGTGGGAGACTACATGGGTGATTGAAGTTAGTCTGTGGTTTTGTCAAATTGCACTGCGTTTGGGTCAGGAATGCGAGTAGGAACGAATACATATGATGCATTGAAGATGACCTGATATGAATCGAAAGAGAGACAAAGTAGATAGGAAGGGTGACTGACTTTGCCGAAAATTGTGGAGAGACCTTCGACAACGGCCATTAGGGCGTCTACGCGAATGATGGATTTCATGGCGGCGTAGTCGTAAAAGTCAAGGACAATCGGCGAGCCCGGAACGCGGTAGCGCACTCGATCATTGAGGAGCGTCCTGGATGAATGCTATGGTTAGCTGATGGTGATAGAGTAAGAGGATGGGTCACAAAGAGACAACTTGCTGGTTGAAAAAGAATGATGGAACGGTAGCAGCTGTCAGATTGAAATTGGAATCTAACTGGGAGGCGCTGGAGGATTGAAGTGTAGCTCCGAAGGCAACAAAGATGTGCAGAACGGAAGAAAGGAGCGACAGTGATCTAAGCTTCTTCATCACGTGAATTATTACATGTAGTCACTGAACCGCCTGGAGCCTTTGAGCTTGAACGACAACACAAAGCAGGAAGCAGAAGCATGCAGGATACGGAACAGATGATCTTCAGGGTTATATATGACCATTGGAATCGCGGGGAGGACCCTTTCCCCGTATTTGGATATCAACGTGGAGACGCGACTTGCGCAGGGCTCAGAGCGGAGCGTCAAGACCAGTCGCTTGAATATATCCCAGCTCTCCTCGTTCGAACAGCATCCCAAACACTCCTAGCCCTACTATAATCGCCCTAGATGATCCGAATCATCCGGGTCCTGCAGACCCTTTGAGCCTCGCTCGGTCTTGCTGCCCATTCGTCGATTGGCTTTCCGCGAGCCCATAAGTTCTAATCAACCTATGACTTCGCTATGATTTTGATGCTGCTCTGCTGTGTGCTTGTGGTGCTGCCTTCGAAGTGATCTTCTCGCCAGGTTTCGTTGGGGCTTCTTGTATGGCATTGACCTCGAGGAAGTGGTAGAGAACGATAAGGAGCATTGCTAGAGAGCCGAGGAAGATGGCGAGAGTGTAGAGATCATTGTCTGAAATCATTCTTGCGGTAGAAGGACGCGTGCTTGAGCAGTCGTGCTCCTCACTGCAGGAGGGCGGAGTAGGAATTCGGGATGGATCTGGTACTCAAGAGAATTAGCTGGGCTCGGAATCTTTGCTCGGAAGAGTCTCACAATTTTCACAGATGTGCGTTGAGACAATGTGGGGGCTTTGTGGCGGAGGAGCAGTAGTCCTCGATGAACGAAGACGGGGTGATGCAAAAGACAGAGAGGACAGGAAGCTCGAATGGAGGAGAGCAAGCTGGCCGCAGAATGGCGCTAGTGGCCTCAGCCTTATGAGTTTGCGATTCCCCACCACAACTTCAATCTAACAGGCCCGGCCATTACTTGGAGTAGAAGGAAGTGGGAGCCGTTCTGGCCTTGCTTGTATCTTTGCTAGCCACGCCTACTACTTAGGCACGCCATAGGAAGTTCTACTTACACCATCTGACTTGCCTGGGCTACCCTAACGTCATCTCCCTCCCAGCGCCTACCCTCCAGTCATGCCTCCGAAGAAAGATGAGAAGAAGGCGAAGCCTACATCGGCGAAGATTGTTCAGGACAAGGTCAGTGTCTGGCCCTGTCTACCATCTAGGGGCTATACTAATACCTATTCTAGACTTTTGGCATGAAAAATGTAAGTCGATCACACTCATTACACCCGGCATCGGTCGATCTACTGGGATGGCCACTGGCTGCATTCCCATTTACTAACGAGGCCTGTCAATAGAAAAAAGGAGCCCAAGCCCAAAAATACGTCCAACAAGTCCAATCGCAGGCCGCTCTAGCCAAAACACCAGAGCAGAAGAAGAAAGAAGCGGAAAAGGCGCAACGAGAGAAGGAGAAGGCTGCCTCGGAAGCATTGGCGCGAGAGACAGCCGACTTATTCAAGCCTGTACAAGTGCAAAAAGTGCCATTTGGCGTGGATCCAAAGACGGTGGTGTGCATATTCTATAAGCAGGGTAATTGCGATAAAGGAAGGAAGTGTAAATTTAGCCATGACCTGGCGGTGGAGAGGAAAGGAGAGAAGAAGAACCTGTATCAGGATACGCGGGAAGACCAAGACGAGGTCAAGAAGAAGGATGACATGGCTGATTGGGACGAGGGTGAGTCGCAGCAAGAACCCCGTTCTACATTTTCTTGGCTCCTCTACAATCGATACTAAAATGATCAATCTGTCCAGAAAAACTACGACAAGTCGTAATGAGCAAACACGGCAACCCAAAAACCACAACCGACAAAGTCTGCAAATTCTTCGTCAACGCCGTCGAAGACGGCAAATACGGCTGGTTCTGGAGCTGTCCCAACGGCGGCGACAAATGCATGTACAGACACAGCTTGCCCCCCGGCTTCGTGCTCAAAACAAAAGAACAGCGCGCGGCCGAGAAAGCGCTCATGGATAAATCACCCCTCAAAACACTCACACTGGAAGATTTCCTGGAGAGCGAGAGACACAAACTCACCGGGACGCTGACGCCCGTGACGCCGGAATCTTTTGCGCAGTGGAAAAAGGAGAGGTTGGATAAGAAAGCCGCGGAGGATCAGGCGAGAGAGGCTAAAGAGGCGACTGGAAGGGCTATGTTTGAGAAGGGCGGATGGGAGGATAGCGAAGAGGAGGATGAGAGCGAGGAGGAGGGTGGGGTCGAAGATGATGCTGATTGGGATATGGAGAGTATGAGGCGGGAGACGGAACGTATTCGGGAAGAAAATGAGAAGAAGCGGCTGGAGGGTGTGGGTGGGCAGGCGGCTATTGAGAATGATGGGCTTGAGGATGAAGATGTGGCTGTGGGTGTTGAGGAGGTGGAGGTGGAGACGAATGGTGTCAATGGGCATTCTGATGATACGTGATTGCAGCGAATTTGTTATATAGGCATTTGATTTAGCGGCATTTAGGAAAATGACCAGGGATGGATGGAATTCTTGGGGTTTTGAATATGTTCTCATGCTATGATTTGGGATCTCGTCCAACAATCCAGATGAGTACCCATCTACAAGTAAGCGCCTAGCTGCGGTTCATCTCCTTGATGGACCTTTGGTCGCTTCCTTCCTCCTGATCTTCTCTACCGTCCTCTGGAGTGAGTTCTTCACCTCACCTTTTGTGAACGTTGAAATGTCGTAATAATTGGGTGCAATATCCTAGACTGAATTAGTACGGCTACCAACGAGTACAAGAATCGGATAAGGACTTACCAGCAACCATTCAGGCTTGACACTAGTGACAGTCCGAATGTAGTTTTTGGTCGTAAGCACAAATTCATTGTACACCAACCATTCGCTATCCTGCTCCAATACCGTACTCGGATGGAGGATAACATTCTGGTTATCTTTGACCGTAACGTAGGTCTTACTGCTCCCTTCTTTCTTGGATACCTGCATGAAGAAACCTGCGACTAGTGCGCGTCGGATGTTGCTGTAGTAGTTCTTGTCTTCGAAAGGTACACTGACGAGCTCTAATTCGTGCGTTTCCATGATACGGCGAAGTTGCAGACGAACATTGTCGGCGGACTGCAGGGCTCGGAGTGACAAGAAGTGGTCGTGGCACCATTGCTTAGGGTTGGCTACTGCTTCGGGCGATTTGAATGCGTGGTAGACGTTTAGCATTGTAAGGTGATCACCGTCAGGATGAGCAAAGAGCGCTTTCATTTCGTCTGCACGTTTGCGAGCTGCAGCGGGACGAACGAATATCTGGGGAACGGAGAGGAGTGCGGTGAGGGAGAGAACTTCATTCGAGCAGTAGAATTCAGGGGAGGAGATTAGCATGACTGCGAGTGTGGGATCAAGGGGAAATTCTGAGGCAAGTTTCCCAAGGTGAGTCAGGTTGCCGTCATCATCAAGGCAGGCTAGGTAGTTGAGCTCCTCTAAAGCACGCATCAATGTCTCCGGCGCCGGAGGATCCATGAGATCAAAGTGAACGAGGTCGTCGATGCCGAGCTTCTTGAGGTCAAGAACAGTGGATGAGAGGTTAGAGCGGAGAACTTCGGGGTAGGTGGTTTCAATTAGTTCTTTCTTGAAGGCTGCTTCAGTGTACAGCCGGAAGCATTTCCCTGGCCGTGTTCGACCAGCTCGACCGGCACGCTGTTGCGCAGATGCTTTGGATATTGGTGAAACGAGCAGAGACTCGACTCGGATACGAGGATTGTAAACCTTTTGCTTGCTGAAGCCGGGGTCGACAACGTAGACGATACCGTCGATAGTAAGAGATGTCTCGGCAATGTTTGTCGAAACAATACATTTCCGCCCCGGCGCGCCTCCAGGTCTCCTCGGTGGTGGTGCAGGATCGAAGATACGTTGCTGTTGGTTTGGAGGCAGCGTTCCGTACAAAGGGTAGACCTTCAACGGGCCAGCATCGGCTTCGCGAATCATCTCATCTGCTTCGAGGCTGATCTTGCGGCACGCGTCCTCGATCTCCTCCTCCCCCGTAAGAAACAATAAGATATCTCCTTCTGGCTCGGTCGCATGTATTTGCAGCACCGTTCGTAGGGAAGCTTCGACGTAATCTCGCTCCGGCTCCGGAGTGTAGAAGATTTCGACTGGATGCGTACGACCAGGCACAGCTAGCAAAGGTGCATCGTTGAAGTAGCTCTGGAACTTCTGCGCATCAAGGGTAGCAGACATGATCACGATCTTCAAATCCGGTCTTCGCAGTGCTACCTCCTTGAGCAAGCCCATGAGCGTGTCGGTCGCAAGGGTACGTTCATGTGCTTCGTCGAGGATTATTGTGCTGTATTGATTCAGATTGTTGTCATTCATGGCTTCTCGGAGCAGCATACCATCCGTCATATATTTCAGGATCGTCTTTTGATTGGTGACATTCTCAAAACGAATATTGTAACCTACCTCGTCTCCTAGCGTGACATCCATCTCATTGGCTACACGCTGTGCTACAGACATAGCCGCGACTCGACGAGGCTGTGTGCAGGCTACGAGCTTGCGCTGAATGTGCGGCTGGTCGTCGAACAGGACGAACTGCGGTATCTGAGTGGTCTTTCCAGAACCTGTTTCTCCGACAAACACTAGGAATTGGGACTTTTGATACATTCTCAGAAACTCGTCCCTTTGTTGATGCACTGGCAAGTTCCGCCTCGTCTTGAGGATGTTGAAATACTGCTTTGACAAGGGCTGCCCACTGAAGGGATTGTTGGGCCCATTCTCGGCGTTTGTTGCCATTGTCGCTGTGGTCTTATGCCTAGGCAGCCTTGCCAATGTGGAGCTGTCCGATACGCCGTTCGTCCTGATCGTACCCTTTCCGTAGCCATTACTATAACCATTGTAGCCGACTTCTTCTTCATCTTCTTCTTTGTACATATGAGCAAGGTAGGGATTCGATTTCGGATCGTTCTCTTTCTTCGCGGGCTCCAGATGGGCGACAGAGGCATCTGATGTAGGCTCAACGTCCTCCTCTTTCTTCTGACGTTTCCTGCTCTTGGAGTCGCTGCTCGTGCCCTCTTCAAGCTTGACCTTAGTCGGCAAGCCATAATTCTGTTCGAGTTTGGCCCTGGGCATGTTCATCGTATACGGATCATCTCCGGGGTCCATGTCTTCAGTCCTTTGCCGCTTCACGCGACTGTGCTCCTGATCTCCGAGTTTGCGATCCGCCATCTGTTCTAGATTGATGAGCGTTAGACTTTGCCCATCTTTTGGTGATGCACTAATACTTTTTGCGGCCTCTAGGCCTCCATGTGATATCGCGCTAACCAAATCTGGATCAATGCAGGGCAAGGGCAAAATGGTTGGAGGATGTTCAAGCGCAAGGCACAGCAATCGGCACTTCAACTCCTTGATAATCTCTTCTTTCATTTCATCCACTTCTTCGCGAGCTCTTCTGGATGTACGCTTTTCGATTGTCAGATTGACATCGAGTGACGAATGCAGTCTTATTGTTGGATTGACCACAGTCTCATATCAACGAGAAAGAGAGATGGAATCCCCAGAATTAGATGACTACGTTCCGACCTTCTACATTGGCCACCATGAGAGTGATCGTATCCGTGTCACTCCAGAGCTCCTACACCTCGCTCAAGACAGTGGCGTGAGTAGTGAAGGAACTCGAGAAACTCGTGATGTCTAGCTGACTCGTTCAATAGTATGATATGCTCACAACTCCCATCACGACTCCCATCTTTCGCGCTCGTGTGTTGACATTAGTGTCGAATCACTTGGAGGAAATTGAAACCCATCCTGGCAAGACTATACCTATACCAATCATACCGTCGTTCTCACCCTTCGATACTCCTCTGGCCCCCAGTGAAATTGTGTCCCAACTGCTTGCTGTTGCGAGCCCATGGATTGATCTTTCTTCCCCGGACCCTGTGATCTACAACATATCACGCCAAGTCCTCGAGCTCGAAGTAGCCTATGCTGCGTTCTGTGGGGTAGGGAACATAATCTTGCCAAGTCCCAAGCTACATCACGGTAGGTCACATGGCGAGGGGATCGCTCAGTACGCCTATGCTATACAGGAGGCTCTGAACGTTGGGCAGTATATACAGCTTTCTGTGTCCATGCCAATGATGGACTACCCTGAGGATCAAGAGGATGATGACAATAGCAGCCTTGCGGTGCTAGCTCGTGGTAGGTACATGGGGCTTTCTGAAGACGCTCACGACAAGACCTCTATGGAGGAAGGAGAGGAACATGGTGATCCCGAGACTGGCAGTCAGTCGTCTAGAAAGGCTGCAAAATTTGACTTTTTTGGCACTTGGGATGCATGGAATATTATCAGGACAGTATGTAAATACAGCAATAGGCTTTTCGTAGGTAAGAATCGGATTATGCCTTCGTTCCAATCACTCCGTCTCCCACACATCATAACGAGAAATTCTCTGCTTGTGCTTCCAATACCGGTCCTTCTGCATCGGAGCTCAAGACACGATTGGGGGTGAAGATGTTTCGCGAGATGTTGGTTCCCTTATAGCTCCTTATACTGTCGAATGAGAAAAGTCGAGGAAGTTGCTAATGTACTCCGTGGTAGCTTTATCCATACCACATCTACTTCCACCTCTGAGTGCTCAATCAAGATGGCACTCTGAACCTCTTCGCATATTGCAGATCGACAAGAAAACCTTCTTCGAGAACACCAAAGGCTACCCAGTCTTCACTGAGTACCACCGAGCACTGCTTACTCGGTACATGCGAATTCGTCAGCCTCCATGGCTCCTACTGTGCAACGTTGGCCCAATCCCTGGAGTCGAAGCTCCTAAGATACCCCCTATAATCGATACCTCCGTGACTGGAGAAAACAATCCGGACACAGCAGAAGATCCACCTCTACCCACACCTGCTGAGGCATCGGAGATCCCGCGAAGACCTAGCCAAAAAGCGAAAGGTCCAACAGCCCATCTCAACTACCTGCGTGACCTCCAACATCACCAGCCACCACGGACAAACCTCGAGAGATTTGGCGCCGGCTACCAAGATTACCTTCAAGCTCCTCTACAGCCATTGGCCGACAATCTAGAGAGCATTACCTACGAAGTATTTGAAAAGGATCCCATCAAATACAACCAGTACCAACTAGCCATCCAGCGAGCGCTCCAGGACTGGCACGACCAAGGCAAGCCAGCCTCAGGAACGGATGGTCGAGTCGTGGTAGCGGTGGTAGGAGCCGGTAGGGGCCCATTAGTGACTCGGGCACTAGAAGCCAGCGATTCCACCGGAATTCCCATCGAGATGTGGGCGCTGGAGAAGAATCCAAACGCATTCGTGCTGCTCGAACGGCACAACGAAGAAAACTGGGGCGGTCGTGTCAATCTCGTAAAATCAGACATGCGCTCCTGGAAAGGCCCCTCACAACTCCCAGCGCCACCAACAACCCAACCATCAGCCTACACAGGCTCATGGCCCCTCCATACGCCCTCACCCCCCCAAAACGACCCCTTCACCACAACCCCAACCCCCCAACTCCACCCCCCAGATACCGCACCGCCTAACATCCCAATCGACATCCTCATCTCCGAACTCCTCGGCTCCTTCGCCGACAACGAGCTCTCCCCCGAATGCCTCGACCCCCTCCTCCCCCTCCTAAATCGCACCCACGGCCTCTCAATCCCATCCTCCTACACCGCCCACCTCACCCCCCTCACAGCCCCAAAACTCCACGCCGACATCGCCCACCGCGCCCTCACAGACCCGGCCGCGGCCCACACACCTTACGTCGTCATGCTCCACGCTGTCGATTACCTCTCTACTACATCCCGCGCCTCTACCACCGTAGGGAGTACTGGCGACGCAACCTCCATTCCAACAACAGTCCCAAATGTGCAACAAGCCTGGTCTTTCTCCCACAGCCCCACGTCTCCACTCGACGCCCAGTCCACCAATAAACACAACGAGCGCCACGCCCGCCTCACGTTCAACCTCCGCGATCGAGCCGTATGTCACGGCCTAGCTGGATTCTTCGAAGCCGTACTGTATCCAGGCGTGGAGCTGAGTACGAATCCTTTAACCATGGAGGAGAAGAGTAAGGGGATGATGAGTTGGTTTCCGATCTTTTTTCCGTTGAAGGTGGGCATTTCTCCTCCTACTCATCCCTTCCTCCTCATCCTCCCCTTCCTCTTCCTCCTCCTCCTTTTCTTCTTCTTTTGTGCTGATATGTGAATAATCAAGACACCACTCTACACCCCCGACGCCT
>JAABUW010010713.1_pt1 | contig 10136 bp, 10 predicted proteins | sample 5560081 | NCBI WGS metagenome assembly JAABUW01 (sample SAMN10711882, study PRJNA513363) | rock metagenome | isolation source: Antarctica rocks | place: Antarctica: Victoria Land, Knobhead sud | reverse complement strand
CAATGCCCTCATCTGCTGAGACTGCTCTTGTATGCTGCCTTCCACAGGCAGAGCCATCAGAACCTGTGCATCACCATCTACTTCTCAGGCAACATGAGCAGAGCTTAGAAGTAACCATAAAGATGGGGGCAATTACCAGAAACCTGATGTTATTGAAATGCGGAAAAGCCATGTCGGGGGATATTTCCAGATTATCTTTTCTGATATGAGAAATACATGGCCAGTGCAAGATCTACACAAAAGCTGCAGGTTCTGCTCTCTGTCCTTGCAGCATCAGCACTTTGCATACAGATCAGTGGTACAGAACAAGGTGCAGTGTCAGAGTCATGATGAGCTGTTCACAGAGCAAGAAATCTGCAGCAGTGGCAATCAGACTTTCTGCGTTTGGCATAAAGGGATAAAATGTGTTTGAACATCCCAAAATTGCAATGTGAGTATGAGCAGGGACAGACAGGTGATGCTGTCTATCCTCACCTTCAGGGCTGAGGCTTTCAGACCCATGACAAGTGCTCTGCGAGCATGTGCAGGGCTGGGGGCCTGTTCCAGCATGCCCTGGAGTATGGGCCATGCTTCATTGCCCAGGTGCAGCAAGCAGCCTACTGCAATCTGCACAACACAAATCAGTCTCTATTCAAGTGCTCACGTTTTGGCTGTGCAAGCAGCATTTCTGTGCCCATAACATCTCCCAGGCATCGCAATAGATTGTTTTGCAGTGCAAGCATGCGCAACACAAGACATTGTAACTGCAGGCTAAATCCTGTCTTCAACCCTTCAGAAAGTGGCATGGAAATGCAAGTGGTCGATGAGATAGCTGACTAGTGCACTAAAATGGAACCATCAATGTATGTCAAAAGGGCAGTGTAGCTACCAATGCATTGCCACTCTAGATTTCTGCCAACGCGCTGGTGCATAAGAAATATACTATCACTTGCAGCAAGTAGCTACCATACATCATTAGAGGTCCCTTCTAGCAAGCTGCCCATTGTACTCAGTGCCCACCTGATCATCAGGCTGGTGTGTAGCAATAAACTATCAGTTAGTGTAAGTAGGTACCAGTAGTCTCTACAGGTCCTTTTCTAGCAAGCTCTCTGTTACACCCAGTGCCTACCTGATCATCGCCATGGCCAGGCAGAGGCCTGCCAGCCAGCATGAGGGGTAAGCGCGCATTCACAGCCTTGCTCAGCATGTGCTGGATCTGTGCTGGTGAGGCACAGGCACAGGCAGGTGCCCTGTGGCTGCCACCATGCATGGAGGCGCCAGAGGAAGAAGACTGACTGGTGGTGGGAGAGGGGCTTTCCTCTGGGCTGAATGGGGCTTGGTGTTGTCGGCCCCCATGGGTGATGTACCGCAGATGGGCCAGAACTCCTCTCAACTACACACCAAGGCAACACTGTGAAAAACCTCTTATCAGCTGCCGTGACATCCTAAATATATAGCTACAACTGCAGGGCTGGACTGCATCTGAAGCTTGTGCGAATCAGAGCGTACGATTGGGGAGACAAGCAGAGATGCGTGATACTTCTGCACGCAAAGTCAGAAACACAGCGAGGACTTCCATGGGTCAGCTTGCTGCCAGGTGCATGACTCAAACCGATTGCAAGCTTGTGCTGACAGCACAGGCACAAAATGCAGCGCAACAGCATTAGCATCAGCAGAAGTGGCGGCAGCAATATCACCTTCTTGCCTCTTGCATACTGAGCAGCAAAGCTGAGCAGCATGATGTGGGTGTCTGCACTCCCAACCTCATCGCCCCCTGCCCTCATTACATTAGCACACAGCCTCCAGCTGGCCACATACTCTCTCCTGATCAGCTGCACACAGCTCTGCTGTGCTGCCTCCAAGTTGCGCTGCGCCAAAGCTGATTGCCCAATGCACATGGTGACTTCGTTGGAACGGCCTTTCAGGCCTAGGAGGGAGGCTAGGTGCTTGACCCCAGAGGGGCGGGTGTGGGCCCTGGGGTCTGCTTCCACAGCTGCCTTCAGAAGGTCCATCTTGTCCTCCACCTGCTGAGCCAGGACTGAATTAGTGCTCGTCATAAGTTGGCAATTTGAAGATGAACAAAGCGCATTGTGAGAGCCATAACTGCTGAGCCAGGACTGAGCTGGTGCTGGTCACATGTCCAAAACGTCGAGATGAACAGAGGACATTGTAAGAGCTGTGACGACTATACACATTTTATCTGATTGTTTATTTGTCCGGGCAAATAAGTTCAAGAACTAGCAATGCTGGCGTCATACTTGAGCTGGGTTCTGTTAAGATGTGACCATCACTCAACCAGAGTGAGAACTTTTTGTGCAGAAGCAATCGCATGTCAGAGCCGAGCATGAGCAAGCAGCCCATACAGCAGAGCCAGGCCAAGCAAAAGGTGTTTCCTTTCTCAAAAGATGTGCCCCTCAAATCATAATACAATACAGCAACAGCATGTCTGACCTGGTTGTAGTCAGCAGGTAGCAGATGCAGGCCATAGTCCTGCAGCTCCTGAAGGGCTTGTAGGCACATGCCCTGCTGCTGCACTTCAGGGTCCTGGGGCAGCAGGCTCAGGGCAACCTGGCCCAGCCCTATCTCCTCCGCCTCCAAGCTAGTAGCAGAATCAAAGAAGTGCTGCGCTGCTTCCAGTACCACTGCCCTTGCCACCTCACTTGGCAGAGCCTGACCACCTGTAAAACAAGCACACTGACTGCTGCGCGCAATAATTGTTCGATCATTCTGATCCAACCATTGGTACTTACGTACATTTTCCCTAAAACTCCTTTTAGTTTACTTTTCTTGGAACTTCGTGATGGTGTTGTCCTTCATATGCCAATGCCACTTGTGGACAACGTGCTGAGGTCGATCAAGGCTTCTTTGTCATGCAGTGGACAGGGTGTTGACACGAACGGCAACTTGTGCATGCAGCAGCAAATCAGCTGCAACTTTGATGATTGTGCAGCCACAAGCAGATGCTTCAGTGGATGCTATGTACAAGTAACAAGAGAAAAGTTTTGACATGGCTACACAGGAAAAGGTCAAGGAATGATCAAGCAAACAAACAGCTAAACGAGCGCATAATAGAGTGATGAAGTTCACATCCCATACTAGTCATGCTATCTATATGCAACTGCCACTGACTAGCACTGTGACATGATTGTCGGTCTGTGATGTTTTGAGGGATGGCAGCCTTGCTGTGTGACTGACCTGTGAGGTAGCGCTTGGCCAGGTTGAAGCGTGCTGAGCGCAGCAGGGCCTGGCACAGCTGCACCTGCACCTGCTCTTGGCTCAGGCCAGGCAGACCCGCTGCGGCTGCCTCCTGTACCTCTTCACCTACCTCTGCCCACCTGCACCATCACACTTTGCTTTCACAACCCGAAACCATTCAAGCAATCAACTTACATTTTGTGTCTTTAGGACTCATCAGAGGAGTCAACAGACAATGCCTATGAAGTTTCTGAGAATGCTGAGTTTGAATGAAACAAGTCATTCAATGCTGTTCTGGGACACACAAAACTTCAGGTTCTAGAATCTGTACTACATCTACATGCATTTAATTGCACAAAAAGTCCTAGCACAGTGTATCTAATAAGTTGCAAGACGTTGTGCATTTGTCTCAACATGCTGTGTGTGCATGCTTTAAGTCAACAAGGCTTGTGCAAGTCTGATAGAATAGATCAGAATATGACATTGGTGGGAAAGAGTTGAACGCAGGTGCTTGTTGCTTGCAGAAAAACACTGTTCAAATAATCAAAGACCAGAGAGGTTGTGAATGTAAAACTGATCTTTGGCGTCCTATGTAGCAAGTGGATTTCCTAGGCATTGCCTAGGCTGCCTACAAGGCAGTTGCCCATGTGCCCTAGGCAGGACCTGTCTTGCTATTCTGTTCCTGCCTAGTCCTGCTCACCAGCCAAGCGAGACCATCCATCTGTTGATCACAAAGGTTTCACACTTTTGCCTGGTTCATTCAAAACAAAAGTGTTCAAAAAGATGTTGGATAAACACCCAACTGTCTCCTTCAAAGAAAGGGTCTCCAGAGACAGGTAAGCTGATTGATATTGTGATTGGAAGTGGTCAGCCTGGGTGTGGGTTGCCAAGCAGATCACCTGGACTCAGACAAAGGAGGCACGGCGTCTGCCAGCTGTCTGAACAGCAGGGTAAGCAAGTCTTGGGCTGCAGCCGGTGTAGCAGCTCTCAGTCCAGGCAGGCTGATGTCCAGCCCCAGGGCTCCTAGCAACTGTCCTGCCCTGCACCTCCCCTCCGCCTGTACAACAATTGATCATGCCACGTCTCAGCACTGCTTGTTTACACAGAAGGCAGATACCAAGACAGCAGTATGCACACATGCAAGGTTCACATATATGGTCACACTCACTGACCCAAAACAAGTTTCAGCTTTGTGCAAGTTCTACATCGAGGGCAGTGTTGTGATGCCACGGTCTGGCTGCTATACTGGACCACATGCAGTATTCTTGCATGGAGTAAAGGTGCAGCATGCCAACATGCTCTCAGGCAGTGACTTCCAGGCTGGCAAGGTGTGACCCATACCTCACGCAGCTGTTCAGCCAGGTCTTGGTGGCTGGTGTCTGCATCCGTCTGCTCCTGCAGGCTTGCACTGCCGGCTTGCAGAATGGCCAAGAGTGCAGGCCAGTGGTGCGGGGTGGTGCAGGCATATGCGCATTCTAAGGCACATGCTGCCATGTCGCTACGCCCCAGGAAAACCTGCACATCCAGAACGCTGTCGTCACACGCCTGGCACACACAGGATACAACAGGAACGGAGTCCTTGTGGCTTTGTGTTGTGCACAGTGGTTGAGTTGGAGAGCAACATGATGCAACACGGTATTGGACAGCAATATTTTGCAACATGGCAACATGCGCAAGATGGACTTCCTCACAACACGCACCACAGCGGTGGTAAAGTGAGCATACCATTTTCTGCCTCAGCAGGATGACAGCAAAGGGCCTTCATCAGGGGAGCAGAACTGACCTGGCGCTGCAAGCGCAGCCGCTCAAAGATGTGCGCACACCATGGCAGGTGGCGCCATGCTTCTTCACCAATCAGCCCTGCCAGCAGCTCATGACGCAGCTTGGGATGTATGGTGGCACCCACCAGCTTGGCAACCCTTTGAGCAGTGGCTGCTGCTGCATCTGGGGTGAGGTCCCCTTCTGGCACCAGCAGCACCACCTGGTCATGAGGTGGCAGCTGCTTGAACTGGCTCAAGCTCACGCCCCAAGCCTCCCCGTCCATAGCCCCCTCTGCACCCCACACCAGGCTCTAGATGGATATTGAGCGAGCAAGCGCAGTTATGGCAATTGCGCAACAATTGAGTGATGTTTGTCTGCCAAGTGCGGTGCTTGTGAGGAGTGTTGATGTGCTGGCAGCAAAGGCAGGCAGGCACCAATGGCAGATTAGTGTGAGTGATACCGCGGGCTGTGTTTGGCAGACCAAACAGCAAAGGACGTCAAATTGGTCTCAAACCTGTGACTTGCTACTCAGTTCTGGTGTCGCACACATGCAGCATACACAGCATACACAGCACTGTATGGCCCACAGTGTGACACAGGCTTGCTTGCTGTTGTTTCCCGCCACAGACACAGCCCGAGGATGCAGAAGAAAGCCATGCAGCTCAGATGCAGGGTCATGTGATACAGTTACTGCCTAAAAATGCAGAAGAGATGCACAGCATGCATGCAGGGTCAGGTGGGGGAACCACACCTTGCAAACCATCTTGAAGGCTGGCAACAGTGGATAGCTGGCGGGTCAAAGTGTCCTCAGGATGGAAGTCTTGAGCCAAGCGCAGCAGGCGGACTGCCGTGTGTAGCTGACCTGTCATCTCCTCAACCACTTGAGCCCGCTCAGTCAACCACACACCCACCTGCAAACGTGCTCACTTGTGACAGCTGCATTTTGCTCAGGCCCAAGATAGTGGCATGCAGTGCCTGTCAGGTTTGCCCTAACCAGCCCATAGGAACAGAAAAGAGTGAAGCAACATGCATGTGTTCATACAGCTGCTGTTCATTGCAGTGATGGCTGCTGTTCATTGCAATCATGACTGAGCAGCTAGGTCAGCATCATGGCACTCAACAGTGTAAGAGGATGCCGTTGACTATGTCAACTACCTGTTCAGATGTAGGTGGGATGCAGTACAACTGGGTACTGGCTAGGTGCTCAGTGGCACAGGCTGCAGTGGGGTACCCCACAGAGATGGCTAGGGCTGCCATGGCCACCCCCTCCGCCCAGTCTGCTTCCCGCCTCTGCAGCGCTGACTCAGCACAGCTGTCAAAGCCTGACACCTGCACCTCACAGCTGTAGGATGTAATCCAGTCAAGGAATGGTTCCATGGTATGCCCTGCGTTCTTTACTCTCAGCAGCTGCAGCAAGCTGACAGTGAATAGCGCCATACACTTTCAGCAAACGAGGGGTTGCAAGGCCTGCAAACAGGCTTTGCAATGACTGTGGAGATCGTGGCATGCTAACAGCGTCAAATGCACCAACTCTTCTGTGGGAAAGCGAGCAGGTTGCTCGCACAGTTACACCAACCAAACAGAAGGCAGACATCAGCAAACAGCTTACCAAAGTGAGCAGGTGTGAGTAAAAGTCAGCTGCGACAGTCTCTGGCAGGCAAGCCAGTAATGTGAGCATCCCAGGGATGAGACGGCGGGGATGGCGCTCACACAGCAGCATCAGCTTGCTGACTGAGGCATGGCGTGCAGCTGCCATGGCAGCTTCCTCCAAGGTGTGCTGCCTAAACTCCTTGTAGGAGGCCTCAACAAACCTGTCATGTGGACACAGGGTGATGACTACATGTAACAGGGCTGTTTGAGTCACCACAGGCAACAGACGTTTTGTCTGTGGACAAACCAGCAAGCAAGTGGTTGCACCACTAGGTGTTTTGAAGCCTGAAAACTTTGTTCAGGCTCTACAGTTCCCAGTTTTGGTCATGGCTGTCAGCTCAGACATAGGAGGGGTCTGATACAGCAACCAAAAAGAGGTCGAAAGCTTGTATCACTTATGCACAGCTGTTTTCAGTGGTGTCACCCCACACACAGTAGATGCACCGACCTGACCAAAACCCATGCTCAATCAAAACAAGCAAGGTGTTCCATATGCGCTATGGCAGCCATACACAGCCTCACAACAGACAGACACAGAGCTGCAATGGTGCTGCTGTGGTTCAGCTGCACGCTAGACTTGCAAGCCTGAAGTGCATGCAGGCTTACCTGTCAGTGAGGACCATGAAACTCTCCAGAGCATCTAGATGCTCTAGCAGCTGCACCCTCTGCAGTAGCCACCATGCAGCAGCCGCCAGATTCCCATCTGCACCCCCTGCACAGCATCACATGCTGGATGACTAACTCACACATATGCTCATGCAAATGCTATGAAGCTCAGTTGGCATGCTTGTTGACCAGCATGTCTGTATGCGACTGTTACACAGGCACAGGACCTTGAGTTTGCAGCCAGTAAGCATGGAGGCATACAGCATGAAAATGTACAGCATGCAGGCATACAGCATGGAAATGTACAGCATGGAGACATACAGCATGGAAATGTACAGCATGGAGACATACAGCATGGAGATGTACAACATGGAGAGACACAACATGAAGATATACAGCATGAAGATATACAGCATGAACATTTTCAGGAAGGAAAATTACAGCATGGAGCGACACAGCATGGAGAAATACAGCCTGGAGATGTACTGTTTAAAGAAAAACGGCATGGAGACATACAGCATGAAGATAGACATATAGCATGGAGACATGCAACACACAGGCAATGCTTTGTAGAGCTTAGGCTGAGGGCCAGTCTGCATGCAAGCCACCCAAGAGCCTACAAATACTCAAGGCAGCTGGCTTACCTTGTGCTGCAGCATCCAGGTCAGAAGGTTGGCAGTACTGCCCAGTCATGTCAAGACCATACTGCAGCACCTGCTGCTGTGTAGCCAGATCTGGTGCAATGTATGCTGCACACTGCTGCACAACCCAGGGCTTGTCTTGGATGGTAGCAAGAGGTCCTGTGACCGCACCACCACGCCCAGGGCCTTCTGCTACCCATTGTGACCTGCGCATCAGCCCTCCAAAGTTGAAGTCCTGACTGTGCATGCACATGTAGTGCTTCTAGCATGCAAGAGAAGGCGTGCATCAAGGTCTCTACCTCCTGCTGTATGGCTGTTGTCAAAAGGATGCACTGTACAAATGTATCGTAGGAATGTATCATAGGGATGTGTTGTACATATGGTATCATAGGGATGTGTCAGAAGGGTGTATTGCATGGTCGTGTTGCATGGATGTATCAAATGGATCACGCATTTTGTTCCTGCCTGTCCTTGAGCTCACAGTCAGGCCAGTCAGCCACACCAGTCCATTCCACCCACAAAGCACATGTGCACAGTGGGAGCATGATGTGGCAGTGAGTACATGCACTGTAGAACACGCTGCTACAGACATCATACAGTCACACATCATGGCCTTACTTGTATACGTCATCTGGGCTTAGGTGGTGCTGCTGGGCCAGCTCCAAAGCAGATTGCCACTGGCGCTGAGTAATGAGGCTCGCCAGCTTGTCCTGGGGATTCAGCTGAGTGATGGCCATCACCATCCATCGCCGCATCACTGTGGGACCCTTACTCTTCTTCTCCCTCTTGCCAAGCGGCCTATGCAAATGATCACAAGTGCTGAATGGTGAGGTGATGTTACTATATAGACTGATATGTCTTACAAGAGGCTGTGTACACTGTGTCATGAAGTGTTGCTACATAGACATGTATGTCTTACAAGAGGCTGTGTAGTGACATAACAAACAGGCTGCCTGCTGGCAAAGCCTTTGAAAGGGACAAAGCACCAGGTTCACATCTCCACCAGGTTGTACACAGGTGCAAAGGGGTATCATTATCCCACATCAAACTCGTCCGTACTGAGCAGTCTGTGCTTGGTGTGCTTAGTACTGGTGAGTTTGGTCAGGATGCTGATAGCCCTGGCATGTGTGTACAGCCTGGCGGAGATGCCAGCCAAGGCGCTGGTGCATGTTTTCAAACCTTGTCAGAGCCTGGCCTGAACAGCTTGAGTACAAAAACGAAGCATGTTGGTGTGGCTCAGCAACAGCAGAAGTCATCTTGATATTACTCAAGCAGCAAACTGCATCAAGATGCAAGCCGGTCTGTGTACAAACAGAAGACTTAACCACACTATAGCATTCTGGAGGCACTGCACAGCACATTGTTGCACACACTGTAGCAGCATAGATAACATCGCATTGCTGCTACAAGGGTCACACTGAGATGTACTTGTCCCACCTGGCAACTTGGATGATGGCAGACAGCACGAAGATCTTGCGCTGCTGACCATAGATGCCCTGACTGACCACAATCCTGCTACCTATCGGCCAAACAAAACATTGGTGATTGTTCTGCTGAGCATGTTGTTGGTGCACTTGTGTGTGGGAGACAGACTTGCAGGTGCAAAGCCACCTCCAGGCTGATGGCATGGTCTCAAATAAGCGCCTGTGTTATTTAGGCTGAATGTGTGAAAGTCAAGGCACGTGGCGAAATTTAAACATGTTCAGATGGTCCTCTTGAGGAAAAGAAGTCTCAGCATGATGCCAAAGATTGCTGTAGACAAATGAGCAGTGTGTGGTGCAGCAGCAGTCTAAAAAGCTGCTGAGTCAAGCATAACACGTGCTGACTTTGCTGTTGCTGGTCAGATGATGTGCTTGCCGGTAGCATACTGTGCGTGGCCTTGCATGTATCACCCAACAAATGCCAATGAAGCAGATGCTTAACGCAAGCATCAGCAGAACAGACATCAGCAGTATCCTTAATACACTCAAAAGCAACAGACAGACTTAGATTGAATCATCACGTGCGACCTGACTCTTTGCATGCTGAAATGTAACACCAATCCAGGCCTTCGCCTGAGACCAGTGATCTGACAGTGGATTGATGGCCTTTGGTCTTGCAGCACCAAAAACAAAAAAGGTTGTAAGCATACCTGGCAAGAAGTAATGGTTGTCCACGTACATGAGGCGCTGAGCCGAGGGTACATGCACAATCTGCAGGCACCCCTCTGGTCCAACAAAGGCCAGCTCATCAGGCTTCCACCAGCAAGCATTGCTGCTGCACCTCACCAGTGGGTCTCCTACCACAGACTTCTGGGATTGGGAC